>Ga0209167_10000281_pt1 | contig 43451 bp, 28 predicted proteins | sample Coa_R1_9_FD_187154 | JGI IMG/M metagenome (GOLD analysis project Ga0209167, IMG submission 187154) | Surface soil microbial communities from Centralia Pennsylvania, which are recovering from an underground coalmine fire - Coalmine... | ecosystem: Environmental > Terrestrial > Soil >...
CGGCCACCGGCGGCGTGCGTCCCGTGGTGGCCGCGGCAAAGCTCGCCGCGCTCGATGTCCAGGTGATCGGCGCTAACTGCACGCTCGGGCCGCAATCGCTGATCCCCATCGTGGAAGAGCTGGCTCTGGGCACGGGCGCGATTCCGCGCAGCGCCATGCCCAACGTGGGCTTCCCGCGCCGTATGGGCGACCGCACTGTCTACCCGCGCTCCTCGCCCGAATATTTCGCCACGTTTGCGCGCGAGGCCGCGGCGTTGGGCGCGCGCATTATCGGCGGATGCTGCGGCACCACGCCGGAGCATATCCGCGCCATCGCCGAAGCTGTAAAAAAACTGGCCCCCGCGCAAAAAGTGCAATCCGCGGCGGTGGCCAAAGTTGCCGCGGTGGCTGCCCCGCAGCACGCGGCGGCTCGCGAGCCGGAAAGCGGCATCTGGAAAAAAATCCAGGCGCGCAAGTTTGTCGTGTCCGTGGAAATCGATCCGCCAAAGGGCATCGCGCTCGACCGCATCTACGAGCAGGTGACCAACATCCTTTCCAGCGGTCACGTTGACGCCATCGACATCAACAGTGGCGCCATGGCCCGTGTGGGCATGGACGCGCTCATGGTTGCCGGCGGGCTCGAAGCGCGCGGCGTGGAAACCATTCCGCACCTCACCACGCGGGACTTAAACATCATCGGCCTGCAGGCCATGCTGCTGGGCGCCTGGACCGTTGGCGGCGTGCGCAACGTTCTCTCCGTCACTGGAGATCCGCCCTCGGTCGGCGATTATCCCGAAGTCAGCGGCGTCTTTGAGGTGGACTCCATCGGCTTGGTGAAAGTCTTGTCGAAGCTCAATCAGGGAATGGATTGGACCGGCAAAACGCTCGGCGGAGCCACCAATTTCACCATTGGCGTGGCCGTGAATCCCGTTGCCGAAGATCTCGACTACGAAATCGAGCGCTTCCACCAGAAGATCGAAGCCGGCGCGCACTTTGCCATGACCCAGCCGATTTTCGATCCCGCGCACTGGCACGCCTTCCTGAAAAAGTTGGGCGGGCCGTGCCCCATTCCGGTGCTAGTTGGCATCTGGCCATTGACCAGCCACAAGCAGGCCCAGCGCCTGAACAACGAAGTCCCCGGCATCGTCATCCCGGAGCCGCTGCTCAAGGAAATGGAAGCTGCGGGCGCGTCCGCGCGTGAGCACGGATTCCTTCTGGCCAAGCGCATGCTTGAATGGGCCCGCTCGGAATTGGCCGGGACCTATTTGATTGCGCCCTTCAAGCGGTATGAGGAAATCCTGGAAATATTCTCATGATTGCTCTCGGGCGCGACTGCCTTTCCTTCTCTCCTGAAAACTGCTAGCATCCGCCAGTTTTTCTATTCCACACTCGCTCGGAGGAAACCATGCGTCACCGTATCCCAATGATCTTGGCAGCCCTCGCTCTGCTCCTTTGCACCACAATCGTCTCTGCCCAGGCTCCCCCTGCCCCACCCAAGCCCGGCCCGGAAGTGAAGGCAATGGGCGCCATGATCGGCGCTTGGAGCGCCTCGTATGATATGAAGCCAAGCCCGGATATGCCCAAGGGCGGCAAAGCCACCTCGGGTCGCACTTGTGCCTGGACTGCTGGAGGCTTCGGCATTTCCTGCACGGAGAGCATGAACATGGCAGGCATTGGCAAAGTAACCAGCGTCAATCTTATGTTTTACGATCCGGAGGCAAAGAATTACATTTATTCCGAAGTTTCAACGACTGGTGAAGCATTCACTGTCCGCGGCGTCAACAACGGCGACACCTGGGTTTTCGACAATGACGCCACCATGCAGGGGAAACCGATGCACACTCGTTTCACCGTTAAGTACACCTCCAAGAACGCTTGCGACATTAAATTTGAAGCGGGCGCCGATGCAAATTCAATGCAAGTGGTCATGACGGGCACGGAAACAAAGAAGGCCGCCGCGCCCGTGGCCGCCAAACCAACCAAAAAGTAATTTTTGTACTTTCTTCAAGCGCGGCCCCGCCAAGTTTTCAGCGGGGCCGCCGCATTTGTCCTTCCCGGCGGTCTCTTCTCCCACCCTGAATTATTGCATCCCATATCTGTCCATGTCATACGATGAAAGAGTCACTACTAAATGTGAACAGCGTTTGACACGGCTCCCCGGAAGGCATAACGTGGGAAAGACCTCTCCTTTTGACTTCGGTTATTCCGGTCAAATCTAAGGCCAGCCTGAGAATCACAGGAAGTTAGACCCACCCCTTCGCAGCACGCAGTATAAGGACGCCGTGAAAATCCTACTCTACAATCCCGACAACGGGGTTACGCGTAATTTCATGCCACATCTTTGGATGTTCCTTCTCCAGTCGCTGACTCCGCCGGAGCACGAAGTGGTTTTGATTGACGGCAACGCGCAGCCGATGGATGAGGCGGCTATCGCGCGCTATGTCCGCGAAGAAAAAATCGGGCTGGTGGGCATCGGCGCGATGACCCGCATGGTGGCGAAGGCTTATCGTATGGCCGATGCCGTTCGCGCCGCGGGAGTGCCGGTGGTGATGGGCGGCCCTCATGTCACCGAAGAGTTTGACGAGGCCTTGGGACGCAACGGCGGGCCGCGCCATGCGGATGCGGTAGCGTTGGGCGAAGCGGACGAAACCTGGCCAAAGATCGTCGAAGACGCGGCGCGTGGAACGCTGAAAGACATTTATGCGCCCGTGGACGCGTTTGGCCAGGAGAAAAAGCCCACGCTTCAGGATTATCCGGAAATTCCGTGGGGAAAGCTCAATCTCGATCAATTCAATCTGGTGCCGAAATTCCTTGCCCCGCTCCTCAAGAAGATTCCCGAGAAGTGGGGCACATTCCGGATTGTTCCCGTGGAATCGGGCCGCGGCTGTCCCTACGGCTGCGAATTCTGCACGGTCACAGGGTTTTTTGGCGACTCGATACGGTTTCGCACCAACGAAAGTGTGGTGAATGAACTGCTCCGGCTGAAAGCTCGCGCCAAGGCCGAAGGTGGGCAGATCGCCGTGTTTTTCATAGACGATAATTTTGCCATCAACGTGAAACGCACCAAGTCGCTGCTGCGCGACATCATCGCCGCCAATGCGCAGGTTTATTGGGTCGCGCAAATCAGCGCGAATCTTCTGCGCGATGAAGAATTGGTGGATCTGATCGCGGCTTCCGGCGGCGTGTGGATTTTCATCGGCATGGAATCCATTGACCCCGCAAATCTTGCCGCGGTGAACAAAGGATTCAACAAGCCCGGCGAATATGCCGCCGTGCTCGACCGCCTCGCGCGCCGCAACGTGTTTGCGATCACTTCATTTATTTTTGGAATGGATAACGACACTCCGGGCGTTGCCGAGCGAACACTGAAAGAAATCCGCACCTGGGCGCCGGGGCTCCCCGTTTTTGGATTGCTCACACCCCTTCCCGGCACGCCTCTTTACAAAAAACTTGATGTTGCCGGGCGGCTGACCCGCCCCAAGCACTGGCTGGATTTCCAGGCCTTCGCTATGGCGCACACACCCGTGAAGATGACCGTGGACGACGCCCACGCCGAAGTGAAATACGCCTGGGAACACGCCTACGACGCGAAGGCCATCGCGCACGCGGTGCATTCTTTTGAAGACAAGCCCGTAAGCTACCGCATCAATATTCTGATTGCGCGACTGTGCTTCCGCGGCATTTATTTCCCCCAGATGGGCCCAAAGGCCTGGGTGAAGATAATTTTTCAAAACAGACGGACAATATATGAGTTGGTGAAGGAAGGATTTGCAACCGACTGGGGCGCCAATCCCAGAGTTCCGGTTCGCCCGCTGAATGTGCCGCCACTGGGCGAAAGAGAAATGAAATTGCCGGGTGCGGGAAACTAGCGCGACTCTGTGGACTACGTACTTAACTCATATTTCATCATGGGAAGTTTGCGGTCGGGAACATTCGGAGAGACCCTTTCGCCCACGCGAACCGCGCCCCGGCGCAAGTAGAAAGCCTCCGCATTCGGGTCAGCAGTTAGCGTGAGCGTCATGAATCCCAATTCCCCCGCGAGATTGACAGCATAATCCCACAGCGTTTTTCCGCACCCTTTGCCGATGTGGCTTGGCTCGACGAACAAGTCTTCCATTTCAATGGTTTCGCGACCCGTGGGAATTAGGCTGCAGAAACCAAGTCGTTCGCCATCTTCTTCCAAAATGTAAACGTGAAAATCAGGCTGGAATTTTTCAGGACGGACTTCAAGTTCACTCTTAACCGCGGCCATAAAGGATTCGTGGTAACCCCAGTAGGCCTTCGAGCGGAAGGCTAGTCCAGTCAAAAAGTCATATTCATCGAGACGCGCACGCCGGATGGTTGGGGGCAATACGATGCTCTCCACTTATCTCGAATAGCGCTTTATAGATGCTGGGGACTGAGGTGGAGCTTCAACGCCGCGCTCAGATTATTCATCTCTTGATTTTCACACCCCTGCGGGCGTATGAGGGGTCTGCGAGTGGTCTCCCCTTTCTGCAATCGAATCCGGAGGTGTGAATTGCGAAATCATTTGGATAACCTTGCGCAAAAACTGTCTCTTGCGGCATTGGTGTTGTTTCTTTTGCCCGGCGCGGCGTTCGCCCAGCAGCAGCGCTCCGACCGGCTCACGCCCTACGACATTTTCCGTTTGCAGTATTCCGTCGATCCGCAGATTTCGCCCGACGGCAGGCGTATCGTGTACGTTCGCCAGTCGGCCAACGTAATGGACGACACGCGCGAATCGAATCTGTGGATCGTGAATTTCGATGGCAGCGACGACCGCGCCCTCACCAGCGGCCATGACAACGACACCTCGCCACGTTGGTCGCCCGACGGAACCCGCATCGCCTATCTTTCCGGCGCCGACGGGCACACTCAAATCTATGTTCGCTGGATGGACACCGGCCAAACGGCGCGGCTGACGAACATGGAGACCGGCCCGGCGGATATTTCCTGGTCGCCGGATGGAAAGCAGATCGGGTTCAACGCACGTGTGCACACTGCCGGCCCGCGTCTGACGGACCCACCACATGTTCCCACGGGCGCCAAGTGGGCCGATCCTCCGCGGATGTTCGACTCGTTGGTCTACCGTTTCAATGGGATGGGATATCTGCCGCCCGGCACGACGCAAATATTCCTCGTTGCCGCTGACGGCGGCGCGCCCCGGCAAGTTTCGCGTGGCGACGTTTCCTACGGCAGCGCCACCGGGGGCGGGCCCAGTCTGGTCTGGTCGACCGACGGCAAATCGCTGATTTTTTCCGCCAACCTTCATCCCGATGTGGATTTCAATCCCTCGGACACAGAAGTTTATGAAATGTCCGTGGCCGATGGCGGCGTAAGGCAACTCACGCAGCGAATGGGACCGGACAATGGGCCGGCGCTGTCTCCGGACGGAAAGCTCATCGCCTACACCGGTTATGACGACAAGTTTCAAGGGCATCAGACCACGCACATGTACCTGATGAATCGTGACGGCAGCGATTCGCATATGCTGAGCCTGAAGCTCGATCGCGACGTGAATTCTCTGCGATGGGCCGGCGACGGCAGCGGAATCTATTTTCTTTACGACGATCAAGGCGACACCAAGCTTGCCTTTGCCACGCTCGATGGCGGAATGCATAACATTACGCAGCATGTCGGCAATACCGCCAATGCGGGCGGCGGTGGCGCGTCCTTTTCGTTTGGCCCGCGCGGGGAATATGCCTCGACGACGTCGTTGCCCGATAACCCCGGCGGAATCACCGCGGGCGTTGCGGGGCGCGGCGATCCTCGCCTCATTGTAGAACCCAACCACGAGCTGATTGCGCAGAAACCTCTCGGAAAGGTTGAGGAGATCTGGTGGGATTCCTCGGCCAAGGACAAGCGCAAGATCGAAGGCTGGATCATCAAGCCGCCGGATTTCAATCCCTCAAAGAAGTATCCATTCATCCTGGAAATTCACGGCGGGCCGTATGGGAATTATGGCGACCGGTTCGACGTGGAAAAGCAACTGTACGCCGCGATGGGATACGTGGTGTTGTACTCCAATCCGCGCGGCAGCACCAGTTACGGCGAGGAATTCTCCAACCTGATTCATCACGCCTATCCCGGTGACGATTTCTACGATTTGAATTCCGGCGTGGACGCGGTAATTGCCAAGGGCTATGTGGACACGGACAATTTATTTGTGACCGGCGGCTCGGGCGGCGGCGTGCTCACCTGCTGGATGGTCGACAATACACAGCGGTTCCGCGCTGCCGCCAGCAACTATCCGGTCATTAACTGGACCAGCTGGACGCTGACCGCTGATATTCCCATCATCGGCTCGCGGTATTGGTTCCCGTCCGCGCCCTGGGTGGTCCCCGATCAATATGATCAGCGCTCGGTTCTAATGCACATCAAGAATGTAACCACGCCGACGATGATCATGGTCGGCGAGGAAGATTTCCGCACGCCGGCCTCCGAGTCGGAACAGTATTACGAAGCTCTGAAACTCTTGAAAGTTGACACCCTGTTGGTGCGTTTTCCGGGTGAGCCGCACGGGTTGAGCCGCAAGCCCAGCCACCAGATGACCAAAGTAATGTATGTGGCGGCCTGGTTTGAAAAGCACAAGAAGAAATAGAATCAGTTAGAAGAAAATGAATCGCTTGCGTTTGCGGAATTTGGGTGCTGCGCTTTTATCCACCGGCGGTTCAGGTTGATAAGGAAGAGACCGCCCTTCCAGCGCCGCCATTGGATTTTCCACGAACAGCGCTCTTGCGCGCGGCTCTCCGTACCGCCTCGCCACCAGGTCATGCGCCTCCCGCAATTTCAGCGGGCGCCCCGTCACGCTATGCGCATCACTGGCCACGAAATGGATTCGCTCGTCATCCATCCAGTTGATCAACAGCTTTGAAGTGTCCTTGCCGAACCGCCCCAATAAGGATTGCGCGGTCACCTGCACGTAACAGCCCTGACGCAGCCAACGCCAAAGTTTTTCCGGCTGGTGCCGAATCAGTCCGTTGCGTTCGGGATGCGTGATGATCACACTGAGGCCAAGAAGTTGCAGCGTGTGAAGTGTGTCGTCAATGTTGGGCGGAATGGCGAAATCCGCGAATTCCACCAGAAGATAACTTTTCTGATTCAGCGTGTACTTGGCCGTGTTGGCTTGGATGTCCTGCAGGTTTTCGTAGCTCAGGTGAAAGTCGCAGCCGGTAAATATCTGCAGCCGATCTTGCAAGCGCGCTTGCAGCTCTTCCCGTCGCTCGCGGATCAATTCCGGCCGAAACGTATATTCAGAATTTGCGTGCGGGGTGGCGATGACATGGGTAATGCCGTCGGCGATGGCCACTTCGGCCATTCGCACGGAATCCTCAAGAGTTTTCGCGCCGTCATCGAGGCCGTACAGGACGTGGCAGTGAATATCAACCATTGAGTACAAACGATATAAGAACAATCCGCGCGGGGCAACGCCCGACATTCCAAATATGGATCAGTGACCATGTCCGCATGACTCCTAGGCAATTCGTTTTGTTCATCGGGACAGTCACCTGTCATCTGGCCAGTTGCAATACCTGTCCACTAATTGGACTCCTGACCAGCTTATTTCCTCAGAACCAATGTCTATCCTCCTCCCACGGGCCGCGATCCTAAGGCGGCTGTGTGCTTGCCCAGGAGGAAGAACATGCGAGTTTTGCTTCGCAGCGCTTTGATAGCCAGTTTCATATTGATACTAAACGGCTTACCGCTAAGTGCTCAGGATTGGCAGGAGATGGGACCCTCTGGCGGCGACGTCCGCACCATGGGCACCGACTCGCGCGATCCCGACGCTTTTTACATCGGCACCGTGGACGGACACATTTTCGCCTCCAAGGACGCCGGCGCCCACTGGAAGTTGATTGGGCGCGTTGGCGACCGTGCCGACACGGTAGTCATGGCTATCATTGTGGACCGCCGCGAATCGCGACGGCTGTTTGCCGCAACTCGCACATTGGGTGAAGGTGGAGGCGGAGTTTTCCGCAGCGACGACGGCGGCGCAACCTGGAAATCTGCGGGGCTTGCCGGCCAGACCGTGCGCGCACTGGTGCAGGCGGAATCCGATCCAACGCTCTTCTTTGCCGGAACGCTGGATGGCGTTTATCGTTCACACGGTGACGTTGGACTGTGGGAGCGCATCTCTCCGGCAAATCATGCCGACCTGCGGAATTTCGACTCACTCGCTCCCGACCCCCGCGATCCCAACGTTCTGTATGCGGGAACCTATCACTTGCCCTGGAAAACCACGGATGGCGGGCAGCACTGGCAATCCGTTCCCACCGGCATGGTGGATGATTCCGACGTGATGAGCATCACCTTCGATCCCGCAAATCCGGATCGCGTTTATTCCAGCGCCTGCTCGGGCATCTACCACAGCGATAACGGCGGGGCGCACTGGTCAAAATACGGCGGGATACCCTTCTTATCGCGGCGCACGCAAATCATTCGCCAGGATCCCGCCAATCCCGCGACTGTCTATGCAGGAACTACGGACGGCCTCTGGAAGACCACCAACTCCGGAGCGACCTGGTCGCGTGTGACCGCGCCGAATTGGACCATCAGCGGGTTGATCCTCGATTCGCGCCGGCCGGGACGCATCGTTTTGGGCGTCGAAGGCCAGGGCGTTTACATCAGCCACGATTCCGGCTCGACATTTACCGCGACCAATGAAGGATTCACCCATCGCCAAGTGCGCGAGCTGGTGATTGATCCCAAACAGCCCGCGCGGATGTTGTTGGTGCTGACCAACTCCGTTGATCCGATTTTTGCTAGCTCGGATGGCGGGCGCACTTGGACGGCGCTTGGGCATGGAACCAGCGCGCAAACTCTGCGCCACGTATTCGCGGCGCCTGATGGCTGGTGGGCCACTCCGCAATCCGGCGGCCTGCAGCACTTTGACGCGGCCCGCGGAAGCTGGGTGCAAACCGGAACCGTGGTGACCAAGGTCGCCGCTCCTGTCGCCCGCAGCACCAAGGCCAAGCCGGGCGCGAAGTCTTCGTCCGCCAAGGCCACTCCAGCTACTGCAAATTCAACTGCCTCGGCCAAAGTGGCGACCAGCTCCCATCCGCTTCGCAGCCAGGTATATGACCTGGCCTTTAGCGGCAACCTCTGGCTCGCGGGCACTTCAGAAGGGCTGCTTGCCTCTCGAGACCACGGAACAACTTGGTCGGAGCTCGGTTCCGGCTCGGCAACTTCCGCTGCTTCTCGCGCTTCTGGGAAGGAAGCTATCCACGAAGTTCGCATCTCCGCGGACGGAACCTCGATGTGGGTGCTGTCCGATACGCGGCTGGCCATCTCTCGCGACGGTGGCGTTAATTGGGCCACTGCAGACGCCACACTCCGTCCCCGGGAGACCGCCCGGCTGGTGATGGTGGGCGAATCCACGGTGATCGCGCTGTATAACAGCGGCGGCACGATCTCTCGCGACTCCGGACTAACCTGGCGCCCGTTGAACCTGCCCGACGCACAAGTGGAGGATTTGGCTGTTGAGGGAGACGAGTGGATCTTGTCCACGCGCCAACATGGTCTGTTCGTTTCCGCCGATCAGGCCAAGACCTGGAGGCATCTCAGCGGGCAACTGGGCGAAGGCAGCTTCACCTCGCTGGCCGCGGAAACTTCTCCCCGGCTGGTGCTGGCGGCATCGCCCACCGATGGATTATTCGCAGTGCGAGCACCCATCGGCGCGAGTTCCGCTTCGACGAAACCTGGTCTGGAGAGAGAGCAGCAAAAGTAATCGTAATTATCTGACTGAATCTTAGGGGCGCTGCTTGCTGTGCCGGTTTCCTTTGAACAACGAACCGGGGCACAGCAAGCAGCGCCCTTTTGGCTTTTTCACGAAGGACTTCCCAGTTCGCTCCCCGCGGATAGTTGAGGTTCCTCAGTCAAAATAGGCGGCGGCCAATACTTGAATAAAACGTATCCGAGCAGCCCGTAACAAACTATTACGATCGCCATTGGTATATGAGGATCCAGAAATAGCCCAGAATTAACACCTGAGAAAACCAAAGCATTATGCAATCCATGGCCAAGAATAGCCGGCCAGATGGATCCGGAACGTAGAGTCAGCCAGCCCAAAACGTAGCTCATGGAAATGCAAAGGCCCAGGCGGAAGGCAAGAATTTGCAAAACGTCATAGTCCTGCATCGCCCGCTGGAAGTCTCCTAGAAAATGGTATCCACTCCATGACAGGCCGATCAGCAGGATCCCGCGTGAAACTCCGTACTGGCGGATAAACCGGGGCTGCAGGTAGCCACGCCAAATAATTTCCTCGAACCCGGCGCTCAATATATTCCAGAGATAAAAAGGATCTGGAAACTGAAAGTACGTAGTGAAATATGGAGACATCAAACTGCCTAATTCGTGAATCCGCCATTGAATTCGGTCCCGCGTGTATGCAACCAGATTTGGGATCCAATTAACTGCGACCGGAATCGTGGCTCCAATAATTCCGAATTTGAGCTTTGGCGGACTTATGAATTGTTTGAAATCTTTCCAACGGTCTTCTCCATCTGACCAAGCCGCCACGCCTGCGACAAGCGCTACGGCAAATGCTCCACTGACGATTGAAAGTTCGTTGACGAAACGGCCATTCACAAATCTCTGCAGGCCGAGGCTCACCACAAGATAGAAAATGTATCTGGTGATATTTACGAGTGACATTCCAGGGATTGATATCCAGATGAAGATCTCAATCCTATTCCACGCGGAGTCCAAATCACGCACCGTTGTTTGCACCGATGGCAGCGACAGAGGAAGTGATGCCAAACCCAAGGACTGGCGTGAAAGGAAGACAAGTATCAACACCATCCCGAGGACGCTCATGTGCAGCGCCGGACCTAAATTCCAAAGAGTGTGGAGGAACCAGGAACTGTTGTGACTGGTTTTATTCAAAACAGAACTAAATCGCGGCTCTAGTTGTGAGACCAGGTCAAGGAACCACCAGCATATCAACACGATCCCCGAGATTGCGGGAAAGCAAACGAAGCCGAGAATTCTTCGGATTTGATTTTTCCCAGGCCAGAAGCAGACGAATACGCCTGCGCCTCCAGCGAAAACAATCGGGATTCGCGCAACCATCGAATAAAATATCCAGGGCTGAAAATTATCTGTGTCTAGGGCCTGAGTCGAAATCAACGACCCGGCTCCGTGTTCGACGTGCACCGGGAAGCAGCGCAATTGCATGCAAATGAGAAGAAGCAAAGATCCGACAAGAAACAGAAGTTGGGCCGGGTCCCTGGGGATGATGGACCGCAAAATAGAAAGTAATCGCTTCACCTGCAGACTCTCCAACTCGGGTGGATGATGCGCTATGTAATTACCGTAAGCTCACTTAAATCACAAGAGGAAGCGAAACGAAGATTTCGATTAAGTGGGGGTTCACCAATGGACTCACCGAATGAGCCAAGCGGAAGTAATCTGCCAAATCCCCAGTACGAACAGAAAAATTGCAAACACTCTCCGCATCCGCCGCGGAGAAAGCGCTTGCGCCAGCCGGCTGCCCGCCAATCCACCCAGAAAAACTCCCGGCATGATCAGCAGGCCCACTTTCCAGCTTACCTGCCCTGCGTGCGCATAATTGAGGAACGCCAGAATGCCAACCGGCGGCACTAGCGCGACGAGGCTCGTGCCTTGCGCCAGATGTTGCTCAAATCCAAAAAGCAACACCAGCAGCGGCACCAAAAGCACGCCGCCGCCGACCCCGAATAATCCCGCGGCAACGCCCACTCCACAAGCCACCACCAAGATCAGAGACAACTTGACGCGGCGATCAAGCACCGGATTCTTTCTCCCCGGGCTCCGGCCGCGATTTGAACCACAACAGAGTTGCCGCCACCAGTATGAAAATTCCGAATGCGCCTTGCAAATCGCGCGAATTCATCTGTATTGCGATTTTGCTGCCGAAATATCCGCCGAGTAGAAAACCCAGCGCGCACATGACCCCCGCCCACAAATCCACATGCTTCTTGCGCCAATAAATCAGCAGTGCTCCCAACCCCAACGGAGGCAATTGCAGGAACAGCGAGGTGCCCTGCGCCATGTGCTGGTCCATGGCCAGCAAATAAACCATCGCGGGGACCAGGACCACGCCGCCCCCAATGCCCATCAACCCGACGAGCACGCCGACCGCCAGCCCCATCAGCACCACACCCGCGTACCACATTCGTGCCGCACCCCGGTTCGCAATCTTGCTTCACTTTTCCCGCCCGGGCAACCGGAATAGCGGCTAACCATTGCTCAAATTCCCAGTCCAATGGTCAGGATGCCTTCTCCTTGACATTCTACAGGTGAAACAATTAGCCTTGTCGAACGTCTAGGAGAGTAGAGATGACCACCAACCCCATCAAGTCCGACCTGTTGCAGGGCACGCTCGACTTGTTGATCCTGAAAACCCTGGCGGCGGGGCCCATGCACGGCTACGGCGTCTCGCTGCGCATCCAGGAGATATCGAGCGACGCCTTACAGGTGCGCCAGGGCTCGCTGTATCCGGCGCTGCACCGTCTGGAACGGCGCGGATGGATCATGTCCGAGTGGGGCGACTCAGAAAATAACCGCAAGGCGAAATTTTACCGCCTCACGCGGGCAGGCAAGCGGCAGCTCGGAATAGAAGAATCAAACTGGGAGCGACTCAAAGCGGCCATCGGACAGGTGTTGAGTGCGGTTTAACCCGGAACACGACGGAGCGACGCGCATGGTTTCGAACAAAACAAATTCGAATGACCCGCTCTTCACACCTGATTTCTCGCTTAAGCAAAAGATTCGCTTGCGGTTAAGCGCATTGTTCCACGTGAAACAATTCGATCGCCAATTGGATTCCGAGCTGCGATTTCATGTCGAGAAGCAGACAGAGGCTGGGATTCGTGCCGGAATGAGCGGGCCAGAGGCGCGGCGTGCGGCGCTGCGTGAATTCGGAAATGTAGATCTAGCCAAAGAGGAATGTCGCGACGAGCGCGGAACGCGATTCCTGGAGCAGTTCTGGCAGGATGCGCGCTTTGGTCTGCGCATGCTGCGCAAGAATCCAGGTTTCGCTTCCGTCGTTGTGCTTACGCTTGCGTTGGGCATCGGCGCCAACACGGCGATATTTTCTGTCGTCAACTCCGTCCTACTCCGCCCGCTTCCTTATCCCCAGCCCTATCAATTGGTGGAACTTGAATTGAAGTCGCAGCGCGGCGATTTGATTGACTCCATGACCGTTCCGCAGTTTCAATTTTTCCGCGACCACAGCAGCGTGTTCCAAAGCGTGGCGGGATTTCGGGGCGGTCCCGACCTCAGCCTCAAGCAAGGCCAGACCATTGACTGGGTGACTTCCGCGCAGGTAACAGACAACTTCTTTCGAGTGCTAGGCGCCAGTCCAGTAATGGGGCGAGAGTTCCTCCGCGATGAAACCCGGCCCGGAGGCCCCACCACAACAATTCTAACCGACGAAATCTGGAGGAAGACGTTTGGCGCGGATCCTGAGATTATCGGCCGTCAAATTAATTTGGACGATAAAAGCTACACGGTAGTGGGCGTGATGCCGCGCGGATTCAAGCTGGTCGAGGGGCCGGCGGATCTCTTTATTCCCCTACACCTGGGCAACAGCATGAGCGACCAAGGGACAAACACCGAGGTTCTTGCGCGGCTGAAGAATAATGAAAGCATCCACGCAGCCCAGGCGGACATGGCGGTGGTCTATGACCAGTTCCACCGGCAGGATGCGACGCAAGGAAACGACGCGGGAGTTCAATTGGTCGGTTACCAGGATTCACTGGTGAGTGACGTCAAACCGAGCCTGTTGTTGCTTTTTGGGGCGGTAGGCTTCCTGCTGCTGGTCGCCTGCGCCAACGTGGCCAGTCTTCTGCTGGCGCGTGCGAGCGCGCGGCAAACGGAAATATCCATTCGTCTGGCTCTCGGAGCGCGGCGCGGACGATTGGTCCGCCAATTCATCACCGAAAGTCTGCTGATGGCGCTGCTCGGCGGCGCAGCGGGGTTGCTGGCGGCCACCTGGCTATTGAAGACGCTGACCGCCTCCATTCCATTCATCCTTCCTGCCAGCGTCTCCGTCAATTTGGATGGCAACGTCTTGGCTTTTACATTTCTGGTGGCGATCGCGACCAGCGTCGTTTTTGGACTGGCTTCTTTCCGGCAAACAACGAAGCTGGACCTGAATTCTTCGCTTAAGGAAGGTTCAAAAGGGTCTGCGGGCATCACCCGGAACCATACCGGCAGAATGCTGGTGATCGTTGAGGTGGCGCTTTCGGTAACCATGCTGATTGGAGCGGGGCTGCTGATTGAGAGCCTTTATCGCTTGCGTCATCAGGATATCGGATTTGATCCGCAGAATGTGATCACCATGACCACGCCGTACACACCCCCCAAGAATACGCCGCTCGCGGCGGTGTGGAATTCGCAGCAAGTGATTATGAATCGCATCAAAGCATTGCCGGGCGTCGTGTCGGTGGCCGTGGTGAACGTTCCACCTCTGGTGGGCGGAGGCAACATGCCCGCGCAACGTCAAGGACACAATGAGAACAGCATCGGCGGGATGGAGATACGCGAAATCAGCCAGGAATTCTTCAAAACGCTCCGGATCCCCGTTCTGCAAGGGCGGGGCTTCGTTGAAAGCGACACGGAATCCTCCGTGCCGGTGGCGGTAATCAATGAGAATGTCGCGCGGAAATGGTGGAACGGCGCGAGCCCCATCGGCGACCACATTATTGTGGGAATGTTCAACGGAAAGCGCTACACCGATAACCCGCGGCCCCTTGAAGTTGTGGGAGTCGTGGCAGGCGTGAAGGGCAAGACGATTCGCGGAGATGCGCCGCCAACCGTTTATCTTCCCGCATCGCAGCTCATGAGCGACGGCAGTCCCCCGCGCGGCTGGGTGATTCGCACCGAAAACGGCGTGAACATCTCGTCCGAACTTCGGGCGATCGTCACCGAGGTCATCCCCGCCCAGCGTGTGCTGCTTCTCCTATCCATGCAGCAGGTGATTGGGATTTCCGTTGCCAGTACAAACTTCGATTCGCTGCTGATGGGTTTGTTCGCCGGGCTGGCGCTGTTGCTGACGGCGGTGGGCATTTACGGCGTGCTCAGCTTCACCGTCGCGCAGCGCACGCACGAAATTGGCATCCGAGTGGCGCTGGGCGCCAGGCGGATCGACGTTCTGCGTCTTGTGGTCGGCCAGGGAATGGTGCTGGCCTGGATGGGAATCGGCATTGGGATCCTTGCAGCAATGGGATTGACGCGCTTCCTGGAAACGCTGCTGTTCAATGTGCAACCGATTGACGCGCCCACCTACGCTGCGGTCGGGGTCACGCTGACCGGGGTGGCGCTTTTGGCCAGCTACATCCCCGCGCGTCGCGCGATGCGCGTGGACCCCATCACCGCTTTGCGCAACGAGTGAGGATTTGAGCCGGTAGAAACAACTTTATGAGTTCACGGAGCTCAATTTGGCGTCGCGCTTCCATTTGGTTTTGGGCGCTGGTGCGCCGCGGAAAATTGGAGAGCGAGCTCGACGCCGAGCTGCGCTTTGACTTGGAGCGGCGCATTGCAGCGAAGCTGAGGGCAGGTGTGAACGCGGAAAGTGCGCGGCTCGCGGCCTTGCAAGAATTTGGCGGCGTCGAGCTGGCGAAAGAGGAGTGCCGCGACGCTCGCGGCACTCGTTTGCTGGAACAATTCTGGCAGGACGCGCGATTTGGTTTGCGCGTGCTGCGCAAGAGTCCCGGTTTTACCGCCGTTGCCGTCCTTACTCTTGCACTGGGCATCGGGGCGACCACCGCAATCTTCTCCGTGGTGAACGCCGTGCTTCTCCGCCCGCTTCCTTATCCCAACCAGAACCGGCTGGTGCGCGTTGAAGAGATGCACCCTGGTTCGCAGAACGCGTCCTTTACGTTTGCAAGTTTTCTGGACGTGGCCCGCGAATCGAAAGCAATTGAAAACATATCGGCCTACCGGCCCTGGTCATTCAACCTCACCGGCGATGCCGAGCCGGAACAGGTTCCCGGCGCGCTGGTCTCCGCGAATTTCTTTTCGGCGCTGGGCAGCAAACCATATTTGGGCAGGATGATCGGCATTGAGGATGATCAGCCTGATGGCGCAAACCATGTTGCCGTTCTGAGCTACGCGCTTTGGCAAATCCGCTTCGGCGCAAATGCTGGAATTGTCGGCAGGACGATTCAAGTGAACGCGCAGGATTTCACCGTGATCGGAGTGATGCCCCCCGATTTTTCATTTCCTGAAGGAGCGAAGATTTGGTGCCCGCTGGTTCCGGGCGGAAGCGCACGAAACAACCGGCGAGCCCACCTGCTGACTGTGATTGCTGATTTGCGCCGTGGCGAATCTCTAGGCGCGGCGCAGGGCGAGCTGGGAATCCTCGCCGCCCGCATCGAAAAACAAAATCCCGGTGTTGATCCGGAAATTTCAATCAGTGCCGTCTCGCTGAAAAATAGTCTGGTTGCGCCCGTTCGTCCCGCTCTGCTTATTCTGATTTCCGCTGTGAGCCTGCTGCAGTTTATTGCCTGCGCCAACGTGGCCAACCTGCTCCTGGCTCGCGCCACCTCTCGAACCAGGGAAATTGCCATTCGCTTGTCGCTGGGAGCAAGCCGGGCGCGGGTGGCGCGGCAACTGCTTACCGAAAGCATAATCGTCGCCCTGCTTGGCGGAGCGCTGGGATTTGCTGTGGCCTCCTGGAGCCTCAGATTCATCACCGCGATAAACGGGAAAGATATGCCGCGGTTCGGTGAGATCAATCTCGATTGGCGCGTCCTGATATTCACTCTCGGGCTTTCCTTTTTCAGCGCGCTGCTTTTTGGCATGGCCCCTGTGCTGGGCGGAATAAAGCTCGATCTAAGTACCTCGCTGAAGAAGGGCGCTTCGATTTCGGCTCACGGCGCGAGGCACGGGTCCAGCAGCACGCTTGTCGTACTGCAATTTGCGCTGGCCATGGTCTTGCTGGTTGGCGCCGGCCTGCTGGGCAACACCTTTATGCGGTTGCTGCGCGTGGGCACCGGGTTCAATCCGGAAAATCTCCTGACCATGCAGTTCTTTCTTTCGCCCGTGGAATTTCCGGAGGGCGATCTGAAGACCGCGGTTGTCCTGCAACAAATGCTGGAGGGCGTTCGCTCCGTGCCCGGCGTGCGATCCGCGGGAGTCGTCAGCGCTCTCCCGATTTTGGGCGGGCCTGACACCGACTTCGTGATTCAAGGCCGCCCCGCTCCTCCGCTTAACGACGAACCTTCCGCTGACATTCGCTCCGTTGACCCCGGCTATTTTCGCGCCATGGCCATCCCACTTCTCAGCGGCCGCGAGTTTTCAGAAATGGATTCAGCCAAGTCCGCGCGTGTCATGATCATCAACGAGACCATGGCGCGCACCTTCTGGCCCAACGAAAGCCCTCTCGGTCAACGCGTCACCATGAAAGATTGGGGACCGCCCTTGACCGGCGAAATTGTGGGCGTCGTCGGGGACATTAAGACCGATGGGCTGGCGGCCGACGTGCGCCCAATGATTTATTGGCCCTACTTCCAATTTCCCGTGATCTTCGACGCCTTTGTGATCCGCACCGATGGGGATCCGCTCAGCGTGGTCTCTTCTGTAAAGGCGCGGGTTTGGTCCGTGGACAGGAACCTGCCGTTTTCAAGCATCGAAACCATGCAGCAGGTACTCTCCGATTCGCTGGCGCAACGCCGGCTTTACATGATTCTGGTGGGCGTTTTTGCCGGGGCCGCGTTGTTGCTCGCTGCCGTCGGGATTTATGGCTTGATGGCCTATTCCGTCAGCCAGCGCACGAATGAGCTTGGCATTCGCATGGCCTTGGGCGCGCAGAGGACCGATGTCCTGCGCTTGGTCTTGCGACAGGGAATGAGGCTCGCGCTGATCGGCACGGCGGTGGGAATCGCGGCCGCGTTATTGCTTACGCGGCTCATGTCCACATTGTTGTATGGCGTAAAGCCGACCGATCCGCTCACCTTCGCGGGCGTCGCCGCTCTGCTGTCGATTGTGGCATTGATTGCGTGCTGCATTCCCGCGCGTCGCGCCACTCAAGTGCAGCCCATGACGGCTCTGCGCAACGAGTGATGCGGAGATTACTTAGAGGAGAATTCTGTGGCTAGGCAGAATCCCATCTCGCAGCGAGTCTCATCTTGGGTGCGTGCGCTGTTGCACCGCGAAAAGGTGGAGAGCGAACTCGATGCCGAGCTGCGCTACGACCTGGAGAGGCGAACGGAAGCGAATGTGCGCGCGGGCATGGATCCAAAAACAGCAAAGCATGCTGCAGTGCGCGAGTTCGGCGGCCTGGAGTTGGCCAAAGAGGAATGTCGCGACGCCAGAGGAACGCAAATCCTCGAACAGGTCGGGCAAGACATCCGTTTCGCCCTGCGCACCCTCGCGAAGAGGCCTGGGTTCACTGCAACTGCAGTATTGACTCTGGCGTTGGGCATTGGCGTGAACACATCGATTTTTTCTCTGGTGTACTCATTGGCGCTGCGCCCTTTGCCCGTCAAAGATCCCGCCAAAGTTGTCAGCGTCTTTGAAGAATTTCGTGGGCATTATTCCCGCGGCGTTTACGGCTCGCCCTCCCTGCTGTCCTATCCGGAATATGTAGCTTTTCGCGAAAACACTCACATTTTCTCAGGGCTGGCCGCATTTGCGGACGATTCGCTATCGCTCGGCGGCGTAAGCGGTCAAGCGGTTGCAGGGCTCCTCGCCTCCTGCAACTACTTTGACGTGCTTGGCCGGGACATGGCGGTTGGGCGAGGCCTTCTTGCTGAGGATTGCCACACGCCTGGCGAGGGATCTGTTGCCGTTATCAGTTACGGGTTCTGGCAAAGTCATTTCGCCGGCGATGCGGCTGTGCTCGGGAAGACGCTCACACTGAACCGGCGGGTCTTCACAGTGGTTGGCGTCGCCGCGGCCAATTTCGGCGGCACGGAACTGCAAACGCCAGACGTTTGGCTTCCAATTACGGTTGCGCCACATCTGCTGCCGGACGAATTTAAGAATGGCAATTGGCTGGCACTGGACAATGTGAGCTGGCTCAACGTAGTTGGCCGGCTGAAACCGGGGATTTCGCACCGGCGCGCGGAAGAAGAGCTAGGCTTTCTTGCGCTACAGCGAGACGCGAATTATCCCGGCCGCCAAACCATTGTGACAGTGAACTCGGGCGCTTACTTGAACGGACCCGAAATGCGCAGCGTGGGCGCCTGGGTGGCCGCGGGAATCCTTGGGTTGGGCGGCTTTATTCTGGCCATCGCTTGCATAAACGTAATGAATCTTCTGCTGGCCCGCGCCCTATCACGAACCCAGGAAATCGGAGTCCGGCTCGCAATGGGAGCAAGCCGGATGCGTTTGATGCGGCAGCTTCTGACGGAAACGATTTTACTTGCCCTCCTGGGTGGCGCGGCCAGTGTAATCGTTGCGCAATGGCTTCCGTCGCTGCTGGCACGCTCGATTCCCGACTTGCGATTGAGTGCTCAGGTGGATCTGAGCATGAATTTGTCCATCCTCGCCTACGCGTTTTTGGCTTCACTGGTTGCGGCGCTGGTGTGCGGGCTGGCCCCTGCTCTTCAGGCCACCAAGCTTGATCTCGTCTTATCGTTGAAGGAAGAAGGGTTGCCGCTTTCGAGCGGCCGTGGGCGCACCCGGCTTCGCAGCTTGCTAATTATCGCCCAAGTTGCGGGATGCACGGTGCTGCTGGTCGCGGCAGGATTGCTGGCGCGAGGGCTGCGCCATGCCGAATCCGCGGGCCCGGGTTTCCTTACAAGGAATGTGATTGTCGTTTCGCTTGACTTGGCGAACCAGGGCTACAACGAGGCGCGCGCAGCTGCATTCCAGAGGGAACTGCGCGACCGCCTGGCTGCGATTCCCGGCGTCGTGGGTGTTGCTCGATCGGCCGTGATCCCCTGTGTCACCGGCTATATGACCGTCGTGACTCTTCCCGGCGGCATCACCGATGACAGTTCCCAATCGGTGTGGGGGAACATCGTCTCAGCAGACTATTTTCAGACTATGGGAATTCACTTGCTGCGCGGCAGGATGTTCACGGAGCAGGAAGCGCAGAGCCCTGGTGCGACCCCGGCAATCATCAGCGCCGCCATGGCACGGAGGTTCTGGGGTAATGCCGACCCTCTGGGCAAGGAATTTCTTGCCGGCAAAACTCCTTATCAAATCTTCGGAATCGCGCCGGATGTTCAAAATTCACATCTGGGCCAAACCGACGGGCCATTTTTCTATGGGGCAAGCGCGCCGGATATCGCGCTCGACTCCAAGATATTCCTGCGCACCACCGGAGACGCATCGGAAGTTGGAGCGGCGATTCGCCGGCTGACCCATCAGCTTGACGCCACCGTGATGCCCTCAACGGAATCGTATGAGCAGATGCTCAAGAAAATTCTGGAGCCCTCTCGGAGCATTGCCTCGCTGGTCGCGATCCTGGGCATTCTGGCCATGGTAATGGCGGTGGTCGGCGTGTGGGGGATGGTGGCTTACGCGGCCAGCCAGCGCACCCATGAAATCGGCATACGCAAAGCGCTCGGCGCCCAGTCGCGGGACATCCTAAGCCTGTTGTTGGGGAACGGAGCCAGGCTTTCAGCCATGGGGCTTGCTCTAGGATTGGCGCTGGGGGCGGGTGTATCGCGGTTACTTTCAGCGGCGGGACTGCTCTTCGGGCTGAGCGCGTTTGATCCCATGACCTATCTGACTATTGCTGCAGCCCTCGCTGGCGTAACTCTTCTTGCGTGTTATCTTCCCGCGCGTCGCGCCATGCGCGTGGATCCGCTCATTGCGCTCCGGTACCAATAAGGGGAACATCGCACCAAGCGAAGGGGGGCTGTTATGCCTTCACACAACTCAATCTGGTCCCCAATTGCACAATGGGTTCGCGCTCTGCTCCGTCGCGGAAAAGTGGAAAGCGAGCTGGACGCAGAGTTGCGCTATGACCTGGAGCGGCGCGTCGAAGCGAAAATTCATGCGGGCATGAGCCTGGAAAATGCACGCCGGGCAGCGTTAAGCGAATTCGGACCGGTCGACCTCGCCAAGGAAGAATGTCGCGACGCCCGCGGCACGCAACTCCTCGAGCAGCTCTGGCAGGACATTCGATTTGGCTTGCGCCTCTTGCGCAAGAGTCCCGGCTTCACCGCCGTCGCCGTCCTCACTCTCGCCCTGGGTATCAGCGCGTCCACGGTGGTTTTCAGCGTTATCTATAATGGGATGCTTCGCCCATTTCCCTACAAGGACGCAACCCGGCTAACGACTTTCAGTATTCAGGATCTGCGTAATACACACGTTTCAGAAAACGGCCCAGACTCTCGTGGCGCTCTCACGTCAGATCAGCTGATCGCTTTTCAAGAACAAAGTAATTCCTTGGAAGATATCGTCGGATTCATGAACCGTGACGTTTTCTGCGAGGATGGCAGAGTCTCGCTACATCTCCAGGCTGCCTACGTGACTTCTAACACGTTTCAATTACTGGGCGTCGATCCCTTTTTGGGCCGTAGCATTATTCCTGAGGATGCGAACCTTTCGGCGGCCCCAGTTTTTGCGATGAATTATCGTCTGTGGGAAAGACATTTCAATTCAGATCCAACTATTGTAGGAACTTCCTTCGTGATAGACGGCGTGTCCAGGACGCTGGTCGCCGTAATGCCACCCAGATTCCAAATCGATAGCGACGACGTATGGATTCCGTCAAATCCTACCCCGGGTGATTCCGGAATAAGTGCGAGTGCCGCTGAGCCTAACCGCGTATGGTGGCCGTTGGGGCGTCTAAGGTCTGCGCTGAGCGCCCGAGCCGCTTCCATCGATCTGACCATGATTGCCCAACGTCTCGCTAAGACTTCTCCTGGCCGCCTCCCACCTCAATTCGTCACTGTCATCACACGGCCATATGTCGATGTCGTCGTCGGAGAGTTTAAGGACACGCTGTACGCATTGGCTGGAGCTGTTGCAATGCTCTTACTAATCACCTGTACAAATGTTGCCAATCTCTTGCTCGCACATGGGACCACTCGGGAAAGGGAGATTGCCATTCGAGCGGCGCTTGGCGCGACTCGTGGACGTCTGGTTCGGCAATTTCTCATCGAAACCTTAACGCTAGCTACCGCTGGGGCTCTGCTCGGATGCTTGCTCACCTACTGGGGCCTGAAGGGAATACTGACTGTGCTTCCCGACGGAACACTTCCGATGGAAGCCGTCATTGCGCTGAATCCCTCTGCGCTGCTTTTTTCTCTGGGCGTGACCATTTTCACCACGCTACTGTGTGGGTTAGTCCTGGCAATGCATGGCGTGCGCGGCGAGTTAAATCCGCGCCTGGTAGGCACTGGCAGCGGCGCGAGCAAAGCAAGTAGAGGTCGAAAGTTTCGCGTCGGTCTTGTCATTGCGGAAATTGCCCTTTCAACCACTCTTCTGGCTGCCGCAGGACTGATGATGCGGACCCTATTTGCGCTGACGCGTATTGATCTCGGCTTCAGCCCATCAAATATTCTCGTTACTGAAATGTCGTTCCCCAAGGGGGCATTCTCTACGCCAGAGGGAAAAAGAGTTTTCTTGCGACGCATACTCCAGCGGATCGGAGCATCCCCTGGCGTCATCGCTTCCGCAACTTCCTTGTCGCTTCCTCCTTACGGAGGGCCTGGGAGCGACTTGGAGATTCCAGGTCGGCCAGATGCCGTTCGCTCAAGAGCAGGGATGGATTTATGCAGCGAAGGCTTCTTTCAAACCTTGGGAATGCATTTGCTCAGCGGCAGGTTATTCCGAGAGGCTGATATGGCGCCTTCAGCGCAGCGAGTAGTAGTGGTCGATGAGGTTCTTGCCAAACGTTTTTTTACGCAGAGCGATCCGGTGGGCAGCAAGGTTAGATTCAATGTGCTCGACCTAATCCCCGACGCGCCACACGCCACCTACTTTGAGATAATCGGCGTTGTTAGCAGCATCAAAAACTACGGATTGCGGAACCCCGCCATTCCGCAAGCCTACCTTCCTTACACGACCTTTGGCGCTCCTGGCGGCAATATTCTTGTGCGGTGCGCAGGAAACCCGCTTTCAGTGGCAAAAGAAGTGCATGACGCCGTCGAATCAGTGGACCGCGACGTGTCGCTAACGGAAACGAGCTCTCTCGGAACATATCTCCAAAGATTTTCCTACGCGTCGCCAGAATTTCGCCTCATCAGTTTCGGCTCATTCGCCGGAATTGGCCTTCTGCTCGTGAACGCCGGAATCTTTGGGGTGATGGCCTTCACTGTTTCGACGCAGACCCACGAAATCGGTATCCGCATGGCACTCGGCGCACAGCGAGACACCATTCTAAGAATGATTCTCGCGACGGGCTTTCGGTTGATAGCGGTAGGTATTCTCATGGGTCTTTTGGCGAGCTACGGACTCACACGATTCCTTTCCAGACAAGTTTGGGGCGTCACTACTACCGACCACGGGACATTCGCTACCGTAGCGATTCTTGCCGCGCTCACTGGTTTGGCAGCCTGCTGGATCCCCGCCCGCCGCGCCACCCGCGTCGACCCCATGACCGCCCTCCGCCACGAATAGCGTCTCCATCCGTAAATTTCGCTTTGAACGTTGTGCGCCTCGCCCTGGGGTTGTATATTCGGGCTTCCTCGGAGGCGAGCGATGACCAGTATTTCCCGATTCACGCGTTTCAGTCTGCTGACCGGAGCCGCAATTTTGGCGGCGTCAATTTTTGGCGGCCCGGCGCCCGCTCAGCAATATCCCCCCTCTATGTTCCAGGAAATGCGCTGGCGCAACGTCGGCCCATTCCGCGGCGGACGCACGCGCGCACTCGCAGGCGTGCCCAGCCAGCCGAATGTTTTCTACATTGGAGGCGTGGATAGCGGTGTCTGGAAATCCGACGACTTCGGCGAGACCTGGGAGCCGATCTTCGACGGACAGCCGACCGGTTCCATCGGCGCCATCGCCGTTTCGCTTTCCGATCCCAACATTATCTACGTTGGCTGCGGAGAGGGACTGCCGCGCCCTGATTTAAGCATCGGCGACGGAATGTACAAGTCCACCGACGGCGGCAAAACTTGGACGCATCTCGGCCTCCGCGACGCGGAACAAATTCCGGCGCTCGCCATTGATCCAAAGGATCCGAACAAGGTGTTTGCTGCGGTCCTCGGCCATCCGTTTGGTCCCAACCCTGAGCGCGGAATTTATCGCTCCACGGACGGCGGCACCAACTGGCAGAAAGTTCTCGGCAAGGACGATAACACCGGCGGCTCCGACGTGGAGATTGATCCCACCAATCCTCAGGTGGTTTACGCCGGGCTCTGGGCCACGCGACAAGGCCCGTGGGAAGATGGAAATACCTACAACGCTCCGGGTGGGCTCTTCAAATCCACGGACGGCGGCAACACCTGGAAACAATTGACCAATGGCTTGCCTGATCCCGTTCAACAGGTTGACGTCACCATTTCGCCCAGCAATCCCAATCGTCTTTTCGCCACCGTGGCTGCGTACAAAGGCGGCGTCACCATCATGCGCTCCGATGACGCCGGAGAAACTTGGACGCGTGCAACCACCGACACTCGCCCTGCGGGACGGATCGGCGGCGGAGATCTCCCCGTTCCGCGAGTGGATCCCAAAGATCCGGACGTCCTCTACGTCACCAGCACAGTTACCTGGCGCACCATGGATGCGGGTAAGACCTGGACGGGGATTCGCGGAGCGCCCGGCGGCGACGACTACCAAAATATTTGGATCAACCCGAATATTCCGAACATCATTTTGCTGGTCTGTGATCAGGGCGCGCTGGTGAGCAGCAACCGCGGCCGCACCTGGAGTTCGTGGTACAACCAGTCCACGGCGCAGGTTTATCATGTGGTTGCCGATAACGGATTCCCTTACCGCGTCTGCGGTGGGCAGCAGGATAGCGGCTCGCTGTGCATTTCCAGCCGCGGCAACGATGGCGAAATCACATTCCGCGATTGGCATCCCGTGGGCACCATCGAGTATGGCTATTCCGTCCCCGATCCCCTGAATCCAAATATAATTTATGGTTCGGGGCGTACCGATGTCACTCGATACGACTGGATCACCGGTCAAGTCCAGAAAATTACCCCCATTATTTCGCAAGGAACAAAGTATCGCGCCGAGCGCACCCAGCCGCTGATTTTTTCGCCGGTGGATAAGCACACCCTCTACTACGCCGCGAACACTCTTTTCAAGACCACCGATGGCGGGCATTCCTGGCAGGAAATCAGCGGAGACTTGACCCGCGAAAAACCCGGCCTTCCGGCGAGCGTGGGCGATATGGCCAAAGACACGCCGGGCGCCGATACTCACCGTGGTGCGATTTATTCCATCGCACCGTCATTCCACGACCTCAACACCATCTGGGTGGGCACGGACGATGGGAATATCCAGATCACCCGCGACGGCGGAAAAACCTGGAAGAACATTACGCCTCCGGAACTCGCGCCTTGGAGCAAGGTGACGCAGCTCGTCGCCTCACACTTCGACGAGATGACCGCGTACGCCTCCGTCAGCCGTTTCCGCGTGGATGACATTCATCCCTACATTTACCGTACCCACGACGGCGGCAAAACTTGGAAGCTCGTAGTGGACGGAATCGCCGACGGCGCCGCAGCCGACACCGTCCGCGAAGACTCCGTGCGCAAAGGGCTTCTGTTCGCCGGAACGGAAAACGCCGTATGGGTTTCCTTTAATGACGGCGATCAGTGGCAATCTCTCCAACTCAATCTGCCGCACACCTCGAACCGTGATCTGTGGATTCACGACAGCGACCTCATCGTCGCCACGCATGGCCGCGGATTCTGGATTCTTGATGACATCACTCCCTTGCGCCAGTTGACTGCTGAGAATGAGAAAGCTGCCGCAGTTCTTTTCAAGCCGGAAGCCGCCTATCGCGTGCGGCGTGACACCAACACCGATACGCCACTTCCCCCGGAAACTCCCGCTGGAACCAATCCGCCGGACGGCGCGATCATTGACTATTACCTCTCGAGCGCGGCGAGCGGCCCGGTCGCGCTTGAAATTTTCGATTCCACCGGAAAGTCCGTGCGCCGCTACTCCAGCACCGACAAACCCGAATTTGATGTCAACGAACTCGAGCGCACCCTTGGTGTGCCCACCTACTGGGTTCGCCCGCCTCAAGTGCTGAGCGCCGAAGCGGGCATGCATCGCTGGGTGTGGGACATCCACTACGATCAACTGACGGGTGGCGGCGGGCGAGGCGGCGGCTACCCGATTTCCGCTGTACCGCACGACACTCCGCGCGAACCCAAAGGTCCGCGCGCCAATGCCGGCACTTACACCGTGAAGCTCACCGTGGACGGCAAAACTTATTCGCAGCCGCTCACCATCAAACTCGATCCGCGCGTAAAGGCGTTGCCTGCCGACGTCGCGCTCGAAACCACAGCCGAGCTGCGCATCGCCGGGGCCATGAAGCGCTCCGCCGAAACCGTGGCCAGCGTCCGCGCGCTGCAAGCGGACCTGAAATCACTCGGCGCGCAAGCCAGCGGTTCCGTAGCCGATGAAATCACCGCCCTGAATAAGAAGACCGTGGCCATTGCCGGCGAAGCCGCAGCAGGCGGACGCGGCGGCAGAGGCGGAGGAGGCGGTGGTGGAGGCGGGCGCGGAGGCGCCGCTCCCGCAGGCGAGCCGAATCTCACTCAGATCAGCGGGGAATTCGGCGCGCTCTATGGATTGATTGACAGCGCCGACGCAGCGCCAACCGCACCTCAAAATGCGCAATTGACCCAACTCGAAGCAGCTCAGAGCAAGTGGATGGCGCAATGGACGGAAATCAAAGCGAAGGACGTCCCGGCGCTGAACGTCCAACTCAAAAAGGCCAACTTGCCGCCGCTGGAGATCAAAACTCCCTCCCCCGCGGACAACTGAGCTCTTTAGAATTAGCAGCCGAACAACTAAACGTTTTAGATTTGGCAGCCAAACAGAAGATTTGCTGCTTCATTCAGCGGAAAAAGTAGCGGTGTCATCCTGAGGCCATCCGATCAGGATGGCCGAAGGATCTCTGCGCCAATTCCACCATAGACTGACATTCCCAAATATCCTTTCAAACCAGCGCGCGGAAAGCCTCCGCTTTTCTCAGCGTCGGCGCCTGCCCTGAGCTTGCCGAAGGGCGTTGAGAAAGCCTTCTCTCTTCAATCCTCGAAAATCACTTCCGCAAACGCAATATTCCCGCTGTGCGTAATGCTGACTGAAATGTGCGCGACTCCCATTTGGGCCGCAATTTGCTTCGCCACTCCATGCAACTGCAGTTCCGGCCGCCCGCTCGGCATCCGCGCCACCTCGATATCCACCCAGCGCACTCCGTGCCGCCAGCCCGTACCCAGCGCCTTCATCGCCGCTTCCTTGGCCGCGAATCGCGCCGCAAACCTCTCATAGGGATCGCGGTGCTGCTCGCAGTAAGCAATTTCCGCGGGCGTGAAAACGCGCTTCACCAGCGCCTGTCCGCGCCGCTCGATGGCCTCCCGCATGCGCCCAATTTCAGAGATGTCTATCCCCAGCCCGATGATCACGCGCTCTCCGTTATCCCCTTCGCTTGATATTCGCCGCGCCAATCTATGCGCGTTCTGCCGCCCCAAGACTCCTGCTATCATATCTTGTGAACGGAGATGAAGGCCTCTACAAAACCACGGCCGCGGCACAAGCCAAAATCTCGAAGAAAGTCTGCGGATAGTAATTTCCAGGAGCGGCGCAGCTCGGGTGTCACTTTTCTAATTGCGCGGCCATTGGCACGCCTTCCGTGGGCCATTCACGGTTTTTCCACGCGCAGCATCGGCGCAAGCCACCTCGATAAAAGCCCGCGTTGTCGAGGCGGCATCCTGAATCTTGGCTTCACCGAATGGGATACGCGCGAAGCCGTCCAAGCCAACCGCAAGGCTTTTCTTCAGGCCCTCGGCGCGGATGGAATGAAGCTCGTCACGCTCAAGCAGATCCATTCCGATGCAATTCATCTGACCAATGAGGCACCGGCAAACTCACTTTCAGTCCCGGCCTGTTCCGGGGACGCGCTCATCACCCGGACACGCGGTTTGCTGTTGGCGGTGCAGACCGCCGACTGCGTGCCGATTCTCCTCGCCGACCAAAAACTCCACGCCGTGGCCGCGATCCACGCCGGATGGCGCGGCACGCTCGCGCGCATCGTCGCCAAAAGCGTTGGCCGCATGAATATGGAATTCGGCACGCGTCCGCAGGATCTCGTCGCCGCCATCGGTCCGGCCATCGGGCGCTGCAGTTACGAAGTCGGCCCCGAAGTCGCGCAAGCTTTCGCGGGACAATTCCCGAATGCGCGCGACTGGTTTGACTTTCCCCACGGCCTGCGCGACGGCCAGACCGACGATCAATTCATCGCCGGCGAAGGCCCCAACCCGCTCAAGTGGCTCAGCATGATGCCGCCGGGCCACGACGCGCCTCCGCCCAGCGTCAATCTCGATCTGATCGCCGCCAATCGCTGGCAATTGCTCGATGCCGGTGTGCCCGCAAAAAATATCGTGGCCAGCAATCTCTGCACCGCCTGCAACACCGGCACGCTCTTCAGCCATCGCCGTGAAAATGGCCGCACCGGACGCATGCTCGCCACCATCGGCCTCCGCCCCTAGCCAATTTCAGAATCTGCCATTCTGATTTCAGAGTTTGTCACGCCGATTTCACAGGGCGTTACGCCAATCTCATAAGGTGTCATTCTGAGCCCGCCGTGGCGGGCGAAGAACCCCTCTTTCTTTGGTCTCTCTTTCTTTTATCTCTCTTCCTCTAGTCTCTATTTCCTTGCTCTCAATCAACGCCAGCTGCCCGCACGCCGCCATAATGTCCTGCCCGCGCGAGATGCGCACAAACGCGAACACGCCCTTATCCATCAGAACTTGCTTGAACGCCTCAACGCTTTCCTGCGTGGGCCGCTTATAGGGAAGCTCTCCTGGGTTCCACGGAATCAAATTCACTTTTGACGGGATGTTGGCCAGCAGCTTCGCCACGCGCCTTGCATCTTCGGGCGCGTCGTTGAACCCTCCGAGCATCACATATTCAAAAGTGATCCATTCGTTCGGCCCCAGCGGGTAATTTCTGCATGCGTCCAAAAGTACAGCGAGCGGATATTTTCTGTTAATCGGCATGATCGCGTCGCGCTGCTCGTCCGTCGAAGCGTTCAGCGAAATCGCCAGCTTCGGCCGCACCTTTTCCCGCCCCAGGCGCTCGATTCCCGGCACAATTCCCGAAGTCGAAAGCGTCACATGCTTCGGCGCAATGCCCACGCCGCGTTGGTCCAGCAGGATTCGCACCGCCGTCATCACTGCATCGTAGTTCAGCAGCGGCTCGCCCTGCCCCATCAGCACCACATTGGTTTGCGGCAGCAAATGTTCGCGCTGGTCCTCCAGCGCCACCAGCACCTGCCCCACAATTTCGCCCGCGCTCAGATTGCGGTTCAGTCCCAGCACCGCCGTCAGACAGAACCGGCAATCCACCGCGCAGCCCGCCTGCGTCGAAATGCAAATGGTTTGCCGCCGCGCGTCCTCCTTCGTGTCCGGCATGAACACCGCTTCCACCTGCACCGGCGCCGCGCCCTCCGATTCCAGCGCCAGCAAATATCGCACCGAGCCATCCGTGGAATGGTAGCGCCGCACAATCCGCGGCATGGTGATCCGCGCCTCAGCGGAAAGTTTCTCCCGCAGCGCCGCCGGAAGATTCGTCATCCCCGCAAAATCAAATCGCCGCTCGGCATACAGCGCATGATAAATCTGGCTCCCGCGATAAGCAGGCTCGCCCCACGACGCCGCCAGCGCCCTCAGTTCGTCCGCCGATTTTCCCAGTAGTTCGATAGCCACGCGATTTCCTTGCGGCAAATGTCTTTATAGGAATCTTAGCACGCCGCTCCGTGTGCCCCTGGGAGCGCCAATCTCCGGATTGGTGCCTTTTCCCACCCATGCCTACCACGGAAACAGCCCATCAGCATTCAAACGCCTATTTCACCGGGAAGCAGTCGAGGTCGTTCGCAAAGGTCACCGGGCCCGAGTATCGTTTCTTGATTTCTGCTTGGGTCTGCTCTTCCTTCCCCAAAGTCCGCATCATTCGATGCGACAGCACCAGCCGCTTTACCTTCGCTTCCGAAGCGATTTGCCCGATCACCGACGGAGGCATATGCAGCTGCCTCTCAACTCCTTCGGCTCCTTCCGGCACGGCATTGTGCGCAATAAACAGATCCGCGTTCATTGCCAATCGCACCAGGCCCTCGCCCTCTCCATTGGTATCTCCGCTGAACACGATGACCTTTCCGCCCGTCTCCACGCGCCAGGCTAACGCCGGGACTCCGTCATGAATGACGCGCACCGCGGAAGCGGAAAGGCCGCCGCTGCGAAACACAGCCACCGGTGTTGAGCTCGCGGCCACATCATGGGGCTGCATTTTGTAGCTCCCTTCTTCTCCAGGCGCCAACAGCTCGCTGAGATACCGGTAAGCGCCGCGCTTCTCTCCGAATAAATCAGTCACAAACTCTACTGTCGAGGGCATGAAATCATTTCCCGGGGGACCATAGATCGGCAGGGGACGTTTGCGATCTTCAAACCACGACGACTTGATGAGCGCGGCAAAGTCTCCGCTGTGATCCACATGGAAGTGTGAGAACAGGATCAATTCCAGCTGGGACATCTGTGCCCCGCTCTCGCCAAACCGGAGGGCGCTTCCACCGCCCGCATCAATCAGTACCCGCGCTTGCCCGTTCTCCCACACCAGATAGCTGCTTGACGCCCGCTTGTCTTGCAACTCCGGGCCTCCCGAGCCGAGCACTTGCACCGTGACACCCTGCGATCCGCAGGACTGCGCGTCTGCCGTTGGCAAAAACGCGTACCCGGGTAATAGGCCGGCCAGCGTAAGGAAGCAAGCAGCGCGTATAAAGGTTCCGGAAGTGTGTCGCGTTCTCATTTCGCATTTCTCCTGGGGGGATTCAACGCAACAAAATACCTCAATTCCCTCCGCTGGCGCACACCAAAAGGCCGCCGCGATCCTTGCGGGGATTTGATTGGCATTCGAATCGAATCACGTAACGAGACTCTTCTCGCCCTGAAAATATTTTTCAAATCTCCATACGATTTTGCTTGACGTCAATTACCGTACTTGCTAACTTGAATTCTAGCGTCGATCCTTTGCTGATCGCGCGACAGGAGCCATTAACCGCTAGCCACCAGCCACTCTCAACTTACCGCTTCAATAGGAACCACTGCACGGGCATTTATCAGTAACTGCTTAGCTAACAGTTAACCCCTTTAGAATCCGCAGTTGCAAAACAGGTCGCAAGCTTATGAAAACAATCAGCTTTAAGTCCCGTATTAGCCATACATACGACGCTCGCGCCTCTAACCCCTGCATTAGCAATACATACGAAAAAACAGGGGGTGGGGGGCACGTCTGAAATAAGAACTGGCTCGAAAAGCCCAAAAGGGGAAAACAAAAATGTCCGCCACAACCAAATCACCCGCTTACATAAAAGTCAAAGTCCCCGAAGAGGAACGCTGCCGATTCACTTCCGCCCACGGACGCCGCTGCGCCAATCCCCACAACGGGGCCGACCACAAATTCTGCGTCGTCCACGAACGTCAAATAGAAAAACGGGATGACGCCAAAGCCCGAGCCGTCTCTGCGCAACTCCTCAGCGGCGGCTCCAATCTCCACAATCGCCAGGAAGTCGGCCGCGCCATGGCCCAGCTCTTCATCCTCATTTCGCAAAAGCGAATCTCGCGCCGCGATGGCGTCCTTCTCGCCTACATCGCCAGCTTGCTCCTCCAAACCATGATTCCCGTGAGCGATAAGCCCACTCCGGAAGAACATCAAGCCTTCGTCCGCAATTTCCTCAAGGATATGCCTCGCCCCGCGCGCGAACGCTATCCCGACGAGGAGACTCCCAACGCGCAAGATCAGGCGGAGTCTTAATGATGCTGCGGTCAAATCCTTGCCGTGCGTGGCACAGCGATTCCTCGCTGTGCGTTTCAGACCCCTCCGTGGAGTTTGTCCTCTCCCTATGTCACAATGACTGCGTCCTCAGCCTGGGTCTGCTCTCCATAACATGAACGAACAGCGCACGATTTACAGGGAAGTTTTGCCCAACGGCTTGGTGGTCATCACCGAGCCGATGCGGCATGTGCGTTCGGTTTCCGTGGGTATCTGGCTGTGCTCCGGATCGCGCGGCGAATCCGCCGGGCAAAACGGCCTGGCCCATTTCACCGAGCACATGGTCTTCAAGGGCACTGAGCGGCGCAGCGCTGAAGAAATCGCGCGCTCGGTGGACAGCATCGGCGGGATGATGGACGCCTACACCGCCAAGGAAATGGTCTCCTTCAACGCCAAAGTGCTCGACGAGCACCTGCCCATCGTGTGGGAAGTGCTTTCCGATCTCGCTCTGCGCCCGCTGTTTGATGAGGAAGAAACCGCGCGCGAAAAGCAGGTGGTCCTCGAAGAGATAAAGATGGACCAGGACAATCCCGAATCCGTGGTTCACGAGCTGCTCATACAGAATTTTTGGAGTGGTCACGCTATTGCCCGGCCCATCCTCGGCACTCCGGAAACCGTGCGCGATTTTTCGCGCGCCGCGCTGGTCGAGGGCCACCGAACTTGGTACGTACCGAATAATATGGTGGTGACCGCCGCGGGGCACATCGAGCACTCAAAACTTCTCGATCTCGTCACGCGCGAATTCGGCGATCTGCCTTCCGGAAAAGAAACCGCGCCCGGCCCAGTTCCCGAAGCGCATGCCGCAATCGCCTCGCAATCCAAGCGCGAGCTCGAGCAGGTGCATCTGGTGGTCGGCGTGCCTTCGGTGCCGCTGGCCGATGAGCGCCGCTACGCCGTCGCGGTGCTCAACACCGTTCTCGGTGGAGGCATGTCCTCGCGCCTGTTCCAGAACATCCGCGAAAAGCAGGGCCTGGCCTACTCCGTGTTCAGCGAGGTGAATCCCTATTCCGATGCGGGAATCATGTCGGTTTATGCCGGCACCTCCCTTGAGAATACTCAAAAAGTTCTCGGCCTGATTTCCGAAGAATTACGCGCCATCAAGCGCGAGCCGGTCACCGTGGAAGAGCTCCGACGCGCCAAAGACCATCTGAAAGGTTCGACGGTGCTGTCGCTGGAATCCACCAGCGCGCGCATGTCCAACCTGGCCCGCCAGGAAATGTATTTCGGCAAATTCTTTTCGACCGACGAAATCCTCGCCGCCGTGGAGGCGGTCACCTGCGAAGAGGTCCAGGCCGCCGCCATTGATTTCTTCAAGCCCGAACTGGTCGCCGCCACCATCGTCGGCAACCTCAACGGTTTTCAGTTGAGCCGCGAACATCTCGCCTGCTGAGCTTTGTTTTTGTTTAAGAGTGGATAACCCCTCCGTAAATATCGTCATCCATTACCTGCGAGGGGGGATTATGAAAATTCTGCATGCAGTCGCTTTGGGGATTCTAGTTGTCGGTACTTCATCGGTTTCCGCTCAGGAATATGGTATCAATCGCGATAACAGAAGCATCTCCGTGACAGTCACACAGAAACTCGAAGTCGATCCCGACATCGCCCAAATTACTTTTGGGTCGCAAACCTATGGCGCAACACACGATGCGGCGTACCTTGAAAATCTCCGCATCGCCGACCAGATCGTGAAAGCCTTATTGGATTCTGGTGTGCCTCGCGGAAAAATCGAATCTCACAAGCTCAGCCTTGACGTGCAAAATGAAAGTGAGCAAAAAAATCTGACGGCGGACCAACGAAGCCAAAGGCACTTCATGGCGCATCAGAGCTGGACTGTGCGCATCGCTGCTGCGGACGCTCAAAAGATCGTGGACATCGCCGTCCACGCGGGCGCAAATCAAGTTGAGGATGTTACGTGGGACGTAAGCGACCCAGACGCATTGGACGCGCGCACGCGCCGGGCCGCATTGGATAAAGCCCACGCAACCGCTGAGGAGATTGCCAACAGCTTCCACGGAAAACTGGGCCAATTGCTCTTCGCCAGCAATTCTTCACAGGCCGACCAGTTATTTGTGGAGGCCAAGGGACTGACTTCTCCATCAGACCGGGTTCAATTGATACAGGAGTTTTGGAGGCGTCGTTCCAATTTACAGCTTTTCCCGGAGAAAATCACCAGGCAAGCAGAGGTGCATGCGGTATTTGCGCTGGAATAGTAATGCGGCATTCAGGATTGGCATTGACGCGCGGGCCGCGCTTTGCCATTATCGCCGCAGCGCTTTTTTCGGGATTATTCGGGGGCGGGCGATCGGCATACGCGTATCCATTCTGGCGTCGGGCAGCTCGGGCAACCTGACGCTCATCGAAACCGAGACCACGCGCGTGCTGGTGGACGCGGGGCTGGGCAAGCGCGAAACGCTGCGGCGCCTGGAAGCGTTGAGCCATCGCATCGAGCGGCTCGACGGCATCGTCATCTCCCACGAACACAGCGACCACGTGGGCGGGCTGCCCCAAATCCTGGGCCTGTGGCGCACCACCGTGTTTTTCACCGAGGCCACCCACCGTGCCACCATGCAATGCATGCCGGAGACTTCACACAAGCGTGTTACGCAGGTCGAACATTTTTGTCCGGGCGACCGCTTTGACATCGGCGACATCGAAGTTTCGGCGTTTGCCATCCCGCACGACGCCGCCGATCCCGTGGGATTCACTTTCCGCACCAACGGCACCAAGGTCGCGATTGTCACCGACCTCGGCTATCTGCCGGAGCTGGTGAAGCATCACCTGCGCGGCGCGGATTGCCTGATCCTGGAATCGAACCACGATTTGGAGATGCTAAAGGTTGGGCCGTATCCGTGGCACATCAAGCAGCGGGTGATGAGCCGCACGGGGCATCTCTCGAATGATGCAGTGAGCGAATTTTTAGCGGATCCCGAGGGATTTGACGGAGAGGCGCGCTACCTTTTCCTCGCGCACCTTTCGGAGACCAACAACAACGCCGACGTCGCGGAAATTTCCGCCGCGGAAGCGCTCCGCCGCCGCCCGGCGGAATGCGCCTTCCACGGCGAGCTTCGTGTCGCCTCGCAACGCATCCCCATGGGGCCGTTTGATTTGTCGAAGGAAACCGAAAGCTTTCCCGCAATCAACAAAGCCATCGCCTGAAAATCCCAGATTGTAAGGAAATGCACGGGCGCTGCTTCACGCACGATCCATGTCGCAGGTTTGCTCTGAAAAAATGCTTATTCGTATCGCAAGGCGACCAGAGGATCCACGCGAGTGGCGCGCCGCGCGGGAATGTAACACGCCAGCAGGGCGACGGCGCCGAGAAGCAGCGTGACGCCGCCGTAAGTGAGGGGATCGAAGGCCTGCACTTGAAACAGCATAGAGGCCAGGAATCGCGTCACGGCCGCGGCGGCAATCAATCCGATGACCAGGCCGATGCACGCAAGCGCCATGCCCTGGCCCACGACCAATTTGAAAATGTCGCGCTGCTGTGCGCCGAGCGCCATGCGGATTCCGATCTCCTGCTTTCGTCCGGCAACCACGTAGCTCATCACGCCGTAAATGCCGACGCTGGCCAGCACCAGAGCCAGCGCGGCGAAAAGTCCGACGAGGGCGAGCGTCAATCTCCGTGAGCCCAGCGATTCGGCGATGATCTCGTCCATGGAACGCACATTGTAAACGGCGAGATCGGGATCGAATTCCGCGATGATGCCGCGGATGGAGGGCAAGAGCGCTTCTCCGCCCTGCGCGGTCCTTACCGTAACTTCGGTGTCGGGCCACGGGTGCTGCACAACGGATTCGTAGGCGTCCATCGAATCCATTTCGTCCAGGCCGTTTTCCTTCACGTTCCCGACGATGCCAACCACTGCTTCGGCTGGTTCTTTTTCGCTGTTGAATAAACGAAATTGTTTTCCGATGGGGTCCTGCCCCGGCCACACGCGTTGCGCCAGGGCCTGATTAATTACCGCTGCGACGGGCGCGCCGGGAACATCGCGATCTGAAATTTCGCGTCCGCGCAAAAGCGGAATTCCCATGGCACGGAAATAGCCGGGAGAAACGGCGTGCACTCCGACCAGAGGCACGGCGGATTCTCCAGGAACCACGAGATAGTTGACGGTGCTCTGGCCGGTGATGGGAACATCGTTGGCGCTGGCCACGTCTTCCACGCCGGGCAGATTCTTGATTCGATCGAGCGCTTGCAGAAAACGCGTCACTCGCTCGGGATGATGCGCGATGTCCTTATATTTGGGCCCGGAAAAAGAGAGCGCGAAGGTCATCATGCGTTCGGTACGGAACCCGGGCCGCACTTCCATCAGGCGCACGAAGCTGCGCATCAACAGGCCCGCGCCGGCGAGCAGCACCAGAGACAGTGCAACCTCGGCGATGACCAACATGCTGCGCGTCCAATTCTGCTTGATGCCGCCACCGCTTCCGCTGCGCCCCGCCTGCTTCAGGGTATCGCTGGCGGTTACGCGCATGCCGCGCAGGGCGGGCGCCAGACCGAAAATAATTCCCGCGAGCACGGCGATGGCGAATGTGAACAAGAGAACCCGCCCGTCGAGCTGAATCGCGAAAATATTCGGCAGGCCGGCGGGTTTCGCGGCCACGATTCCTTTCACGCCGGCATAAGCCAGCGGCAAACTCGTCAGGCCGCCGAGAAGGCCGAGCATCGCGCCCTCGGTGATGAGTTGCCGTGCGACGCGCCAGGACGTCGCGCCCATCGCGGCGCGCACCGCGATTTCACGGGTCCGCGGGGTGGATCGAGCGAGCAATAAATTTGCGACGTTGGCGCAGGCGATCAGCAAAACCAGTCCGACCACGGCCAGCAAGGTGAACAGCATGGGACGCGAATCGCCGATCCATAATTCCGTCCAGAGAATGATGCGCACGCCGCCTGCTTTATCCGCAGGCACTGCGTTGGCGCGGTTTAAGTCTCGAATAATGGAAGAACAATCTGTCTGGGCTTGCGCCAGCGTTGCGCCGGATTTCAATCGTCCGAGGACCAGCAGGTAGTGAGACGGGGTCGCGCTGGGATCGGGGCCGCCCGGATATACTTCCGGCACTCCGAACTTTGGATTCACAAAGAAGCTGACGTTTGAGGGAACGATGTAATCCTTCGGGAGTAAACCGACAATGGGCACGCTCTCGCCGTCGAGCGAAAGAGTTTGTCCGATGGCTTTGGGATCGCCGCCGAACGCGGATCTCCAATAACCATCCACCAGGATTGCGACGCGCGGGGCGCCGGGCTTGCCGTCAGATTCGGTGAAGTCCCTTCCCAGCGCCGGTGTGATGCGTATCAACGGAAAATATTGCGGCGTGACCACGGCTCCGCGCAATTGCTCCGCCGGGCCTCGGCCGGTGAGCGTGAAGGTAAAAAATCGAAAAGCAGCGACTTGCGAAAGGGTGTGGCTCTGATCACGGTAAGCTATGAATTCGGGCGCGGAAAGCGGGGCGTTGGACCACTTCGGCTGAACATCCCTAAACCAAACGATTTCCTCGGGATGATCAAACGGCAAAGGCTTCAGCAAAACGCCGTTCACAATGCTGAAAATCGCGGAGTTTGCGCCGATGCCCAGAGCGAGTGTGAGGATAGCGACGGCCGCAAAGCCGGGATTTTTCACCAGGCTTCGCGCGCCATAGCGCAGATCCTGGACGAAACTTTCCAGCCAGCTCAGAATGTCCATCTCGCGCGTCTTCTCCCTTTGCGAATTGAAATTGCCAAACCGTTGTTGTGCGTCCAGGCGCGCTTCCTGTGGCGACATTCCGGCGCGAATATTGTCGGCGGCACGCATATCGAGGTGCGAGCGCAATTCATCGGTCAGTTCGTCGTCCCTCTGGTCACGGTTCCACAGTCCCCGTAGGCGGTTCAGCCAGGCCATTGGCCATCCCCCTAGATAGCTATGTATAAGACGCAGGATAGACGGGAAAAGTCACGCGCGAGAGAGGAATTATTCTGCGGGGCAGTGCGCCAGCCGCCAAAGATTCCCTGGGGCGCCTGAGCGCGGGCGACGAGCCTGTTCTTGGCGAGGCTACTCGTAGCCCCCGGCGGTCATGGGGGCAACGCGCGTGACGCGAGATGCCGGAATCACGCTTGATGACCGCGACTGTAGAGCCGAACCAGCTCTTTGCGCCTACTGAAAACCGTATACTCCGCACACTTGCACACCAAAGGGCGCGGCACCCCACCCGATCCCATCACTTCACCAATCTACCGCAGTGGTACCATACGCTCGTGTTCGAATTGTCACCCAGAAATGCAGACGCGAGGGTGCCCACCGGCCGGCCGGATTTGCTTGGGTTGCTTCAGCAAATTGGCGCGGCTCCGCCGCCTGCTGCTCCGGCAGGATGAACGCGTCAAGCAATTCTTCTGAAGGAGACAGAATCATGATCAAAGTTTGGTTCATCACCGGGGCCGGGCGCGGCATGGGCGTGGATATCGCCAAGGCCGCTTTGACTGCCGGGAATAAAGTTGTCGCTACCGGGCGGAAGCCCGACAAGGTGGCTGAGGCACTCGGAAAATCCCCCGATCTGTTGGTCGTGCCGCTGGACGTTACTAAACCAGCCGACTCTGAAGCCGCCGTTAAAGCGGCGGTCGGGAAATTTGGCCGCTTGGATGTGCTTGTCAATAATGCTGCAAATTTTTACGCGGGCTTCTTCGAAGAACTGACATCGGAGCAGATGGAGCGGCAGTTATCGACCAGCCTGGTGGGACAGATGAATGTAACCCGCGCCGTCCTGCCGGTCATGCGCAAGCAGCGTTCCGGCTTGATAATCACGATCTCATCAACTGCGGGCCTTATCGGCTTTGAATTCGGCACCGCCTACGCCGCGTCCAAATTTGGGATTGAGGGCTGGATGCAGTCGCTGCAGCCCGAGGTCGAGCCGTTTGGTATCAATACGATCACCGTCAATCCGGGCTTTTTCCGCACAGAACTTCTTACGGAAGAATCTACAAAGTTCGCAGACCGTGCCATCGAGGACTATAACGAGCGCAGAACGAAGCAAATGGAATTTTGGAAGGGTTACAACGGCCAGCAGTCCGGCGATCCTGCCAAGCTCGCCCAGGCACTAATTACGATCTCGGGTCTGGAAAAGCCACCCGCCCGCTTCATTGCAGGCGCAGACGCCGTTGACACTGCAGAGAAAGTGGCTACAATGCTTCGACAGCAAGCCGAAGCCTACCGTGAGCTGTCCTTTTCCCTCGCATTCGATACGACGCCATCGGCAATCTGACCAGCAAGACCGACCGCAAGGGCCAGACGATTCAATACGTCTACGACGCGCTGAACTTCGATTTTGGAAGTCCGGTGGACTCCGCTGGAGTCCGGGCATCGGACCGGCTGACGCAGAAGAACTATCCCGACTCGTCGAGCGCTGCGTATGTGTACGACCTGGTGGGGAAGATTCAGCAGGTGACCGATCCGACGGGAACGTATGCGTTCGCTTACGACAACATGGGGCGGCTCACCGGGACGACCACGAATTACAGCTTCCTGGCCGGGACCACGTTCACGAACGCCTACACCTATGACGCGGCGTCGAACCGCACGGGCTACACCGCGCCGGACGGGAGCACAAACACCTACAGCTATGACACTCTGAACCGCCTGACCACATTGGCGAATTCCTGGGCGGGATCATTCGGGTTCAGCTACGACTCGCTGAGCCGGCGGACGCAGATGACGCGGCCGAATGGAGTGAACACAAACTACAGCTACGATTCGCTGTCGCGGCTGCTGAGCGTGCTGCACCAAAGCGGGGCAGGTACTATTGACGGTGCGAGTTATACCGTCGATGCTGCTGGGAACCGCACGGCGAAGACGGGTTTCCAGGCGGGAGTGACGTCGAATTACACCTACGACGCGCTGTACGAGTTGAAACAAGTGACCCAGGCCACGAACACCACGGAGAATTACACCTTCGACCCGGTGGGCAACCGGCTGAGTTCGCTCACGGCGGCGACGATGAGCTACAACTCTTCAAACGAACTGACGGCAACGCCGAGCACAACCTACACCTACGACGCGAATGGGAACACGACGAGCAAGACGGATTCGACGGGAACGACCAGCTACGCATGGGACTTCGAGAATCGGCTGACGAGCGTGACGCTGCCGGGGACGAGTGGGACGGTTAGTTTCAAGTACGATCCGTTGGGGCGGAGAATTTACAAGTCGTCGTCATTTGCAACGAGTGTTTTCGCCTACGACGGGGATAACCTGATTGAGGAGACCACTTCGTCGGGCGGAGTCGTCGCTCGCTATTCTGAATCAGACGAGATCGATGAGCCTTTGGCGCAAGTGCGCTCCAGCGCGACCAGCTACTACGAGGAAGATGGGATAGGTTCCGTGACCTCGCTCAGTAACTCGGCGGGCATCCTTACACAGGGTTATACGTTCGACTCCTTCGGGAAGCTCACGGCCTCTACTGGTTCGATCAGCAATCCGTTCCAATACACCGCTCACGAGTTTGACGCTGAAACCAATTTGTCCCTCTACCGTGCAAGGTTTTACGATCCATCTTCGGGAAGATTCGTTAGCGAAGATCCGTTGCATTTTGCCGGTGGGGACTCCAATTTCTATTCCTATGTCGGCAACGATCCCGTCTACTACGCGGATCCATTCGGTACTGACCGAATGTGCCATTTCCCTAGGCTTTGTGGGCATGATTTGCCACCTCCACCACCCAAGTATCTCCCAACCAACGCCTTGCCACCTGGCTCAGTTTGGTATACCGCTCCCGGCGGCCAGACTTTCTGGATCCCCGCAGGTGCGAATTGGTGCGAGGAGTGCAAAGCTGCCAAGAAAAATGGTCTGAATCCCTTTGCGGTAGCCTCCTCTGTTGGTCAAGGAGGGACATACGACTACCAGCGGGACCCGGCCAATCATGTTCTCTACAACCAATTCCAGCAGGCGGCAAACTATTCGGTCGGTGTCTACATGCAATGCGCAGGTTACCCACGATGGGCAACCAATGCTATCGGTCTTGGGTATGGCATAACCCATTCCAGTAATTACGGGAAGGACGCTTCGCAATGGACTCAAGCCTGGGGCCAGGAGTGGGACGCAGCAAAGTCTGGAAAATTTTCGAATCCCAACTGCGGCTGCATTTGATCTGCTTGGACTGGGGTAAGGAGATAGATATCGACTCATGAGGACGAAGTCGTGGCAAATCGTATTGTACTCATTGCTAACTGTATGTGGCGCCGGAATCGCAGTAATTCTTCTTGGTTTGTATGGAACGCTTCGTCCGATAGATGCGCTTGGGGAGGCTAGCGATAACTGCGCTAGGCAGGACTTTTCACCTGTTCCAAACGGATCTGGATTGATTGCGACAGCGCACTTCACGTCGTGCGACTACTTTATTATCCACGGCGACCAGACCACATATATTTATGTAAATAAGGAAGGAACGAAAGAGGGTAGGAAATCTCTTGTATTCAGGTTTGACAACTTTGGCCATTTGGATCCTCCAGAAATAATGTGGAGTGACAAATCAAGCCTTCATATCTCTGTTCCTGCAGTTGGCGAAGTGACTAAACAGATCGCCACTATCAACGGCGTGAGGATTCTTTATTCGATTGGCAAAGAGGACGTACCGGCTGGGGAGTCAGATAGGAATAGGAGGCATATCGCCCTTCTTTTGTCTGTATTGCTAGTTTTCCTGACAGCGATATGCGTGATGACCGCGAAATCCATTCGGAAGCTAAACAAGGGGGGGATCTAAATCGCGTAGGGTCAAAAAACTCGAACTGGGTGAAATAGGGCGGGTGGCCGCGGTTTCAATTGGGTTTTGAATTGGACTGTGACTTCGGGGTGCCCCAGGTTCGTCCGGCAGGGCGAAGGTGGGATTCCTCGGTTCTGTACCTCGAGTTAGCCAATACTTGAGCTCTCCCTTCCTCCTCCAGTTCTTCAATCCACGAAATCAATCACGACCAACGGTGTCCCCCGTCCCGAATACTACGAGTAACTGCTCCATACCCAATCCTTGGGATCTTTCTCCAGTCGCCGCGGACTTTTTTCTCACCCCGCGCCGCATCCTCTTCGATGCCCTCAGCTTCAAACTGTGCACCACCGTCGTGGGCGAACCGCTCTTCGACTCCCCAATCAGCAGAGGCACATGCTCGGGCATCACCACATAGCCAACCAAAGCGAAGCGATATCTGTTGCGAACCTCGCCAAACGCTTTCACGAAAACGTTCCGCGCTCGCACCGTACCCAGCAGAGTAAATCGCCGGTAACAACTAAAGGTAATGAAATGCAGATGGCCTTGGCCTTAGTAGCGCTTGAGGTTCTTCGGCATTCGGAAGAAAGAAGTCCCCACGTTCGCCCGTGCGGTGTTCAGTCTCATGACATCCTTTACAAAGTGTCCCGGGACATCCTTTACACTTCCGCGCGTGCACAGCACGCGCGGGGGTGGCGGCAGCGATGACTTGGAAAACGATGGATGTACACGAGCAGCGGGTTCGGTTTGTGGTGGCGGCCGCGGAAAAAATGCGACCCTTCGGCGCTCTGTGCGCTGAGTACGAGATCTCCCGTCCGACGGGATATCTGTGGTTGAAGCGCTACCGAGAGTTGGGAGTCAACGGAATTGCGGAACAGAGCCGCAAGCCACATCACAGTCCACGACGGACAGACACCGCATTGGAGCAGCACGTTGTGCGGGCGCGTCAGCGCTATCCAGACTGGGGCGCCCGCAAGTTGCGGGTGGTGCTGGCGCGGGAAGGTGTGGAGCTTCCGCGCAATACGATTCATCGCATTCTGCTGCGTCACGATTTGGTGCGCGAAGAAGAACGGCACCGTCCCGCCTTGCAGCGTTTCGAGCGCAGCCAACCCAACGAACTTTGGCAGATGGATTTCAAAGGGCCGACGGGATGGCCACAATCGGTAGGACCCCTCTCGGTTCTCGACGATCACAGTCGCTACTTAATTGCTCTGGCAGCCAATGGCAACACGCGAGGCGAACCGGTCCGGGAGAAGTTGGAAGAAGCCTTTCAGCGTTGCGGCGTCCCAGAAGGAATGCTGATGGATCATGGAACTCCGTGGTGGAACAGAGCTCCTGGAGGATGGACGAAATTGTCGTTGTGGCTGATGCGACAGGGTATCGAGCTGCACTGGAGCGGAATACGCCATCCGCAAACGCAGGGGAAAGTAGAACGCTTTCACGGATCGCTGCAGCGTGCAGTGGAGCGCCGCGGACTTGGGCAGCAGCATCCGCAAGCGTGGCTGGATGCATATCGCTTTGAGCATAACCATGTGCGGCCGCACGAAGCGCTGGGGATGCGGACTCCAGCCGCGTTATGGCGACCGAGTCGGCGACGTTACAACCCGCAACGGCCGCGCTGGGAATATCCGAAAGGCGCATGGGTGTTGAAAGTGGACTGCCAAGACACACTGGAAATCAAAGGACAGAAATGGAGGGTGAGCCAAACGCTGGCTGGAGAAAGGGTGAGGATAGTGAAAATCGAACAGCGGATGATGGTGTTCTACTGCACGACCTTAATCCGCGACCTCGACCTAGGAACCCATCGCTCGACGATCGTCGAGCGATGGGTTCCTGACCAGGACTCAACTTCA
>Ga0209167_10000282_pt1 | contig 43360 bp, 37 predicted proteins | sample Coa_R1_9_FD_187154 | JGI IMG/M metagenome (GOLD analysis project Ga0209167, IMG submission 187154) | Surface soil microbial communities from Centralia Pennsylvania, which are recovering from an underground coalmine fire - Coalmine... | ecosystem: Environmental > Terrestrial > Soil >...
CAGTTTGTCCATTTGCAGGAAGCGGTCGTAGGAACGCTTCTGCACCTCGATCAGATTCGGGATCTGAATGGTGGCTGGAATTTTGGAAAAATCGAAACGTTTACGGAAGGCATTCGTCTTCATCGTCAAGAGACTCCCAATCTCGGGCGCGGCCGAAGGCCGCACCAAACCGCGGAATGTGGGGCGCGTCGTTTCTTGTCGAAAGCCGCGCCGCGGTACTTACCCGTTCGTAGATCGCTACCGCGTAGATCGTTGAATCGTAGAGCGCTGAATCGCAGATCGTTGGACTGCAGATCGTTGCACCATAGATCCCAGAAGCCGGGATCTCCGAAACCTGAATTGCAAAAGCTGGTCGTTCAAAAACTGCTCTTTCAAAAACTGGAACCGGAAAACACGAACGGGCGTCCGCAGGGACAGTGGTTCCCGCAGACGCCAGCTAAGGCGTTTCGCCCTTCTTGATTTGAATTCTTTCGCGCCAGTTATTCGGCCTGTTTCCGCTCTGCCTGCCTTGCAGAGCAGTTGCCCAAGCTTCCCCGCGAGCCTCGCCCGCGCCTGAGTGAAGCTGGGAAAGCGATGTTATATAGATGCTAACACCGCCGCCCACGCTTCACAACTAAGAAAATCGCGTATTTCCCGTTTTTGCACCAACTTAGGGCGCTTTTGCCCTGTGGAAGGTGCAAAATGGCCCAGACCCAAAAAACGGCTCAAACCCGTAGAGACGTTAACTTGTTACGTCTCTCTGGCCACGCGCTGCTGGCTGACGTCATCCCGGTGCTGCCACAGACGTAGCGAAGCTACGTCTCCACGGAAAACGAACAGCCCTGGGACAGCCCCCCGGATGCGGCCGACCGGCGTTATTTCACTTCCACAACGGCGCCGGCATCGGTGAACTTCTTCTTGATGGTCTCGGCTTCGTCCTTGGAAACGCCTTCTTTCACGGTTTTAGGCGCTCCATCCACCAGTTCCTTGGCTTCTTTCAAGCCCAGGCTGGTGACTTCGCGGACGGCCTTGATCACGTTGATTTTGTTCGCGCCGACCTCTTTGAGGACGACGGCAAACTCGGTTTTCTCTTCCGCCGGAGCCGCTGCCGCCGCCGCGCCGCCGCCCGCCACCATCACGGGGGCTGCCGCTGCCGCCGACACGCCGAGACGCGCTTCCAGTTTCTTGACCAGCTCTGCCGCGTCCAGCAGCGACAAAGCTACGATGGAATCTTCGATCTGTTGTAAATCCGCCATATTGATTCTCCAGTGTTTTAGTCTTTTCGTCTTTCCTGAAAAGAGACGTAGCTTGCTACGTCTCGCTTTTCGTTATCCGCAGGCCACGGTTTCCAGTGCGGCAGGTCCGATTTCCCAGCGCCAGACAACGCCTTGGAACGGACCGCGCAACCCCTGACCTGCTGACAACCAAATCTTTTTAGACGGCTTGCGCCATCCCGAACTTTTGTTGAGGCCTCGCTCGCTGCCAGCAAAGAACCGGTCGAGCTTCGCTCGACCGGACAGCCGAGGGCGGCTGTCCCCGCATGAGCAGCTATGCCTCTTTGAACTTTTTCTGCTGCACGCCCTGATCGACTACCACGGCCAGGTTGCGGCCGACTGCGCCCATGGCGGTAACCAGACGCTGCGCCGGGGCATTGATCAGGAACAACAGCTTCGACATCAACTCTTCCTTCGACGGCATGGTGGCCAGGGCTTCAATCTCTTTGACCGTGACCACGCGGCCTTCGACCACGCCTACTTTGAAGGTAAATTCTGGAGTGTCCTTGGCGTACTTGGTGAGCGCCTTGGCCATCGCCACGGGGTCGCCGGTGGTGTAGGCGATCGAGGTGACGCCGGAGAGGTTCTTCAGTCCGTCTTCGACCTTCGTGCCCTTGGCCGCGCGCTCGGCCAGCGTGTTCTTCACGACCTGATATTTCGCGCCCGCGCCGCGCAGTGCCTTGCGCAGCTCAAAGTCCTGATGAACCGTGAGCTTGCTGTAGGTGGCGACCACCACGTTCGAAACATTCTTCAGGTCTTTGGTTAACTTCTCGACCTGCTGCGTCTTTTTCGCTCTGGTAACTGGCATTGTCTATCCTTCTGAATCCTTCGGCACCACACTGACGAGACTATTGACTTATGAAGCCCTCGGTCCAGTGGTCCCTGTTTAGCTCATACGACACAATCTTGAATCCCTGCTCAAAATCTACAAAACCCGGCTTGCTCCGCAGCCGTTCAATTGCAGCGTTGGCGTCTTGTACCGTTTGATAGACACCTATCAAGAGTTCGGTGTCGGCACCGTCCTCTTTTTCTTGCTCGAACCAAAGCAGTTGAACTCTGCCGCCCACGCTGCTCCTTACCGCGCGCTTACGCCTTCGCCGCTAGCTCAATCGGAGCCACATCCAGCAGGATCCCCGGCCCCATGGTCGAACTCAGCGTGCAGCCCTTGATGTATTTACCCTTGGCCACCGACGGCTTGGCCTTGATCACGCTGGTGATCACGACGGTTGCATTCTCGATGAGCTTGTCGGGCGTAAACGAAATCTTTCCCACCGGAACATGCACCAGCGCCGTTTTGTCGGTGCGGAATTCAACCTTGCCGGCTTTCACTTCTTTTACTGCCTGGGCCACGTCGAAGGTGACGGTTCCGGTCTTCGGATTCGGCATCAGGCCCTTGGGACCGAGAATCTTGCCGAGGCGTCCTACGGATTTCATGACGTCGGGTGTGGCGATGAGCGCGTCGAAGTCGGTCCAGTTTTCTTTGGTGATCTTCTCGACCATCTCTTCGCCGCCGGCAAAATCGGCGCCGGCTGCTTCGGCTTCCTTCACCTTGTCGCCGGTGGCAATGACCAGAACCTTTTTCGACTTGCCCAGACCATGCGGAAGTACGACTGTGCCGCGGACCATCTGGTCGGCATGCTTGGGATCGACTCCCAAACGCATCGTGATCTCTACGGTTTCGTCAAATTTTGCGTATTTCACTTTCTGCAGGAGCGGAACCGCGTCCTTCAGAACGTAGGCGCGGTGCTCGACGGCGGCGTGCGCCTTGGCGATATTCTTTCCTTCTTTTTTCATTTTACTTTTCCTTGTCTCCCACCGCTTCTGCGTTGGTCTGCAGGGCCGTGGTGTTGTTGACTTGTGTGGCGCGGGCACTGTTGCCCGCGAAATCTCGCCCCGGCTCGATCAGCTCGCAGCGAGATCACGCTCGCTGCGCTCGCTGGACAGCCGAGGCGGCTGTCCCTACATGAACCTATCCGACTACTTCGATGCCCATCGACCTTGCGGTGCCGCGAATGCTTTTGATCGCAGTGTCGACTGAGGCGGCGTTCAGGTCGGGCATTTTTTGTTTTGCAATCTCTTCCACCTGCTTGAGCGTGACTTTGCCGACTTTGTCTTTGTTGGGCGTGCCCGAGCCCTTGGCAATGCCGGCGGCGCGCTTCAGCAGAATCGAGGCCGGCGGCGTCTTGGTGATGAAGGTGAAGGAACGGTCGTTGTAAACCGAGACTACGACCGGGATGATCAGTCCCTCCATCTCTTTCTGGTTGGTTCTGGCGTTGAACTGCTTGCAGAACTCCATGATGTTGATCTGGGCCTGGCCGAGGGCCGGGCCCACCGGAGGCGCCGGCGTCGCTTTCCCGGCGGCGATCTGCAGCTTGACGTAACCTGTAACTTTCTTTGCCATAATTTCTCTTCAAGCGAACAGCAGCTTCGCCTGATCTCCTAGATGATCTCCTAAATGGATCTCAAGCTGGCCAGCGCCAGCATGATCGTCGGCGTCAGCCTCTTCTGGACCGGGTCTGCCGCGAGTCCCAGACCCTCGATGCTATGAGCGCCCAGCATTTCCATCTCGCCCGACTCCGCCATCACTACCACATCCGGAACCGAGTATTTGTCCGTAGCGACGTAAACTGTCGCGATGTCGCGCTCCAACACTCGCCCCTCGATCGTGCGGAACTGCATCCTGCGGGACGAGGCCACGCCTAACCGCTCCAGCCGAGCGCGCGAAATCCAACTGTAAGCCGCACCAGTGTCGACGAAGGCATCCAGCTCCTCCACGTCGCCTGGTTTGGCAGGATTCCACACTCGCAACTTTACGCTGAAGGTACCCATAGTTCCCGTTATGCCACTTTCTCCACCTGGTTGAACTCCAGTTCCACCGGGGTGGAGCGGCCGAAAATTGTGACCATTACTTTCAGGGTTTCGCGATCTTCGTTCACTTCGTCGACAATGCCGGTGAAGCTGGCGAACGGGCCTTCGGTGATGCGCACCGACTCGTTCTTCTCGAACTTGACCTTGAGCTTCGGCTTCTCGCGGCTGTCGGCAACTTTGTAGACGATGTGCTGGACTTCCTCTTCCGAGAGAGGAGTGGGCTGCTGCCCGGTGCCGACGAATCCGGTGACCCGCGGCGTGGACTTCACCACATGCCAGACGTGGTCGTCCATGTCCATTTCGACCAGCACGTAGCCGGGATAGAACATGCGCTCCGAGGTGTACTTCTTGCCGCCGCGCACTTCGGTGACGGACTCGGTGGGGATCAGCACTTTGCCGATCTTTTCCTGGAGCCCGAAGGCGGCGACGCGCGACTCCAGCGACTCTTTCACCTTGCGCTCAAACCCGGAGTAGGAGTGGATGATGTACCACTTCATGTTCGGATTGCGCGGCGCATCGGCGGTCGGCGCCTCAGCAGCGGGCGCCTGCTGCTCGCCCGCGGTCGCGGTTACGGTTTGGTTTTTTTCTTCGTCCTGCATAGGGTGCTTCTTTTCTTATCCGTCTTGAAATCTGTCTCGAAGTGCGTCGTTTTCGATCAGTGGCCCTTGAAATAGTTGAACAGGTAGGTGACGCCGTGCTGAATAAAGTAGTCGATCACGGCGAAGTAGAGCGCAAAAATGAAGACGGTGATGACCACCACCGTGGTCGTGGCCTGGACTTCTTTCCACGAGGGCGCGGTCACCTTGCGCATTTCGGTGCGCACGTCGTTGTAGAACGACCGGATGCGTTCCGGCCAGGACTTCACCGTAGTCACGAGTGCGTTTTGTTCCGTCATGGTCGCCATCTACTTCTTCCTTCTTCCCGCTCTCTGCATCGAACGCCCGCCGCGAACCATCCGCCGCGAATATCCGTCTTCGCACCGCGCGCGGCCAAATGCTGGCAGGGGCGGAGGGATTCGAACCCCCAAGTCCGGTTTTGGAGACCGGCAGTTTAACCGTTGAGCTTACGCCCCTGTTTGAGTCCCGAGTCGATGGTCCCGAGTCCCGAGGTTTTCGCCTCGCGGCTCTGGGCTCGCGGCTCGCGACTATTTCACTTCTTTATGCGGCGTGTGCTTGCGGCAACGGCGGCAGAACTTCTTGAACTCCAGCCGTTCCGTCGTCGTCTTCCGGTTCTTGGTGGTCGAATAATTCCGCTCTTTGCAATCGCCGCACTGTAATGTCACAATTTCTCGGGGCATAAAAACAGCTCCTAGCTTTTAGCTTCTAGCTCTTAGCTTAAACAACTTCTTTCTTCGACTTTGCTTCTTCTTTCGCCCACCGAATGAAAGTTCCCCACGGCATATTCAGCAACAAAACCAATGCCGGAAGAAGCAACCACCCGAGCTCTCGCCATTCCATCGGCGCTCACCTTTGCGGCCTTAGCTAGTAGCTAGAGGCGAGCAGCTAGAAGCTGCCTTACTGCACAATCTCCGCGATCGTTCCAGCGCCTACGGTATGCCCGCCTTCGCGGATGGCGAAACGCAGGCCTTTTTCCATGGCTACCGGCGTGATCAGTTCGATGACCAGGCTCACGTTGTCCCCGGGCATCACCATCTCGGTGCCCTCGGGTAGCTCCGCTACGCCCGTCACGTCGGTCGTGCGCAGATAAAACTGCGGACGGTAGCCTTTGAAGAATGGGGTGTGCCTGCCGCCTTCTTCCTTGGTCAGGATGTAGACTTCGGCCTTGAACTTGGTGTGCGGCGTGATCGATCCACCCTTGGCCAGCACCATGCCGCGCTCGACATCTTCTTTCGCGATGCCACGCAGAAGAAGTCCGGCGTTGTCGCCCGCCATGCCTTCGTCCAGCTGCTTCTTGAACATTTCGACGCCGGTGACGACCGTCTTGCGGGTTTCGCGGAAGCCGACAATTTCCACTTCTTCGCCGACTTTCACTTTTCCGCGCTCGATTCTTCCCGTTACCACCGTGCCGCGGCCCTGAATCGAAAAAATGTCTTCGATCGGCATCAGGAACGGCTTGTCCAGTTCGCGCACCGGCTGCGGCACGCTCTTGTCCACGGCCGCCATGAGCTCGTCAATCTGCTTCTCCCACTTCGCTTCGCCGTTCAGCGCGCCTAGAGCGGAGAGCCGCACCACCGGCACGTCGTCGCCGGGAAACTTGTAGCTTTTGAGCAACTCGCGCACTTCCAGCTCAACCAGATCCAGCAACTCGGGATCGTCGACCGCGTCGCACTTATTCAGCGCGACCACGATGTAGGGCACACCGACTTGCCGCGCCAGCAGCACATGCTCGCGCGTCTGCGGCATGGGACCATCGGTCGCGGCGACCACCAGAATCGCTCCATCCATCTGGGCCGCGCCCGTGATCATGTTCTTGATGTAGTCGGCGTGGCCAGGGCAATCGACGTGCGCGTAGTGCCGGTTCGCGGTTTCGTATTCCACGTGCGCCGTCGCGATCGTGATGCCGCGGGCTTTTTCTTCCGGAGCGTTGTCGATGGAATCGAACGACCGGAACACGATCTTCGGATTGTGCTTCTGCAACACCTTGGTGATGGCCGCCGTCAACGTGGTCTTGCCATGGTCGATGTGACCGATGGTTCCTACGTTGCAGTGCGGCTTGTTGCGATCAAATTTCTCTTTCGCCATAACGCAGCTCTTAGCTCCTAGCTCTTAGCTTCTAGCTAAACCCCGTTCACCCCACCCCGTCACCTAAACTCTGTCATCCTGAGCGGCGTCTTTTGCCGCGAAGGACCTATGCAACTTCGCTGTAACTACAACTTCAGTAATACTGGTACAGCTTCTTAAACCTGTGCCGCAGCGCAACTTCGACGCCTTCCAGCTTCGACAGGTAGAATTCGCGCATCTGGGCCTGGTCGGAAACCGGCAGCGATTGATACAGCTGCTTCGCGCTCAAACCAGAATCGCCAACGGCGCCTTCCAGCAAGCGTGCCGTCAGGATCGCATCGAAGTCCCGGACGCGAATTCCTTTGCGATCCAGCTGCTTCAGAAAACGCTCCGCTTTGCCGGGCAAGAACGCCTGCTCGACTGCTGCTTGCAGCTTGCCGAACTCTTCGACCTTCTCAACCTTGATTGTCGCCTGTTCGAATGCCACCGTCATCCCCGAGCGCTTCGCGCCTGAATCTTCGCGCTTAAACCATGGAGCGGGAGACGGGAATCGAACCCGCGACCAACAGCTTGGAAGGCTGTGACTCTACCACTGAGTTACTCCCGCCCTGAAACAGCTCTCAGCTATCAGCCGTCAGCTAAACCTCAGCGGCTAAAGCCGCGCTTTCTCTCACTTCTAACGGCACGGCTGAAGCCGTGCCCTTCCCAAAACCTTCCGACTCAAACTTCCAAATCTCTGGAGCCGATGACCAGGATTGAACTGGTGACCTCTCCCTTACCAAGGGAGTGCTCTACCAACTGAGCTACATCGGCCCGAACCCGGCTGTCAGCTTTCGGCTTTCAGCTTTCTGCCACCTTCACTGAAGCCTTCCCCTGCTCGCTGGCCTTCTCTTCGTCCGGGTGCAGCACGTCTTTACGCCGCAACACCGACTTCACCGCGAACAAGCCCAGAATCACCAGCGTGCCCGCCCTCAACTTCGGGTCCGTAATCGTGGTCCACGTCAGAGCTCCCAGCACGACGTAACAGACCAGCGATATGGACAGGCGGCTCACAGAATTCAGATCCCTCGCAGGCTCTTTTAAGAAAAGCAGGCTCGGGATTTCGCCAGCGGGCTCCCGCTTCGCTCACGCCCGCAGGCGCCTCAATTTATGGTGCACAGGGAAGGATTCGAACCTTCGTACCTCGCTAGGAGGGACAGATTTACAGTCTGTTGGCTTTAACCACTCACCCACCTGTGCATAAAACTCTCGGGCGATGCGGCCGCCGCGCGTCGTCTTCCGGGCAATCCGGCTCCGGCAAAACCAACTCGGCAAAATCAGCGGCGTCCAAGCGCGTCGCCGGAAAGCAATCCCGGAAAACAATCGCCGTTGGCAAAACCGCCGTTGGCAAAACCGATGTCTGCAAAAAAACAGTGGTTTGGCTAAACCGTGGTTTGGCTGAACCAGGGAACCAAGAATCGCGCGTACGACCGCGCGAAGATCACTACACGCCGGAAAAGTTCCGAATGGAGTGCGTTGGAAGAACCTGTTGCGCCGCCGCCGAGCCCGCCGCCTGCCGAAATTCTGTTCTTGAGTTCCCTCGCAAACTACGCTCGGGATTTCGGCTGCGGGCTCGCCCCTTCGACTCCGCTCAGGGTCACGCCCACAAACCGCCTCAACTCTGGAGCTGGCGAAGGGATTTGAACCCCCGACCCCCTGATTACAAATCAGGTGCTCTACCGACTGAGCTACGCCAGCAAACCGGGACAGCCGCGCTTCCGCGCAAACTTATCCCCTTGATCCCTTCCAGATGTCCGGGACAATTAATTAAGTTATCACAATGGGAATCTGACGTGCAACCGGGGCCAGGCCAATTTCGATCCCCGACCGGGCGGCCATTCCATCCCATACCCTGCCAAAGTGCTATCATTTCAGCGCTAATCGCATTTCATGCGAATCAGACCTACCTTCCCCCTCGTGCTGGCGGTGGTTCTTGTGGCCGCGGCGGTCACCGTCGCAGTCCAACTGCGAAAGAGTGCGCCTCCGGAACCGGCGCGGCTGCTACCGGGCGCGGACGCATTTCTGTATGTGAACCTGGGATGGGTGCGCAAGCTGAACCCTGAGCGGACCCTGCCCACGGTCTCGCACGATCCGGAGTATGAACAATTCATCCAGCAGACTGGGTTCGAGTTTGAGCGTGACCTGGAGGCGGCGGCTTTTGCCGCTCACTATCCGTCGAACTGGGCGGGCGGCGGAACTGGTGGCGCCGCGCCCGAGCCTCGTTTCTCGGAAGTCTTCATCGGCAAGTTTGACGGCGTGAAACTCGGCGCTTATCTGAAACAACACGCACAGTCGATCGAGAACTACCAATCGGTGGACATCTTCACGATTCCGCTCGAAGGGCGGTCGTTTCGGGTGGCGATTCTCGGCGTGGATTCGGTGGCCTGCTCGAACCATGACGATCCGGCGGTGATTCGCGGTATTGTGGACCGGTCGCGGCGGCTGGCGTCTCCGTTTGGCGGGCCGGCCTTGCTGCGGCGGTATTACAAGCGGGTGCAGTTTGCCAGCCCGTTGTGGATTGTGGCCCAGGTGCGGCCTTCGGCTCCCGCGTTTGGAGGATGGAGCGCCGTATTCCCCAAGCCCGCCGACATCGTAATTTCCACCGGCTATAATCCGCTGCGCCTGCCGTTGCGGCCGAGCGCGCTGCATCTTCGCGCGGAAGCCTTGACTGCGAGCCCGGAAGACGCTCGCAGCGTGGCGGAAAAATTGAATGCCTATTTGACGCTCTTTCATTCGGCCGAAGGTTCCGTGGGGGGTCCCGGAACTGATGCCGATGTGAAGGCCCTGTTTGACAGTTTGCAGGTGCGGCAGGAAGAGAACCGCGCCACGCTCAGTGCGGTAATCCCGCCTGGGTTCTTGAAAAAGATGCTGGCGGAGTCTCCGGCAGGAGTGGCGGCTCCAGGGCCGCAGCCGCCGGCGCCTTCGGGATCGCGCTAGGGCGTAGCAACCGCCGTCTAGGCGGCTGCCCGGCGGGCGTGAAACTAAATGGCGCTCTTGGCGTCTCATCACTTGGATAGTGTCGGAAGTTTGGCGGCCCTGATTACGAAACCAGTCGAGCTCCGCTCGACCGGACAGCCGAGGGCGGCTGTCCCCACATGAGCATCGCGTAAACTCGGACCTCACTTTCGAAGGCCATCAGCCTTCGACGGCCTTTCAGCGTTGGACCTGAGCCAACAGGTACAATCAAAGTAGAAACAGGAGCCGATGTCGAACCTTCCACTTCCGCTTGCCGCATTTCTCGCCGGCCTGATTTCGTTTCTCTCGCCGTGCGTGTTGCCGCTGGTTCCGGGATACCTTTCGTTGATTTCGGGAGTGGGCGTCGAAGAACTGAAGTCACCGCAGGCTCACCTGATGCGCCGGGTCATGGTGAATTCCGTCGGATTCATCCTTGGCTTCAGCGTGGTGTTCATCGCGTTGGGAGCGGCTGCCACGGAAGTCGGCCAGGTGCTGGGAGTCTACAAGCACACGCTGGCCAGGGTGGCCGGCGTGGTCATCATTCTTTTCGGGCTGCACCTGACCGGCATTTTCAAGATCAAGGCGCTGTACATGGACGCCCGGTTGCATAGCCTGAAAGGCAGCAGCACGCCGATTGGAGCGTTTGTCATTGGCTTCGCTTTCGCCTTCGGGTGGACGCCATGCCTGGGGCCGATTCTGACCGCGATCCTCACCATCGCCGGCGAACAGGATACGCTGGTGAAAGGGATCCTGTTGCTGGCGGTATACTCGCTCGGGCTGGCAGTACCGTTTCTGTTCACGTCGCTGTTGATGGAGCGGTTCCTGAAGTTTTACAGCCGCTTCCGGTCGCACATGCACGCGCTGGAAGTGGCTTCAGGCGGCTTGCTGATCGCGCTCGGCGTGTTGCTGGTGATTGGCCGCTTTACGCTGATCTCGAACTGGTTCTCGTTCTTGAACCGGTTCGCGCTATAGACGCGTCCGACAGAAGGCGCCTCGGTCTGCGATTTGATTGCAAGAACTTTGGTTGGAAGAATAATTAAGGAGTTTGTTATGGAATCAACGCCACAACCTATCGAGCCCACATCGGGCACTGAACCTTCCGCGGTTAACGCCGCTCCACTGGAGCCATCCAGGCGGCCGGGGCGGAATCCGCTGGCCCTGGTTGTGGTGGCTGTGGTTGCCGCCGGAATGCTGTATTTTGGCATGCACATGGCGAAGCGGCTGCATCCCCGCCTTACCCAGGCCACGCTGGCGCCTGACTTCACGCTGGAATCCCTCGACGGCAAGAGCGTGAGCCTGTCAGATTTGCGGGGCAAAGCGGTGCTGCTCAACTTCTGGGCGACATGGTGCACTCCATGCAAGATCGAAATGCCGTGGTTCGTGGAGTTGCAGAGGCAGTATGGCGCGCAGGGCCTGCAGATTGTCGGGGTGGCCATGGATGACGCCAGCAAAGAAGATATCGCCAAGTTCGCCAAAGACATGGGCGTGAACTATCCCATTCTGATCGGCAAGGAAGCGGTCGGCGATCAGTATGGCGGCGTGCCGGCGTTGCCGGAAACTTTCTTCATCGGCCGCGATGGCAAGATCGTGGATAAGATCATGGGCCTCAAGGGCAAAGGCGAGATCGAAGAGGACATCCAGAAAGCGCTCGACACGCAGGCAGGAACGCATCAGGCGTCGGCCGGCGGCGATATGCAGCCTCAGAAGTAGCAATAGGAACCGGCCTGCTCCGGCTTTAGTATTCATATCTGGCCATTGTTTGGCTGGCCATTCTCAGGACCGCATGAAGCGCAGCTCAAACGCCCGCAGGGTCACCCGAACTGCCGCCAGCGCGGGAACGACCCCTGGAACCATCGGCCGGTTGGCAGGGCGGTTGGCGCTGGCTCTGCTGGCGATTGCAGCGAGCGGCCAAACGACAACCAAGGTTCCTTCGGTGGTTTTCGCGCCGGTGCCGCTGGTGACTGCGCCCCGCGCCGCGCAGACTATGGTGAATCTCAATTTCCGCGTGCCGCGCGGCTACCACATCAATTCCAACCTGCCCAAGTCTGAGTTTCTGATCCCCACGGCGCTGAAGATGGACCTGCCCACGGATATTGTCCTGGGCAAGATCGCGTATCCCGCAGGCGACGACTTGAGCTTTCCTTTTTCTCCCGACGAAAAGCTGAACGTCTATACCGGAGACTTTACGATTGTGGTGGCGGTGCATCCGCTGCTTTCCGTGACACCTGGCAAATACGTGATGCACGGCGTGCTCCGCTACCAGGCTTGCGACAATTCCGCCTGTTATCCGCCGAAGACGGTGCGGGTTGAGTTCGATGTGAAAGTGGTACGGGAACCGGCCACCCATAAGAAGAATCCGGCGCAAAGCCCGCACGCGCACAGTTAGCTATCGGCCGGCGCTGTCAGCCTTCAGCCATCAGCCGTCAGGAAAACCAACTACTCTGTGATTACGTGGTCCGCCCATTCCACCAGCGAGACGAAGATGGGCGGGCTGCCGAACTTGGCGCGGTAGCTGGTCAGGTCGGCTTCGGTGACGCCACGTGCACGCGAGCACGCGCCGCAGGCATAGATTTGAACGCGCTTGGTGGCGAGCTTATTCAGGAAATCTCCCACCGGCGGCCAACCTACCGGGATGACTGCGTCGGCAACGACCTTGCGCATCAGCACCACCGCCTCTCCGAGCAGATAGATCTGCACCTCGTGCCCGGCTTCGGCGAGCGCCAGGGCATGGGAGAAAGGGAACGCAGCCTTGGTTGGATCATCGGACCCCCACGCACTCTTCATCAGAATCTTGAGTTGTTTGCGGCTGGTTTGTGCCTGCGGGGCGCCGGCGGCGGTGAGAAAGGGCAGCGCTGCCAATTGCGCTATTCGGGAGAGAAATAATCGACGCGCCATGGGATTCTCCTGCGGCTGATTTGTTCTCGGAAGCGGCCAGAACTTTATCGCAGTTCGCTGGGTTTTGAAAAGGTCGCGTTTTGACGAACGCGATCGGCCGCCATAAGATTTCCTGACCTATGAAACGTCTGCTTCATTTCGTGGTGCTCTATTGTCTTGGCGCCACTTGTCTCGGTGCCGTTTGCCTAGCGCAGTCGTCGCCTTCCGTTCTGATCATTCACGACGTCACTGTCATTGATACGACGGGCGGCCCGGCGCAAGCGCATCGCACCGTGATCGTGCGCGACGGAAGAATCGCAGCGGTGGGCAGCTCCGCAGGTGCCATGGGGGCAAAGTTCGCTGGAGTGCATGTGGATGGCAGTGGGAAGTTCCTCATACCGGGGCTGTGGGACATGCATGTGCACATGGTGTTCGGGGATTGGTTCCCGCGCGGGAAAGAAATCACCTTGCCACTGTTCATCTCCAACGGCATCACTGGCGTGCGCGATATGGGCGGGGAACTCGAAGTGCTGCAGCAGTGGCGGAAGGAAATTTCTTCTGGAACCTTGATCGGGCCGCGGATGGTGATCCCTGGGCCCATGCTCGACGGTCCGCAGCCGCGGTTTCCCAGTTCGGTCGCGATCAAGACTCCGGAAGATGGCCGCCGCGCCGTAGATGATCTGAAACGGCAGGGAGCGGACTTCATCAAGCTGCAATCGCTGATCCCGCGCGACGCAGTTTTCGCCATCGCCGATGAAGCGCGCAAGCAGGGGATCACTTTTGTGGGCCACGTGCCGGATGCGGTGCGGGCGTCCGAAGCGTCAAACGCGGGGCAGAAGAGCTTTGAGCATCTGATCGGAATCTTCGAAGGCAGTTCGCCGCTGGAAGATGAGTTTATAAAAGGCGCAAAAACCGAGAGCAAGTTTCTTTCGACATACGACCCCGCGCGGGCGGCTGCGCTGTTTGCGGTGCTGGCGAAGAACCAGACGTGGCAGTGTCCTACGCTGGTGTGGGAGCGCGGCGGAAATCTGATCGACGAAAGGGACCTCGCGCACGACCCGCGGGCAAAATATGTGCCCGCCTATTGGAAAGACGTGACCTGGAAACGCTTCACCGATCAGGTCATGCACGACTTCAACACCGACGACCTCGCCACCCGCAAGCGCTTCGTGGAAAAGGAACTGCAAGTGGTAAACGCAATGCACCGCGCGGGGATCCCATTTCTTGCCGGAACGGATACGCCGCCGGGAGTCTACATTTTCCCCGGCTTCAGTCTGCACGAAGAACTGCAGAGGTTCGTGGCCGCGGGATTCACTCCGATGGAAGCGCTGCAGACCGCAACTCTAAACCCGGCGAAGTTTCTGGGCATGCAAGACCGTCTGGGCACGATCGAGGAAGGGAAGCTCGCAGACATGGTCTTGCTCGACGCGAATCCGCTGGAGGACATCCGCAACACGCAGAAGATTGCGGGGGTTATCGTCAATGGGCGCTACTTGTCGCGGGCGGATCTGGACAAGATGCTGGCGGGGGTAGAAGCCGCGGCGAAGGCGCAGTGAACCTGTAGTCTTCATTCCGCTTGCTCGGAAAACAGTCTGTCATCCTGAGCAAAGCGAAGGACCTATGCAATATGCCGGCAGCGCCTTAGCGGCGTCAGGTTGCATAGGTCCTTCGGCGCAAAATGCTGCGCCTCAGGATGACAAAATCTGGATAGCGATGACAAAATCTGGATAGCTCGGTGCGTGCATCTAGTCGGTGCCTGGCGTCGCGCGGGCCAGTGCGAGAATCGCTCCGGCAAACAGCAGGGTGTCGAAAAAGTAGTTGAGCCCTTCAACTTTAATATCCGTGCTCGGGTCCAACAGCGACGCGATCAGAATCGGCCCATAGACGAACACGACCAGCAGCACAATCCAGGTACCGAGGTAAGTCGCCGCCATGCGCGTCTTGTTCGCCAGCAGAATGGCTGCTCCGGCAACCACGAGAATTGCGGCTGTCAGATAGCCGATGAGCGGGCGCGCCGGAATCCACTCGGACATCAATTTTTCGAGGGGGATGCCTGGCATTCCCAGTGGGTGCAGAAAAGTCTCCACGCCATAAAATGTGGCGGCGATCCCGATCAACACGCGGCCCACGGTTACGAGCTTGCTTCCGCCTTGGCCGCGACCCTCCTCGCGCAGGGCGCCTCCCGCAAGAATCCAGCCTCCGCCGCCGAACGCCAGTTCGCGGAGGAGAAGCGTCCATGAAAACCTGTCTTTGGGGTTGGCGAGGGCTCCCGGGATATCCATCATCGCCACAAAAAGAAACATCATGATCCCGAACAGCAGGCCGGACCAGCGCACCTGAATTTTTGTAGCGATGCTCAAGGACGCGGCCAGCAAGGCAAAGCCGACGAAATATGCCCAGAACAAATGCCACGGCACAAACGAGGGCACCAGGGTCATGATGAATTTCGCGGCCGCGAGATGCTCGGCGCCGAACACCGCCAACGGGATGGCGAAACACAGATTGCTCAAGACGACGACTTTGTCCAAGCCGCTAGCTCGCGCGAAGTCGGACTTCGCAGCCCAGAACGCGATCAGCAAAAGCAGGATGGCGGCGACGCACATCGAGACCGGTGTGCGGGCGAACTCTAGAAACATGGCGAGAATGGTTGGGTGCATGTGAATGCCGAGGCGTAAGCTTGCCCTCTACCTGGAGCCTGGGTCAATACAACGGTTCCAATGTACAGGGAAGGCGTGCGAGGCTACTTGTTTGCGGGACAGGCTGACGCGCCGAGCTAAAACACCGGAGTCCTGCTTTAGCTCTTCCCGCCCTGCTTCTTTTCTGCTCGCGCCCAGGCGTCTTTCAGCGCTACTGTTCTATTGAACACCGGCTTGCCCGGCTTCGAGTCCGGGTCGACGCAGAAATATCCCAGGCGCTCGAACTGGTAGCGAGCACCTGCTGCCGCGTTTGCCAGCGACGGTTCCACTTTCGCGTCAGGGATGATCTCCAGCGAATTGGGGTTGAGATTGTCGAGCACATCTTCGCCTGGTTCCACGTCGCTGGGATTTTCCTTGGTGAACAGGTTTTCGTAAATCCGCACTTCGGCATCGACCGCGTGCGCGGCTGAGACCCAGTGGATGGTCGACTTTACTTTTCGGCCGTCGGGAGAGTTTCCGCCTTTGCTCGCGGGGTCGTAGGTGCAGTGAACTTCGATCACTTCGCCTTTTTCGTTTTTCACCACGCTGGTGCAGGTCACGAAATAGCCATAGCGCAGGCGAACTTCGCGTCCGGGCGAAAGGCGGAAGTATTTCGGTGGAGGCACTTCGCGGAAGTCATCCTGCTCGATGTAGAGCACGCGCGAAAACGGAATCTTGCGGGTCCCGGCTCTGTCGTCTTCCGGATTGTTGATCGCGTCCAGTTCGTCGACCTGAGTCTCCGGGTAATTGTCGATCACCACTTTCAGCGGACGCAGCACCGCCATCACGCGCGGAGCGCGCTTGTTCAGGTCTTCGCGTACGAAGTGTTCGAGCATGGCCAGCTCGATCGAGCCCGTGGTTTTCGACACGCCGATCGATGCGACGAAATTTCGGATCGCCTCAGGCGTATAGCCGCGGCGGCGGATGCCGCTCAGCGTGGGCATGCGCGGATCGTCCCATCCACGCACGCGGCCTTCCTGCACCAGTTGCAGCAGCTTGCGCTTGCTGAGCAGCGTGTAAGTCAGGTTGAGGCGGTCGAACTCGATCTGCTGCGAAGGGAAAATTCCCAGTTGCTGGATGAACCAGTTGTAGAGCGGGCGATGGTCCTCGAACTCCAGCGTGCACATGGAGTGCGTGACTTTTTCCAGCGAATCCGACTGCCCGTGCGCGTAGTCGTACATGGGATAAATGCACCACTTGTTGCCGGTGCGGTGATGCTCGGCATGCAGAATGCGGTACATCACCGGATCGCGCATGTTCAGGTTCGGCGAGGCCATGTCGATCTTGGCGCGCAGAACACGCGAGCCGTCGGGGAACTCGCCGGCGCGCATGCGCTCGAACAGGTTCAGGTTTTCCTCGACCGACCGGTCGCGGTGCGGGCTGTTCTTCCCCGGCTCGGTGAGCGTGCCGCGATGCTTGCGAATCTCTTCAGCCGAGAGGTCGTCGACGTAAGCCTTGCCGTCGTTGATCAGCTTCATTGCCCACTCGTAGAGCTGATCGAAATAATCCGAGGCATAGAAAAGGCCGTCCCAGTGGAAGCCCAGCCACTGCACATCGGCCTTGATCGACTCCACGTATTCCGTTTCTTCTTTAGCGGGGTTGGTGTCGTCAAAGCGCAGGTTCGTATGTCCGCCGAATTCGTCGGCGAGGCCGAAATCGAGGCAGATGGCCTTGGCATGGCCGATGTGCAGATAGCCGTTCGGTTCGGGAGGAAAGCGGGTTTGCACGCGGCCTTCGTACTTATTCGTCTTCAGGTCGTCGAGAATGATGTCGCGTACGAAGTTGGACGGGCGAGACTCGGGCGCGGGGTGCACACCGGCCTCAGCCTCGGGGGACGGCATTTCCATACTCTGATCTTATCGCAAGAAAACGCCGCAGGTGGAGCGGGTACGTGTGGAATGGGCACTTTTGCCCGCCAGCTTTTAAACGCCGCAGGCAAGCGGGCAAGAGTGCCCGCTCCACACATGCCTACCCAGTCTTTTCGCTGACTAGACGTTTCTGACTCTTATGCGACGCAAGCACCGCGAGTCGTAGACGTTCTCCTTGGTACTGCTCGATCCGTTTTCGGTACATTCGGTGAAATAAGCGCCGTGGAGAATGTGTGGAGACCCCGTCTGCCGAGTGCATCTCGGCGGGTTTTTGGAAAGCGCCGTGGCGGCCGCTGGTTCCGGCCTCACGATCCCGTTTCAGACTCCCGCCGACACGACCTGCCCGGGCGCGGCTAGGGATGCTGCTCCCGCAATAAGTTCGCCCTGTTGGGCAAGCTGCCGACGGTAGCGGACGTGCCGCCATCGCGTCATCTCGACCAGCGGCTTCCAGACGGGGTTGACCAGGTCGTGCTTGATCAGCAGGTGCCAGAAGCGGTTGGAGCGCTTGTAGAGATACGACATGGCGAGGTAGAGCGGCGCGGCCTGCAGTTGTTGCGGGCGACGCCGCCAGATTGAGGCGTGCGAGAACAGGCGCTGGTAGATCCAGGCGTAGCCGTGTTCGAGTTCTTCGGGCGTCATGTGCTTCGGTTGAAACACGGCGTGGCCGGTGTCGTAGAGATTCCAATCGCGATGCAGGATTCGGCCTTGCGCTTCCATCTGCTGGAACAGCGGGGTCGCGGGATAGGGGGTGAGGATGTGAAACGTCGCGCACTCGAGGCGGTTCCCTTCGATCCAGTCGGCGGTGCGCGCGAAGACGTCTTTGCGGTCGTGGTCGAAGCCGAGGACGAATGATCCATTCACCTGAATGCCGTAGTCATGCAGCATGCGGACGCGCCGCGCGTAATCGGAAGTCTTGGGAGTTTTCTTGTGCGCGTCGGCGAGGTTGTTGTCAGAGAGGGATTCAAATCCCACGAAGACGCCGGTACATCCCGCCAGAGCCATGTGGCGAATCAGGCTGGGATCGTCGGTGACGTCAATAGTCACGGCGGCGCTCCAGATTTTGTTGAGCGGGCGCAGCGCGGCGCAGAGCGCATGCAGGTAATCGCGGCGCGAGCCGAGGTTGTTGTCGATGAAGACGGCGTAAGGCTGGTCGTCTTTCTGAAACTCGGCAACGATCTGGTCAGGGCGCTTCATGCGATACGGCATGCGCAGGCCATCGGTGGCGAGATAGCAGAAGCCGCAGCGGTTGTGGCATCCGCGGGTGGCGATCAGGCTGGTGGTGGTGAGAAAACTGTGCCGCGGAAGAATTGTGCGGCGCGGGGAAGGATCGTCGCAGTAATCGTTTTCGTAGGTGGCCACGTACCGCGGCCGCAGCAAGTTGGCTTCGACATCGCGCAGAATGAGCGGCCAGAGCTGTACCCCGTCGCCTAGGGCGAGCGCATCGGCGTGCGGCGCACATTCGTCAGGACAGGACAAAACATGCAGTCCTCCAAAGATAACTTTCGCCCCGCGCGCACGATACCAGTCGGCCAGCTCGAACGCCCGTCGCGCAAACGTCAGATGCACGGTGATGCCGACGACCTGCGGCATGGGACGAAATGGCGGGCGGCCGTCGAGCAAGTTTTCGTCCCAATAGTCGACGCGCCAGTGCGCGGGCGTGGTCGCGGCGAAGCTGGTCAGCGCCAGCGTGGGCGTCAGCACGTGCTTGCCGAAGCTGGCGTTCGCGTCCTTGGGATAGAACGGGTTGATCAGCAAGGCATAGTGCGGCTCGATCGCACCGGCTGGCTCGTTAGGATCCAGAGCAGGAGCAGTGGTCATTTCCGGGGGGATCCAGCGTTTCTTTAGGGCGTGAAGGAAGGGTTCGTCGGGTGCGATCATGAGTGTACTTTACAATACAAAGTACTTCATGTCAATCGCATGCCGACGACCGCCCTGTCATCCTGAGCAAAGCGAAGGACCCATGCAATTTGCCGGCAGCGTCTCGACTGGCGGCAGGTTACAGTAGGTCCTTCCCTCGCTTCGCCCAGGATGACAAGACTTAACTTTAGACGACGAACACCCAGCACTAGCCTATCGTCAGAACAACTCTGAACCGTGCCCGGCCGCTGATCATCTGGTCATAGGCTTCGGCGGCTTTTTCCAGTGGATACTTCTCGATCATGGGGCGGACGCCGCTGAGAGAGCTGAAGCGCAGCGTGTCCTCGGAATCTTTGCCGGTGCCGGAGGCCCATCCCTGTAGGCGCTTGCGGCCGCTGATGAGTTGGATCGGCGTGACCGTGAGCGAGTCGAAAGCCGCGCCCACGACCAGGAGCGTGCCGTTCACGGCAAGACCATCCACCAGAGCGGAAATCGATTTTGAATCGGGAGCGGTGGCAAGGATCACATTCGCTCCGCCAAGCTTCTGCAACGCTGCGGCGGGTGCGCCTGCACTCGTGTCGATGTATTCGTGCGCGCCAAGCTTTTTGGCCAGCGGCTTTTTGTCGGAGCCGCGGCCGATGGCCACCGTGCGAAAACCCATCTGTCGGGCGTATTGAATGCCGAGATGGCCCAGGCCTCCGATGCCCTGCACGGCCGCCAGATCGCCGCCGCGCGCGCCCGAACTGCGCAGAGCGTTGAACACGGTGATCCCGGCACAGAGGAGAGGTGCGGCTTCGGCGGCGGCCAGGTCGTCGGGCATGGCCGCAACAGCTTCTGCGGGTGCGACCATGTATTCCTGATAGCCGCCGTCGAAGGTAATGGCGGTGATCTTTTCGTGCTGGCAGTTGATGAAATCGCCGCGGCGGCAGGGATCGCACTGGAAGCAGTGCCCGCCGTGCCATCCCAGGCCGACTCGCTGACCGGGCTTCCACAGCTTGACGTCGGCGCCGAGCGCGTCGATGCGTCCGGCAATCTCGTGGCCGGGCACCCGCGGATATTGAATTCCCGGCCAGTACCCTTCTTTGACCAGGGCGTCGCTGTGGCAGATGCCGCAGGCTTCGACTTTGATGCGCACTTGGCCGCGAGCGGGCTGCGGAATGGGACGCTCGACGATTTCGAAGTTTCCACCGGGCTTGCTGATTTGGACGGCTTTCATGGGAGACCTCTATCCGTTCTCGTTAAGAAAATTTGGATGGCGATTGGTGAGGAGACTTGCTGCGCCGTTTCAGGCATTGTCACGTGTCAATAGATTAGGAACCGGGCTGCCGGGATGCAACAAACTCTGCGGCAGGATATTTCAGCGCCGCGGCAAACCCGATTAACCACTAAGGGCACTAAGGTGCACGAAGGAGACCCTTTGGTCTTCGCGCTTGTTATCCGGCTTTTTGGATTGCTTGTTCGATTCGCTTGAGTGTGGTTTGCTTGCCTAGCACTTCCAGCGTTTCGAACAGCGGGGGCGCATTTTTCCGGCCGCATACGGCCACGCGGATGGGTTGGAACATCTGTCCAGCTTTCACGCCTAGCTCCTGGGCGGCGCCGCGGAGGGCTTGGTCGAGCGGGTCGTGTTTGAATTCAACCGTCGGCAATACTTCCTGCGCGCGCTTTAGAACTTTCAGCGCCATCGCCGCGTCGCCTTTTTGCGGGATGAGTTCGGCGGGGTCGTAGGGCGGGAGCTGGTCGACGAAGAAAAAGTCGGCGGCGGTGAGCACTTCGCGGAGAAACTTGATGCGCTCGCGGATGAGCGGCGTGATGCGCAGCATTGTTTCGGGCGGCACGTTGAATCCGGCGGCTTGCACGACGGGGAGCAGGCGGGCGCTCAGGTCTTCGACGGGCAGGCCGCGGATTTGTTCGGCGTTGAGCCACACCGCTTTCGGATCGAACGTTTCCTCCGGAGTTGCGGCCGGCTCTTTGAAGTTCACCACCGCGTTCGAACGGTTGATGCCTTCCAGCGAAAAGGCATCCATGAGTTCCTGGAGCGACATATTCTCGCGGTCGTTTTTCGGCGACCAGCCCAGCAGGCACAGGAAGTTGATGAAGGCTTCGGGCAGGAATCCGGCGTCGCGATACGTGGTGACGCTCACCACGGGGCCGTGGCGGCGCTTGGAAAGCTTGGTGCCGTCGGGCGCGACCAGCAGCGGAAGATGCGCAAACTGCGGCGGCGTGGCTCCGGCAGCTTCGAAAATCAGGACGTGTTTGAAGGTATTCGTCAGATGGTCCTGGCCGCGAATAATGTGGCTGATGCGCAGGTCGGCGTCGTCGGCGCACGAGGCCAGGTGGTAGGTGGGCATGCCGTCGGAGCGCAGCAAGGCGAAGTCTTCGATGTCGGCGGCGGATTTCACCTGCTCGCCGTAAACCGCGTCGGTAAAGTGGACTTGCAATTTGCCCTCGGCAAATCGGACAGCCGAGGACGGCTGTCCCCACACAGTCCCCTCCCGGGGCACGCGAAAGCGCAGAGCGAAGGGCTCTCCCGCGGCGGCGCGGCGGTCGCTTTCCGCGCGCGGAAGCTCGCGCATTCCGGGATTGAACAACCACGTCCCCTGCGCACCGGAGCGTTCGCTGTCGCCAGTGTGGGCGGGAGTAAAGTCGCGGTAGGCGAGGCCTTTTTCGAAGATCGTTTCGGCCGTTTTGCGGTGAAGGGCCCCGCGCTCGGATTGCTTGTATTGCTCTTCCCAACCCAGATCGAGCCACTTGAGGCCTTCGAAGATTGAGTTGACCGAGGCGTCTGTATTGCGTTCGACATCGGTATCGTCAAGGCGCAGGATCATGGTCCCGGCATTGTGGCGAGCGTATAACCAGTTGAAAATAAACGTCCTAGCGCTGCCGACGTGGAGAAAGCCGGTGGGCGAAGGCGCGAAGCGCACGCGCGGCTGCGACGTGCCTGGCGGGTTGCCTGAAGATGCGCTGCTCACGATGCGCCGTCCGGCGAAGGGATGCTCGAAGATTGATCCATTCGGTACCTCTTGCGATGTTACGGGCGGTGGAAAACGATCGTCAAGCGGCGAACCCCGAGCAACCCATTCTAAATCCAATGTGTTACGGGATTTTGCATGCTGGCTTGCATGTACTTAAATCCTGTTGTGCCGGGACGCGGCGTATGAAAACATAGGGTTGCCGTTTCCCCCCGAAACTGCTTGGGAGATTCTTACTCGGGAGCCTTCTTCTTGAGCTTCCCACGGGAATTTTCCCTCAGGAGTCTCGTCGGCATCATGAACAGCCTCGCCATCAGCGCGGTGTTGATCCCGGGTATCGTCTCGGTGTTGCTGTTCCTCGTCTTCTGGTACCTCCACGAACAAAGCCGGCAGGCGTATTTCCGCGCGTGGCAGATGGCGTGGGCGGCTTACTCGCTGCACTACGCTCTGGATGCGCTTTCCTTCTATCGCGCCTCTCCGATGGCGTTTCTGGCGAGTTCCCTTTTTCTGGTGGCAATGGCGCTTTGCATCTTCGTCTCCACGCGGCTGATGCGCGGCCCTTACCACTTCCGCTGGTATGAGGCCGCGCTGGGAGCCGCCGGGGTCATTCTTGTGTGGGTTACCTTCCGCGGGCATATTGTCAGTGGCGTTTTCATTCCCGATGCCCAGCCCACCATCCGCCTCGGAGAGGGACTCGGGCTCGTGCTGCTTTATTGCTCCGCGGTGTTTTACCTCAACGGGTACAAACGCGGATCGCTGGCGTTCAAAGTGCTTGGGGCGGCCCTGGCTTTGTGGGCCGCGCTCATGGGGATGGGCCAACTGCACAGCCCGTGGGGTGAAACCCTGGGCAGCGCCAGCCGCTTGCTGGGCCCGGTGCCGCAGATGCTGCTGGGAATTGCCATGGTCATGGTGCTGTTTGAGAACCAGCGCAATTCGCTGCAGGAAAGCACTTTGGCCTTGTCGACGCTGGGCGCCGATCCGCGCCGGCTGCTCTCTGCTCACGATTTGATTCCGAACATGCAGGCCGCCCTGGAGCGGCTAGTGAGCGCATTGTCCATGCCACGCGCCGCCATTTGTATCTCCGAACGCTGGCGCGGCCTGTTGCCTTCGGTGCAGCATGGGTTCTCGGCGGAATTTCTGCAGGCGCTCGAGGGCGGCAGCGCTGCCGATTATCTTTCTCAGGTTGCCTACCGCCAGAGTGGAATTTTTACGGTTCACGATTTGTCGGAGATGACGGAGCCGATGCTGGTAGGTCCGGCGGGGGCATTCGCGGATTTCAAGCGCGTTTTCACCGCGGCCAACATTCGCAACTTGACCGCCGTGAGCCTGCAAACGCGCGAACACAACTTCGGAGTGATCGTATTTCCCCACGCCGAGCGCAAAGCTTTTGGCTCCTCCGGACCGCGCCTGATGGTGGGGCTTGCCCTGCAGCTGGCGCTCACTCTGGAAAATTACGTGGTCACCCATGATGCCCACCGGCGCACCAAAGAATACGAACTGCTTACCGAGATTGGACAGGCCATCAGTTCGCGCCTCGACCAGGACGAGATTCTGCGCGCCATCCAAATCGAGCTGGGACAAATCTTCGACACCAGCAACTTCTACATCGCATTCCAGGAAGGGGACCGCATCCATTTCGAGCTGGAAGTGGAAAACCACCGTGTGATCCCCAAGCGGTCGCGGAAGGTGGAAAATGCCTTTACCGAATATGTGATCCACAGCGGCCAGCCGCTGATCATCCGTTCCGATCTGGAGGCGGTGCGGGCGCGGCTCGGGGTCAGCCACGTTCCCGAGCAGCCTGCGAAATGCCTGATTGCCGTGCCAATTTTTCTGGGCAACAAGCCGGGCGGAGTAATGGTCGCGATGAATCGCGACCGGGAACACGTTTTTGAGCAGCGCGATCTCGACGTGCTCATGACCGCCGCCGGCCAGGTCTCGGTGGCAGTGGAAAATGCCCGCCTGTTCGCCGAGGAGCAACGCCGCTCGCGTCAACTGGCCTTCCTCAACAACGTTTCGCGCACCGCGATTTCGAGCGAGGATCCGGTTCACATGCTGGGCCAGATCGCGAGCGAGATCCAGAAAAACTTCAGCTTCGACCACATCGGTATCGGGCTGCTCGATTACGGCACGAAAGAAATCGAAATCAAGGCCGAGGCCGGGGTTACCGCCCACGCCATGGGGCAGCGTATTCCGCTCGGCACGGGCATCCTCGGACGCGTGGCGCGCACCGGCGAGCGAGCCCTGGTGCAAAACGCCGACAAAGGGCAGCTCTCGGGAATCCTGCCCGATGCGCGCGCGGTGCTTTGCATTCCGATTACTTACGGCGAAAATTTGCTGGGAGCACTCAACATCGAAAGCCGGAATGAAAGCGCGTTCGCGCCGCAGGATGTGCTGATTCTCAACACTCTGGCTGATTTGCTGGCGACCGCCCTGCATAACGCTTTCGTGTTTCAAAAGCTGCAACAGCAATCCATTACCGACGGTCTAACCGGGATCAAGACCCGCCGATTCTTCTGGGAAGCGCTATCGGCGGAGTGGAAGCGGGCTTCGCGCTCGGGGCGTCCTTTCTCGGTGGTGCTCATCGATCTCGACAAGTTCAAGGAAGTCAATGACACCATGGGCCACTTCGAAGGCGATCTGGTGCTGGCTCGGCTGGGCCGCCTGCTGGAGCAAAAATCCCGCCAGCAAAACGTGGTTGCCCGTTATGGCGGCGATGAATTCATCGTACTGATGCCGGAGACCGGACCCGAGCAGGCCGTGGTCCTGGCGGAACGCTTGCGCCAGTGGATTGCCACCGATCCCATGCTGAGCGAACACAAAATCACGGGCAGTTTCGGGGTCGCGAGTTTTCCGACGCATGGTTTTTCCATTGAAGACATTATTCGCGTGGCTGATGCCGGTATGTATGTCTCGAAGCGGTCGGGTGGAAATCGTGTGTCGACCGCAGAAGAGTTTGCCGAAGGCCAGGATTTTGCCCGGCAGCGGCAGCAGATTTCCGCCTACATTGAAGGCTTCCTGCAGCGCGAGCATACTGGGGTTGAGCAGGTCGAAGAGTTGACTTCGACCTTGCAAAAACTCTGCGGCGGCGATCAGGAGTGTAATCTGCCGCTGCTTCGGGAATCAATCGAGATCCTGAGCCGCGCCGTGGAATCGCGCGAACTGCGCACCGCCGGCCACGGCGATCTGGTGGCTCGTTACACGGAAATCATCGCGCGCGCCCTGCGCCTTCCCGCGGAAGAAACCGCCGACCTGGTATATGCCGCGCGGGTGCACGACGTGGGCAAGATCTTCGTGCCCGAACACATCCTGAACAAGCCCGGCCCGCTCTCTGACGAGGAGTTCGCCAGGGTCAAGAGGCACGCCCAGATGGGCGCCGAGATTGTCGCGATGTTGCCGCGCAGCGAACACATGTGCGAGGCGATCGCCCATCACCACCAGCGCTTCGACGGGTCAGGCTATCCCGATGGCCTGATCGGCGAGGAGATCCCGGTGTGGGCGCGCATCCTTGGCCTCACCGACGCCTACGCCAACATGCTTACGGAACAATCCATTTCAGCAGCGAGAACTCCGGAGCAAGCGCTGGATGAGTTGGCCAAGATGAGCGGAACGCGTTTCGATGGCATGCTGGTGCGCTTGCTGATGCGGGAACTGAAATCGGAGCGGATGTCTTTTCCTGGCTTAGGAGGGTAGGGGCTTGGGGCTTCGGGCTTCGGGCTTCTACTCCTGGTGCTCATCTTTCGGGTTCTTTTTCTTCTGCTTCGTCTCACTTGCAACTGGAAACAGGAACCGCTGCGGAGATTCCTCCGAAATGGAATCTGTTAATCGCAGAGGTTGCGGACTATTCGCGCGGCGGTGTGGGACGCTCTTGAAACGCGCCCGGGCCTTGCCCCAACAACAGGTACCACGCCACTGCTGCGCGCAGCATAATTCCCAGCCCGCCCCAGAGCAAAGGCCGGCTCAGGTCCGATGCTGCCGCAGAGACATTCGGGATGAGCATTACCACGCCGGCCAGCGCCGCCACTACTGCCGTACGCCGCGCCCAATTGTTCAGGCACAACAATCCCCAGCCGATGACGGCCCCGAAGGCGCCCACTAAGAGAAACATATATGGTCCGGCCAATTCAAGTCCGTGCAGCAGAGGAGCGCCGATTCTCATCGACAAGGTTCCCGGCGAGGCCAGCATGATTGCGCCGACCACGCACAAATACGCCGAGGCCACAAAGAACAGGATCGCGATCGCAGTGACTCCCGCGGGGCGAGGCATGATGAAAGGATTGTCGGGTACGAGTGGGAAACACACAAGGCAAAAACAAATCAGCCGCGGATTTTATGGATTGTCACGGATGAACCCCTCACTGCTTAATGACTCGCGAGAAATATCCGTGAAGATCCGCGTAAATCCGTGGCTTGGAATTTGCCTTACGCCAAGTCGAACAGCAGCACTTCGGCGTTTGCCGCGCCTTTGATATCGATCTTCTTCTCGTCGCTGATGGCTGCGCCGTCACCTTGCGACAGCTCGTCTCCATTCACTTCGACTGCGCCGCGCACGACCTGAAGCCATCCGTGGCGCTTGGAACCGAAGTCGTGCGAGACCACTTCGCCGGGTTTCAGCAGCGAAACGTAGAGCTGCGCATCCTGGTTGATTTTCACCGAGCCATCCTTGGCGTCGCGCGAAGCGATGAGCCGCAGCTTGCCCTGCTTTTCTTTTTCCGCAAAGGATTTCTGCTCGTAGCTCGGCTGCAAACCGTCTTTCTCCGGCAGAATCCAAATCTGCAGCAAATGCACCGGCTCCGTAGTCGAGGGGTTGAATTCGCTGTGGCGAATGCCGCTGCCGGCGGTCATGCGCTGGCCGTCGCCCGGCAGAATCACCGAGCCGGTTCCCAGGCTGTCCTTGTGCTCGAGCTTGCCCTCAAGAACGTAGGTGATGATTTCCATATCGCGGTGCGGATGCGTGGGAAAGCCGGTGTTGGGGGCGACCCAATCTTCGTTGATCACACGCAGGGAACGGAATCCCATCCACTTGGGATCCCAGTAGTCGCTGAAGCTGAAGGTGTGATGCGTCTTGAGCCAGCCGTGGTCTCCGCCGCCGCGCTGGCTGCTGGGACGAATTTGAATCATAACGCCTCCGATATTAATGAAATAATAATCATTAGATGCGGCCGGGATGCGGAAAGGTCCAGGCGGCAGATGGCCCAAGAACGCAGGTTGGGGACGACGTCGGCGCGTGTGGCACACTAGCATCATGCATCGGCTCACACTGGGCGAGTTCGAACTCAGCATTTTTTCTGACGGAACTTATCCGCTTGATGGCGGCGCGTTTTTCGGCGTCGTGCCTAAAGTGATGTGGTCGCGCAAGGTTACGGCTGATGAAAGAAACTACGTCACCACCGGACTGAACTCGCTGCTCATTCGCACCGGCAAAGAGACCGTGCTGGTTGAGACTGGGATGGGAAACAAGCTGTCGGAGCGCATGATCAAGTTCTACGGGCAGCCGGCACAGCTGCTGGCGAATCTCGCGGCTGCGGCGGTCTCGCCGGAAGACGTCGATATCGTCATCAACACTCATCTCCATTTCGATCATTGCGGATGGAATACGGTGCTTGACAGTAACGGCAAGATCGTTCCGACATTTCCGCGCGCCAAATACTATGCGCCGGAAGGCGAATGGCAATACGCGCGGCGTCCGAGCGAACGCGACGCGATTAGCTTCATCGCCGAGAATTACGATCCACTGGTCGAGAGCGGGCAGATGACGTTGCTGAAGGGCGGCGAGGAAATTGTCCACGGAATTTCAGTGAAAACATTTCCCGGGCACACCGCGCACATGCAGGCGGTGATCGTGCAAAGTGCCGGGGATACAGCTTGTTACATTTCGGACTTGATTCCGACAACGGCGCATATTGACATCACCTGGGGCATGGGCTTCGATCTTTATCCGCTGCAGACCATCGAGAGCAAGAAGCGGTACTACGCGCAGGCGATTCCGGAAAGATGGCTGACCGTATTCACGCATGATGCCAAGGTGCCGTGGGCGTATGTGGAGAGGGATGTGGCGGGGAAGATGGTGGCGCGGGGCGTGTAGGCCAGTCCCGCTTATGTGGAGACAGCCGCCATCGGATGTCCGTCGGGCCGAAGGCCCGATGCCTCTTCATCTGCTTGGTATGTCTAAATCAAACCCTGTCGAGCTTCGCTGGACCCGGACAGCCGAGGGCGGCTGTCCCCACATGGACCTGGAACCTGGGCCCTCCAGATCTTGCTTAGCCCGTGACTAGCAATCTGGCTTCGAAGAAATCTTCGACTCGCGTCAGAATCTCTACCGAGCTCTTCGATTCGTAGATTTCCTTGCGCAATCCCGCTCCGCCGGGGACGCCGTGGGTGAACCAGCTGGCGAATTGCTTCATTTTGCCGACGGCGTCGGGGAGTTCTTCTTCGATCAGCATTTGGAAGTAGGTGCGGATCATCTGGTACCGGTCGGCTTCCGAGGGATGGGTGTAGGGCTGCCCTTCGGCGGCGAAAGCCGATTGAGGACCCGCGGCTTTTTCGGCACCCTTCGGCGCGCTTCGCTTGCTCAGGGCAGGCTGAGATCTGAAGTCGTGCCCTTCCCGGGTGGTTATCGCATCGAAATTCGAGACTCTGCCAACTTCAAACCCAGTCGAGCTGCGCTCGACTGGACGGGCAAGAGGGCCCGTCCCCACACAGGCATTGCTCTCTACACAGGCATTGCTCTCCACGCGAGGATTGGCGATTTCGGCAGTTTCCATCCAACTGCAATACTGCTGGATTTGGCGGAAGATCCACGGGTTTGAGGGGGCGGTGCGGCCGATCATCACGGCGTCGCAGCCGGTTTGCGTGACCATGGCGCAGGCGTCTTCGGGACTTCTTATGTCGCCGTTGCCGATCACGGGAATCTTCACCGCATCTTTCACCGCGGCGATCCACTCCCAACGCGCGTTGCCGCTGTAGCCCATCTCGCGAGTGCGGGCGTGCAACGCTACGGCCGTCAGGCCGCAACTCTCTGCCATACGGGCCAGTTCCACGCAGACGATCTCTTCGTCGTTCCATCCGGCGCGGAACTTTACGGTAAAAGGAATCTTCACGGCCGCGCGCACCGCTTCGAAAATCTTGCCGATTGCCGGCAGATCGCGCAGCAGGCCGGAGCCTCCGTTGCACTTCACGACTTTCTTTGCGGGACATCCCAGGTTCAAGTCGACCAAGTCGAAGCCAAGGCCTTCGACCATGCGGGCGGCTTCGGCCATCACGTTTGGATCGCTGCCGAAAAGCTGCGCCGAGATGGGATGCTCGTCTTCGTAGAAATGTAGATAGCGCTTGGCTTTCTGGTCCTTCTTGCGGAGGACGCCGTCGGCCGAGGTGAACTCGGTCATGATCAGGCCGCATCCATCGAGGTTGCGAATGAAGCGTCGAAAGACGGTGTCGGTGACACCGGCCATGGGCGCCAGAACAGTGGCGGGCGCGATGTTGACGCCGCCGATCGAGAGGCCCTTCGGAACCGGCCGCAAGGGATCCGGCCCGCACGCGGGCTGTTCATCTCCAGGCAGCTGCGGTGGCGCTGCCTGGCGGGCAGGAGTGCCCGCCCCACACGAATTGTCCCAGAACTTCTTCACGGTTCTATTCTACTTGCCTGGCAAAGCGAAGCCCCCGCCGGAGCGAGGGCTGAGTTCGTTGGCTTTATCGGTGGCAAAAAGCCTTACTTCTTCAAAGGTTCGATTTTCTTCGCCGGCTCGGCCTTGGCGTACTTGCGGCGGAAGCGCTCCACGCGGCCGGCGGTGTCCATCAGCTTCTGCTTACCCGTGAAAAAGGGATGGCAGTTCGAGCAGATTTCCACGCCGATGTCGCCCTTATGGGTTGACCGGGTAGTAAAGGTGTTGCCACAGGCGCAATGCACGCGCACTTCGTTGTAAGCGGGATGAATGGCTGCTTTCATAGGGATTCCAATCTTGACCGGAACCATTAGATTCTACCGGATAGGCGCGGGATTCAGCAACCGCAGGCGTCACTGCGGCCGTCGGCTATCAGCCGTCAGCCCTCAGGAAAGTCAAAGGCGAGTAGGCTGCCGGGTTTCGACTGCCGGGCTGCAGACCTTTGGCCTCGGACGCCGGGCTTCGCCCAGGCTTGGACAGCCGAGGCGGCTGTCTCTTCATGACTCCGGGTTGAACCTGCCTTGGGCCCAAGGTCTGAAGTCTGAAGTCTGAAGTCTGAAGTCTGAAGTCCGAGATCGGCTCGAGTTTGGCTTTAGCTGACGGCTGCTCTCAAAACCTGAACTGGTACGAGGCTTTCACGAAGAACTGGCGGCTGTCGTTTAGGTAGCCTTTGGCGGTGTTCACGACATATCCGGTTGATGCGGGGGTGCCGGGGACGACGTCGAGGTTCTGCAGGTCGCTGTTGTAGCCCAGGTAGACTGCCGTGCCGGGATGCACCAGGTAGGTGACGAGAAAATCGGCGTTAAATTGCTTGTCGGTGGGCAGGTAAGTGTAGGGATTGAAAGTGTTGCCGGGCGTATTCGCGAGCACCGAGTTGTATTGCAGAATCATGCGCAGCGAAAGCTGAGGCGTGAACTGCCAGTTCCACTTGCTGCGCACAATGTGATTGCTGAAGATGCCTTTCCCGACGCCGGTGGCCGCCATTTGCTGCTGGGCAAACAGATAGGTGGATTCGTTGGCGCGCAGCCGCTCGAAGAGATAGCTATTCTCGATTTTCAAAGGTTTGACCGGGCGCAGTGTGAGGATGGCGGTAGCGGTATCTAGGCGGGCCAGGAAGGGCAGGTTGAGGAGCGGAGCGGGTGCACTGGGCGAGGCCACGAAATTTATGCCGTCACCCCAGCGGTAGGCTGCTCCCAGGATGGCCTTGGGAAAATAGCTGGTCTGGACGGTGGCGTAGCTGCTGTGCTCGTGATAGTCGCGGTTTTGCGTGGCAGCGAAACCGAGAAAGGTGAAGTCCTGAGGGCGCAGGCGCTCCCGCAGTTCCTCATAGGGAGCCAGTTGAATTCTGGTCTGGCCCCGCGCCTGAATCAGCAAATAGGGCTGATAGTCGGTGTCGAGCCGGTTGCCTTCGTGGTCAAACACCAAGCGGTTGCGGAAGGCCGGGCCCCAGGCCACGACCCAGCCTTTCTTCGGCCGGAAGAAATAGCCCGCCCACTGTTCCGAGTTGCGGAGGTCGACGCGGTTGACGAATCCGGGCACAGTGACGAATCCCGGACTGACGTCCTGGTAGCGCCCGCTATAATTGAAGTGCAGGCCATTGCTCCGGAGGCGGACGTCTTCGTTTTGGCCGGCGTAGTAGTTGCCGTTGCCGGCATTCCCCGAGCTGAAGGGAAACAAGTTCGCTTCGCAGGTTGCGCTCAGGTTTGTCGCCGTCAGGCCTTGCAGATTGCTCGAGCTCACCACCGCCTGACCATCCAGAATCCAGGTATCCCGGAACTTCAAATGCGTATCGACGCCGCCAACGCGGTTGAACTCTCCCGTGGTCGGACATTGCCAGTTGGTGTACAGCGCGCCGACGCTCGACTCCTTGAAAATGTCGCGGCTCACGCGACCGATGGCGAAGTACGAACGAATACCGTAGAGACTATCCAGGCAGGTAAGGTCGAGGGCCGGACAATCGCGGGGCACGGCCAGACCCGGACTCCGGTCGTCGGCCGCCATCAGGCCCACCGAATAAGGACCTTCTTTCCCGGTGAGGCGAATCCCGGCCGACAGATCCTGCACGTTACGAGTGAAGAACAGGTCGATGGGCGTACGGAAGTAATCTTCGTTCTCGAGGAAGAAAGGGCGCTTCTCGGGAAAATACACTTCAAAGCGCTGGTTCACGGTGATCTGCGGATCCTCGGACTCGACCTGGCTGAAGTCGGGGTTGGCGGTGATGTCCAAGACGAAGTGATCATGGATGACAAATTTCGCGTCCATGCCGATCTGCCCCTGCGCCGTTGCGCTCTGAAAAAATGGATTCGCGGGATCGGTCGTGTCGAGCGCGCGAAACCCGCGCATGATGCCATAGGGCAGAAGATCGATGCTGCGGCCGGGGGAAATGCCTTCCAGCCCGTAGAGCGTTGCCGCCTGCCCCAGCCGCCCCTGCATCCTGCGGGAGATGGCCGGCCAGAACGAGTCCTCATTCTTGCGCACGATGCCGCGATACAGAATGATTCCCCATTCCTGCTGCTTGCTGGCGGAAAAACGCAGGCTCTTGAAGGGGATCGACATCCAGGCCACGAAGCCCTGCCGGGTTACCTTGCCGCGCGAGTCCCAGACCGTATCGAACGACGTATCCCAGTTCCCCACTTCCGCGCTGGAGGCTTCAGTCCAGATAGCGTCCCACTGCACGCCCAGGGGAGTGGTCTGGAAGGCGTAGGCGCGGCGGCGGTCGTGAAATGTGTCCAGCATGATCTCCACGTTGTCGTCGTCGTGCACATCCTCGCGGCGCGACATTCGCCCGCGGACTTTCCTGGGATCGTCGAAGCAGACAAACACTACGTAGAGATTTTTCTGGTCGTAGCCGAGGTAGGCGTCAGTGAGTTCGGAAACTTTTTCGCCATCGTGCGGGTTGCGCTGCACGAATCCCGTTACTCTTGCCATCTGCAGCGCGACTTCTCCCTCGGGCTTCATGGAAAGAAAGTTTTCAAGCACCGGAGCGCGGCTAAGCCGGGGGATGGTAAGCGCCGGAGGGCCAAGTGCGTTGGTGGGCGCAGGGACGTTCTGGGGTTGTGTTTGAGGTATTTCGGGTTGGGGCGATTGTGAAGGCTCGGGAGGAGTTTTCGGGGATCCCTTTGCGTCCTGTCCTGTGGAGTCGTGACCAGACGAGGCCGCGTCCGGTTGGGTGGCGGCGGCGGCGTGCTGAGGACGAACCTGCTGCGCCCACGCCGAAACATTCCCACCCAGTTGCAACGGGGGGAACGTCAACGCAAAGACCACGGCAAGCTTGAACAGCTTCTTGAGTGGAAACCCTTGTTCTCGACCCGAACTCAAAGCGCCCTCGCTGCTCCCCGCCCCCCCGAACGAGGAATCCAGAAAGATACACTATGGGCGCACTTCACAAAACAGGAAAACGCTGTTGTTGTCTTTGCCGAACCGACGGAGACCGCCGAGGTTGTAGGCGGAATGAACTGAGCGACGAATCGTTAGAAAACAGATAGCCAAGACATGGCTAAAACAGCGAGGCCTGCCGGCGATTCGGCGTGATGCCGAAGTGGTCGTAGGCCAGTTGCGTGGCCACGCGACCGCGCGGGGTGCGATTTAGAAATCCGATCTGCATCAGGAACGGCTCGTAGATTTCTTCAATCGCATCGGGTTCTTCGGCCAACACTGCGGCCAGCGTATTCACGCCCACCGGGCCGCCCTGATATTTCTCGATGATGGTGAGCAGCAGGCGGCGGTCGACTTCGTCGAATCCATATTGATCGACTTCCAGCATGCGCAACGCAGCCTGCGCTGTAGGCTCGTCGATCTTGCCCGCGCCGCGGACTTGAGCGTAGTCGCGTATGCGCCGCAACAGACGGTTGGCAATTCTTGGTGTTCCCCGCGAGCGGTTGGCGATTTCGATCGCGCCCGCGTCGTCGATCTGCACTCCTAGGATCTCCGCCGAACGTTCGACGATCACCCGCAAATCCTGCGGAGTGTAAAACTCCAACCGCAGCACGATGCCGAATCGCGCCCGCAGCGGCCCGGAAATCAGGCCGGCCCGCGTGGTCGCGCCGATAAAAGTGAAGGGCTTCACTTCCAGGGTGTGGGTGCGCGCCGACGGCCCTTGCCCGATGATGATGTCTAATTTGTAATCTTCCAGCGCCGAATAAAGCAGTTCTTCGAGCACTGGCTGCAACCGGTGAATCTCATCGATGAACAGTACCTGCTTGTCCTGGAGGTTGGTAACGATTGCGGTCAGGTCGCCCTTGATCTGCAGCAGAGGCGCAGCCGTGGGCTGAAAGTGTACGCCCAGTTCGTTGGCGATGATGTTGGCCAGCGTGGTCTTGCCTAGTCCCGGAGGCCCGTAGAGGAGCACATGGTCCATGGCCTCGCCGCGCGAGCGTGCCGCCTCAATCGCTACCGCCAGATTTTCTTTGACCTTGGCTTGCCCGATAAACTCGCTCAACCGCTGCGGCCGCAGCTTTAACTCAAACGAGGAATCGTCTTCCACCGGCGCTGCCGACACTAAACGGTCGCGATTGGCGTCGAGGTTGAGATTGTTCTGGCGGTGGCCACTCTGCCGGATAGTACCACGAGCGCAGTCCCACATTGCGCTCAGCCTGAGCCACGCCTTGCACTGCGGAATTCACAGAAACTCAACTTAGCTGTTACCCGCGCGCAACAAAGCGCCACTAGGGTGATTGGGCCGTCCCCGGTGTCGTTTTAGGGGTTGGCTCAAGGGGAATGGCCCGCGACGGCCGTGCATGCCTGCCTGGGCCTCGGTTTGCAATTCTGTGATCACAGGCTGCATGGAATCGGGTGGTGCAGGGTGCTTACGGCTCAACTCGCTGCAGCATGTGGGGTTGTCGAGAGTTGCGCAAGCCATCTGCAGTGCAAGCTCTAAAAGTCAAAAAAATAAACAGCTCACAAGGAGATCAACCTATGAAAAGAATTACCGCAGTTCTGGCCCTGCTGGCCTGCTTCGCGGCCACGGGACTTGCTCAAGAGGGTGCCGTACCCAAGGGAATTCCACCCCTCAACCACGTGTGGGTGATCATGATGGAGAATCATGGTTTTGTGCAAGTTCTGAATAACCCAGCCGCGCCATTCACCACTCAATACGCCAGCTCGGCGAACCTTGCTACGAACTATTTTGCGGTTGCGCATCCCAGCCTGACGAACTATCTGGAAACCAATGGCGGATCGAACTTCGGAGTTCTGGATGACAATTCGACGGACTGGCACAACGCGTCGTGCACGCCGAACATCGCGTCCGGCGTGATCAATTTCGAAGCGGATTCGAATCCTATTTGCCCAATCGCCGGCACCGGCACCGACGCCGCTACTCCGCTTCTGGACTGCTTCAATGAAGTCACCGGACCGCCCTGCGATATCGAGATTGACGGCGTACATACCTACGCGGCCGATCCGAATATTCTGGGAATCAGCATCGCTGATCAGCTGGTCGCCGCGGGGAAGACCTGGAAGAGTTATCAGGAAAGCCTCCCGCTTGGGAGCGCCGACCTCATCAACTACAGCGACGGCAACTTTACCAACCTGACCGACTTCACCCTGCTCAATTCCCTGTGGCCCGCCACGCCTCCCACCTTCAACCCAGGACAGATTGTTCAGCTTTATGCGGTGAAGCACAATCCGTTCGTCTATTTCAAATCGACGCAGGAAGGCACTACTCCGGGAAACAGCCTGGCCAATGTGGCTCCGTTCGACGGCGCTGGTGGTCTTTATGGCGACCTGGCTTCCGGCAAGGTGCCGAACTACTCTTTCATCGCTCCCAACCAATGCAACGATCAGCACGGTCGTGGCAACGGCACGCAATTCTGCCAATTCGATCCCAACGACAACGGCACGCAGGTAGGCCTGAATCCAGCGTTGATGGCGCTGGGCGACCAGGCGCTGCAGAGGATCGTAACTGCCATCCACGCGTCTCCGGCATGGACCCGGGGTCACAACGCAATCGTTACCATCTGGGACGAAGATGACTACAGCGTCTCTCCGACCATCAACCAGGTGGCAGCCATCGTCGATACCAACTATGGCTTCCGCCAGATTACGAGCAACCAGTTCTATACCCACTTCTCCCTGCTCCGCTCCATCGAGGGAGGCTTCCGGTTGCCATGCCTGAACCACGCTTGCGATGCCAGCACCCAAGCGATGACCGACCTGTTTGGCGAGCCGTAGCCAGAGCGCTGAATGAGGTTTCGTCGGGGTCGGTCCTTCAGGATCGGCCTCGATTTCTTTTGTGCCGGCGCGCGGATCAATCGCGCGGATTATTTCGGGTACCAATCCAGAAGCCGCACCTCAATCCCGGTTCCTTCCAATCCTTTTTGAAATACGGTGAGATCGGAACCGCGGTAGTGGTACGGGATGACCACCTTGGGGTGAAAGGCCTTTACGGCCTCGGCAGCCTCTTCGGGTGGCATGGTGTAGGGCAGATTCATGCACACGAACGCCACATCGATGTTCTTAAGGGCGCGCATTTCGGGGACGCCTTCGGTATCGCCCGAGAAGTAGAACCGCTTGCCGCCATAAGTCAGAACATAACCGTTGCCGCGTCCTTTGTCGTGAAATAGTTTTCCCGGCGCCGGGCCGCGCTTCAGGTTGTAGGCGGGAATCGCCTCGATCGTCCAGCCCTCCCAGGTGTTCGTTTCGCCGTTGGCAATGGGCTTGCCGCTGGTCACCGTCTGCACGACTGCGGGCGCGGCAAAAATCTCCGTTCCCGCCTTGCTGATGTCCTTGATCGAATCGGGGTCCATGTGGTCGCCGTGAATGTCGGTGATCAGAATCAGGTCGGCTTTGGGAAGGCCCGCGAATTTTACGGGCTTGGCGGGATCCAGGTAGATCGTCTTCCCGCCCGCCTCGATCAATGTGCTGGCGTGATTCAGCGGAGTGATCTTCACCGGCCCGGCCGATGTGGGAAAAACCTGCGTCTCCGCGGCATGCGCAAGAGGGGTCATTGAGATGAGCGGGAAAAAAAGGAACGACAGCAGAAGTTTCATGGTGACCTCGGTTTCGTAAGCTGTGATGCACATTGTGACACATAATGTGTCACAATGTCACCATACCTTCTGTAATCTTGCCTCAGCTCCGCGACACCCGCCGCCTCACTGCCCGCCTCATTCCTAAACGACGGAAGAGAAGTCGGCGAAATGGCCGGACTTCGAGCCCCAAACTAGAAAAATTCTTGGCGACCGCATTCTCCCAAACGTCATCCTGGAAGACCGCGGATGCTACTAGCCCGATCTTGATTGGGCCTCGCCGCCCCCTTGGGAGAAATCCCAACACGAACCGATTGACAATGTGACACATCATGTGGCACATTGAACTTATGGCTTCCGTAAATATGCGCCAACTTCGCGACACTAAGCGCCTCAAAAACTTGCTGCGTGCAGGAGCGACGGTAGAACTGCGTGAGCGCGACCGCGTCATCGCTCGCATCGTCCCCGAACCGCAGGAAACGGGTACGGTAAAATATCCCGACTTCGCCGCCCGCCGCAAAAAAATGTTCGGCGATCGCATTTTTCCCGGAGCCGACCTGGTCATCGAAGAGCGTGGACGATATTGACCGTATACGCGGACACCAGCTTCTTTGTCTCGACTTACATTCCCGACAGCCACTCGGCGGCGGCAAATGAGTTGTTGAAGACGGGCGCTCCAGTATGGTTTAGTCCCTTGCATTACGCGGAATGGACGCACGCCCTAAACCAACATGTCTTTCGCTCCGAAATGTCGCTCGCAGACCTGGAGCGTCCTTACAAAGCTCTCGCGCAAGACCGGGCAACGGGTCTATGGATAGAAATCGCGGTGCCCGAAGGTGTCTTCGAGGCTTGCGCGGAACTGGCTCGACGCTTCGGCCCAAAACTCGGTATGAAAACCCTCGACACCCTGCACGTCGCCTGCGCACTGAAACTCAAGGCTGAGCGTTTCTGGACATTCGACGAGCGCCAGGCAAAGCTGGCGAAGGCGCAGGGGATGAGGTTACGCTGAAACAGTTTCCAAATCAGCTGCCAATTGCCCTCGCGGCATGTCACGTTCTTTTGTTTACAACTACAACCATTTTCGCCGAGAATTTAGCTACTGGCGGCAATCCCTTATTTTGTGTCGACCTTCCAGCGTCATTGCCGCTCGCAAGGACTGAACCCGTTACTCTTCTTCTTCCTTGACCTCGCCCCGCTCGGCCCTTGCCTTCTCGATGATCTTCTCCTGCAGCTGCCCCGGGACCACGTCGTAGTGATGCATCTCCATGTTGAAGCTGCCGCGGCCCTGGGTCATCGAGGTTAGCTCCACGCCGTAGGTCAGCATTTCGGCCATTGGAACTTCGGCTTTCACGATGGTGTTGCCGCCTTTGTTGTCCATGCCCTGGATGCGGCCGCGGCGGCTGTTCAGGTCGCCCATAATCGAGCCGGCAAACTCGTCGGGCACGGTGATCTCGACCACCATGACAGGCTCGAGCAGCGTGGGCTTGGCGATCTCCATGGCCTTCTTGAAAGCGATGCGCCCGGCCATCTGGAATGACAAGTCGTTCGAATCCACGTCGTGATAGGAGCCGTCATACAGGGTGACGCGAAAATCCACCACCGGAAACCCCGCGAGATATCCCCGTGCAGCAGCGTCGCGAATCCCCTTTTCCACCGGCGGAATAAAGTTTTTCGGGATCGCGCCGCCGAAAATGTCGTTGACGAATTCGAATTCGCCGCCGCGCGGCAGCGGCTCCATCTTGATTTTGCAGTCGCCGTACTGCCCGTGCCCGCCAGTTTGCTTCTTGTGCCGGCCCTGGACGTCAGCCTTGCCGCGAATGGTTTCGCGATACGGCACCTTCGGCGCCTTCAAATTCACTTCCGTGTGATAGCGCTTTTTCAGCTTCGCGACGATCACTTCAATGTGCTGCTGCCCAGTTCCCGCGATCAGGAATTCCTTGGTCTGGGGATCGCGGAAGAAGCGCAGCATCGCATCTTCTTCCATGAGCTTGTGGATGCCCGGCCCCAGTTTGTCTTCATCGGCGCGGCTCTTGGGCTCGATGGCGAAGGTGATCGCCGGCTCCGGCAGTTTCACCCGCGGATATTGAATGGGCGCCGACTTGTCGCCCAGCGTATCGCCGGTGAGCGTGTCTTTCAATTTCGCGACCGCGCCAATATCTCCCGCGTGCAGCTCGGGCACCGGTACCGCGGTTTTCCCTTGCATGGTGGAAATGTGCGACAACTTTTCCTGCGTGCCGGTGCGGAAATTCTGCATCACGGCTTCGTTCTTCACTACGCCGGAAAAAACCTTGAAGTAGGAAATCCTGCCGGAAAACGCGTCGGACACCGTCTTGAACACGTACAGAGAGGCTGGCTCCGTATCGCTCTCATGCCGCTTCGGCACGTCGCCGTTCCCCGCCGCCGAAGCCTCTCCCTGCACCCATTCGTGTTCCGAAGGCGCCGGAGTGTAGTCGATAATAAAATCCATCACCCGGTCCGCGCCCACGTTGCCCAGACCCGAACTGAAAATTACGGGGAAGAGTCTGTCTTCGCGAATCGCGTTATGCAGCGCCGGGATCAGATCCTCTTCCGGAATCGTGCCCTTCTCGAAGAATTCCTCCATCAGCTTGTCGTCGCCCTCGGCCACCAGTTCCACCAGTTGCTCGTGCGACTCTTGCACCTGTGATCGCATGTTGGCTGGAATCTCAGTTTCTTTTCCCTTGCCATTTCCACCCAGCTCGTAGGTGTAAGCCTTCATGCGGACGAGGTCGACCACACCGCTCAAACTCTTTTCGCTCCCAATCGGCAGCTCGATGGGAATCACATTGCGCCCAAAAGCATTGATCAGCGACTCCAGCACGCGCTCGGCATTGGCGCGATCGCGGTCCATGCGATTCACCACGATCAGCCGCGGCGTTTTGTATTCTTCGCAGTAGTTCCACACCCGCTGCGTGACCACCTCCACGCCCGCCACGCCGTCGACCACGACGATGGCCGCGTCCACCACCGGCAGCACCATCTTGGCTTCGTGGACAAACATGTTGAAGCCGGGCGTGTCGAGGATATTGATCTTCGATTTTCCCCACTCCACGACGGCGGCGCCCACGGAGATCGACATTTTGCGGGCGATCTCCTCGTCGTCATAATCGGTGGTGGCCGAGCCGTCATCCACGCGGCCCAGCCGTGGCGCGGCCCCGGCCGTGTAAAGCATGGCCGACGCCAGCGTGGTCTTGCCGGCATGCCCGTGCCCCACCAACGCTACATTACGAATGTTTTCTCCGGAATAGATTTTCACGAGTAGGCTCCTTCAGCAGGCATGGGAAGGAAACGGCTCCTCAGGAGGATGACGAGGATGAGGACAGGAACCGAGCCAACGTAATCCGCCAAACCCATCTGCCAAAACGTAGGATGCTACCACGCGGGAAGTCGCCGCCTCAACTTATGGGCAAGGCCGGGTGCCCCATTCTCGCGTTCTTTGCCAGGGCAAGAGCCATTTTGCGAAAATCGGCAGCAGTCATGAGGGATTTCAGATTTCAGATTGAAGATTGCAGATTCCGCCGCGAACCGCTGTCAAGCTACAAATCTACAATCTGCAATCTGAAATCTGCAATTCTTCCGCGGTGGTAGACTCCGGCCATGAGCGATGCTGCTGCAGGACCAAGGCCGGCGCTGTATCTCGTGGCCACACCGATCGGCAATCTAGAAGACATCACGCTGCGGGCGCTGCGCGTGCTGAAGGAAGTCGACGTGATCGCCTGCGAAGACACGCGCCAGACGCAGAAACTGCTCAACCACTACTCGATCGCGACCCGAACCACCAGCTACCACGAGCACAACGAGATGACGCGCGCGGCCGAACTGGTGAAGGAACTGCAGGAGGGCGCGAGCGTCGCGCTGGTGACGGATGCAGGCATGCCGGGGATTTCCGATCCGGGGTACCGGCTGATTTCGCTGTCCATCCGGCATCATGTGCCGGTGGTGCCGATCCCGGGAGCGTCGGCGTTTCTGGCAGCGCTGGTGGCAAGCGGCCTGCCCACTGACTCGTTTCGCTTCAGCGGATTTCTTCCCGCCAAGCGTGGCGAGCGACGCGCGGCGCTGGATGCGATCAAAACTTCGCCGCGCACGCAGGTTTTCTACGAAGCTCCACACCGGGTGGTGGAGGCGCTGGAGGATATTGTCGAGGTCCTGGGAGAAGCGCGGCATGTGGTGATCGCGCGCGAAGTGACGAAGCTGTATGAAGAATTCCTGCGCGGCCGCGCCGGCGAAGTGCTGGAGACGCTGAAGTCGCGCGACGGAGTGAAGGGCGAGATCACTCTGCTGATCGGCAAAGCCGAAGAAAACGAAGCTCGTGTGGGGACGGGCACTCTTGCCCGTCTTTCGGTGCGGCAGAGAGTGGAGCAGATCATGGCAGAAGAAAAAGTGGATGAGAAGGCCGCGCTGAAAAAAGTGGCGAAGGAGCGGGGAGTGTCGAAGAGCGAGGCATATCGGGAGTTGCAGCGGAGCAAGTGAGGTTTAGAGGGGCAAGACTCCGCATTCCATCAGGAACTGCGCGGTCTCGTCGAGGGGCCTGCACTGTCTCGTCGGATCTTGGTCGTTACCGGTTGGAACGAAGAGAATCATTCCCTGTCTGGCTCTTGTAAGCAAGACCCTGTAACTATTGACGAGGTAAGCGCGGGTGATACTCTTGCCGATGTTTTGCCATTTCGTTCCACTAAGGGTTCTTAAGTTCCAGCCGCGCGGGACCCTGAGGAAATCTCCGCCCCAGCAGACACAAGTCCAGTCTAGCTCCAGACCTTGGATCTGAAATTCGGTTGCCGCTACTTCAAGCTGAAATGACGATCGCACGTCGCCTTTCGGCGCCAAGAACCAGTGTTCGACGCCCTTGGAGCGAGCCGGTGGCAGCTCCAGGCCTTCCGCCCTTAGCCTCCTCCCCTCAGATGATGCGACGAAGCCATATCGCTCGGTTCCGCGCGCCATCGCCTCAAGCCAAGACTTTGCTGCATCCCGACTCCGGGTGAGACGAATCGGGTATTGCGGATTATCGGCAAGAATCCTCTGACACTCGTTAGCATCGCCTCGAAGAAGGGCTTCGGTCCAGCCAGCTATCGTCTTCCCGCGGAACTGACGGGTTGGAGTATCCAGATGGAGGTTCGAATCGATGTCCAGTTCAATGTCGCTTGGAGCTTCGTCTTCAAAGAGCTTTGCCCCCGCACCGTACGCCCCAGATAACGCTTGGGGAGGTGCAGCAATAGACCAGTGCTTGAATTTCCCGGCGATTGCTCGGCCCCACTCGGACAGTCCGGCCTCACCACTGTTAATCTCTTGCCCGCCTCCGACCAAAAGCGATGAGAACCGCCCAACGTTGGCGGTCAAGAATTGCCAGCATGAGAGCTGGTTCAGAGTGATCGACAAACTCACGCGAACTTTCGTCGAGGTACTTCGCCGTTCTCTTAGCGTCCCAAGCGCGCTGAGCTTCATCGAAGACCACAATGTTCTCGTGGGGTGCACTCTTGTTTCGAGTATGCTCCCGCTTGTATCCCAAGACGGTATTGATGGTGGTCTTCGGGTCACGGGACGAAACTCTGAGTCGATGCTTTCGACGTCGAGACGCATCACGGGCGAGGGCTGCTTGTAGCACCTCAACTAAGGGCAAGTTTCCCGTCAGGAAGATGGAATCACTTTGTGTCGCTTGTCTTAGTTCCGCATCATGAACAAGCTGAAGGCCCGCCAGCGTCTTGCCGGCGCCCGGCACGCCGGTGACAAAGCAAACCGTCTTCCTATTCGATCGCGCCGATTCAATAACGATCCCACGGATCGTATCGATGGTGGAGGTGAGGTTAATCGGATCACATCCAGCCTTGGCGATGTCGTCGACTTGCATCTCGGCGAACATCCCGACTGCAGCTTCGATGATTGTGGGTACTGGGCGATAGTTCCCCCGATTCCAGCTCGAAACGACGGGTTGCGGCTCTGAGCCGTGTTTCTGGGCTACGGTTGCCAACCACGCTCCTAGCCTCTTGGCATCGACAAATGCCGTAGGATGAAGTTCGCCGAACGCCTGAGAACGTCGAATTCGGGTTTCTCTATCCGTTTTGCCGACCACCGCAGGGTAAATGGGTTTATTGTGGCTGCCCTCGTGGAAATGAAGGAGGTCTAGACAGTAATCCTCTACCTGATCGGCGGCGCTGGAATCGACGCTCTCTCCCTTGAACTCAAGGACGACAATCGAACTACCAATCAGAAGCACCGTATCAATGCGGCCCATCTTCCGGGGGACCACGAATTCCATCGCTATCCCCCATGTATCCGGATTGAATTTAGCAAGATCGGTCGACTGGAGGGCGTCCTTCAGGTCTCGAATCTGGTCTCGCCAAGCCGCGAACTGAGCCGTGATGAGGTCCTTATAGCGATCCGACTCGTAAGCTCTGGTCAGTCTGAGTTCGAGTTGATCGGACGGTATCGCTAGAAAGCTTCCGGCTGTATCCGCATAATATCCAGGCATGCGAGACTTCCTACTTCCCTGCCAGCTCCCTCTTCACGATTTCGCTCACCATCTTCCCATCCACCCTCATGCCGGCGGCGTTGAACCTTGCCATGGCGTTCTTCATGACCGTGCCCATTTCTTTCATCGTGGGAGAACCCATTTCGGCGATGGCGGCTTTCACTCCGGCGACCACGTCGGCTTCGCTGGCGGCTTTGGGCAGGTAGGTTTCGAT
>Ga0209167_10000286_pt1 | contig 43020 bp, 32 predicted proteins | sample Coa_R1_9_FD_187154 | JGI IMG/M metagenome (GOLD analysis project Ga0209167, IMG submission 187154) | Surface soil microbial communities from Centralia Pennsylvania, which are recovering from an underground coalmine fire - Coalmine... | ecosystem: Environmental > Terrestrial > Soil >...
CCCGGGATCCCGTTGAACGTCACTTCGGTGCCTTCAAGCGTGGTGGTGACGGCTGTTCCCGCGCTGTTCAACGCCAGCGTGGTAACCACTTCCGAGGCGCACGTCCCGGTAAGCAGGGGCACGCTTGGCAGGCACGGTCCCAGGTTCGAGCCGTACAGCGTCAGAATTTCGCCGGGCGAAATGCCCGTGTTGACGTTGGCGAGCGCGCTGGCGGAGTCGGCAACGCCTGTTACGGTCGGCGCCAGAGGAACGATGGCGTACGTGTAGACGTAGTTGTCTGCCTTGATCAATGGGCAGGGCAGGTTCGGGCACGTGTAACTCGCCAGCAGAGGCAGGTTGGAGAAATCCGACTCCGCGCCGAAGTTTTCCACCCAGGTTGTGAGCTGGTTGATGGCATCCATGATTCCAAGGCTGGCGTTATTCGCTGCATTTCCGAATACCGTGAAGCTCTGGGGGTCAAGAATGGCGGAATTGTCCTGCGTGTTGAAAAACCACTGGTCGGAGCCCGTGTCGGGTCCGCCGTTAGTCAGCGCCATGGCGATAGTGCCGCGGACGTTGCACTTGCTGTTGGCGCAGTTCGCGAGATTGTACTCGCTTTTTACGTTGCCCTGAGTCGGCGGGACCAGAGCCGGAATATTCCCTGGTCCGAGACTATATCCGCCGCCCTGAAATATATAAGGCGGAAGTTTGGCCGCGACGGTCAGGGAGCGGTGAATGATCATGTTCGCGTAAAAGCCGCTGTTCGCGTAGTTCATGAAGTTGGTTACGGTATTGGGCGTCACGCTCGGCGTGAGCGTGACATCGATTCCGCCCAGCGGGGTCTGGAAGCGGACGCTCTGGGCAGGCAGCGCCAAAGCGATAAAAAATGGGATGAAGCGAAGTTTCAGCAAATCGAATGTTACCTCACAGGCGAACAAATCTCCGATAACAGACGGCTGTCGCCGCATTTTGGTTGCGCCGTGGGACAGACGATCGTTTCCAGTCGTCTGTCATGACCGGCCCCACACAGCTAGGGAAGGGCAAATACAGCCACGGAGTCCGTCGCGACCACCGCTACATACTGCTTGCCGTTCTTCCCCTGATAGGTGATGGGGTTGGCATTCGCGTTGCGCGCCAGTTTAGTCACCCAAAGCTCTTTGCCGGTCTTCGAATCGAAGGCGCGGAAACGGCTGTCGTTAGTGGCGCCTATGAAGACGAGGCCTCCCGCCGTGACGATGGGACCGGCGCTTCCGCTTCCGCCTGTATTCCGCTTGCCTTCGGGCAGGCCTTCCGTGATCCCCAGACGGGCCTGCCAGGCGATCTCGCCGGTATTCGCGTCCACCGCGAACAAACGCCCCCATGGCGGTTTCTGGCAGGGCCAGTTGCCGATGACTTTGCCGTTCGCGTCTTTCACCTGCGCGCTGAAGCCGTGATAGGGCCCTGGCCCATCCACGCTGCCGCGGTCGTAAAGCTGCGGCGAACCGTTGCCGCTGCCGTAGTTGCCGTTCGGGTCCTTCTTTTCCATCCAGCCCACCAGCGCGCTGTCGTGCGTTTGCACATAAACGTAGCCGGTTTTCGGATCGGCTGCCGTCCCGCCCCAGTTGGCTCCGCCGTTTCCGGGAAAGATCATGGCGCTCTTCGGGGGCGCGCCCGTTTCGTGATAGAGGAACGGCGTGAATGGCCCGGCATTGTAGAATCCGCCGCTCTTCTCGACAAACGCCTGGCAGGCTTTCACGTGTTCGGGCGAGGTGTCCTCCGCCGTCACCATGTCTTCCGGCTTGTAGCTGGTGCGCGCCAATGGCGGCGGTTTCAGCGGAAACGGCTGCGTCGGGGAATACCATTCGCCCGGCACATCGCCCGCCGGCACGGGACGCTCCTCCACGCCAAACACCGGCTTGCCGGTCACGCGGTCTAGGATGAACATCCAGCCCGTCTTGCCGATCTGCGCCAGTGCCGGAATTTTCTCGCCTTTCCCGTTTTTGTCTTTCACGACGATATCGACGAGACTCGGGGCGGGTGGCAGATCGGAATCCCACAGGTCGTGATGCACGGTCTGGAAATGCCAGAGATACTTGCCGGTGGTGGCGTCCACCGCCACGATGGAATTGCCGAACAGATTGTTGCCGGGGCGGTCTCCGCCGTAGTAGTTACCCGCCGGGCTGCCGAACGGCATATACAGAATGCCGCGCTCTTCATCGGCCGTGAGATACCATCCCCAGACGTTGACGCCGGAGAAACCCTTCCAGCTGTCTTTTTCCCAGCTGCCGAAGCCGGTCTCGCCGGGTCGCGGAACGGAATGGAATTCCCACAGCTTCGCCCCGGTGCGGGCGTCGTAAGCGCGCGAGTCGCCCGGCGGTCCGATGGGGATCTCGCCGACGGTCGCACCCAGCATCACAACGTTCTTGAAAATCGCGGGCACGCCATTCCATGGCACTGTGATATCCACGATGCCCTCTTTGCCGAAGCCGGGGTCGATCTTGCCGGAGTTCGCGTTCAGGCCGATGAGATTCGGACCCGCGGTCAGAATAATCCGCGGCGGATTGTCAGCGTCGCCCGGCCAAAACGCGACGCCTCGCGCGGTGGTGGCGAATGGCAGCTGAGCGGTCCAGACTTCCTTGCCCGATTCCGGATCGAGCGCGATCACGCGTTTGCCCGCCGGAAGATACATCAGTCCGTTGACCATGATCGGAGTGGCTTCCGGATTCGCGCCGTTACCGCCGCGTCCCGCACCGCCCCGGCCAGCCGCGGCAGCCGCGAAATCGCCGCCCCCAGCCGCCGGTTCCGCCGGCGCAGGGGTTGCCGCAGGGGTTGCCGAACTGCTCAATTTATAGGTCCAGGCCTCGGCTAACTTGGATACATTGGCGGCGTCGATCTGCTTCAGCGGAGAATAGCGCGTACCCGCCAGATCGCGCGTGTACATCGGCCAATCGGCCGGATTGTCTTTGGGCTTTTGCCCATACAACAATGCAGCCGTCGCCAACAGAACAACAACCGGAGTGCGCATTAGTGCCCCGCTTTGAGCGCGTTGTCCCAATGCTCGGCGATCTTGCCGTTGCCGTCGAACCGGAACATGTCGAACCAGGTGGAGGTGTACTTCTGCCCTTTATGGACGGGATCGTCGTACAGGCGGACGAGCGACAATGTCACATAGTCTCCCTCGGCCTGTATGGCGACCAGCCCATCAATCGTGGCCGGAATTTCCTTCGGTCCGCCGAGCTTCGTGAAATACGCCTTGAAGCCCGCGAGACCGGTCTCGGCGTTCGGGTTGTGCTGCATGTAGTCCTCACGCATATATTTGTCGGCTTGATCCAGACGAAGTCCCCGAAGCACGATGCGGTAGAAGTCATAGGCGGCTTTCTTGTTGGCCGCGAGCTTCTTGTCGTTGCTCTTGAGCAGCGCGGCCTGGTCGCTCGCCGGCACCACCGGAAGAGCGCCGAAGGCAGGGGCCGCGCATACAGTGCCCAGCAGTGCAATCATGGCGCAAGTCAGTCGAGTCATCGTATAGTTCTCCTGTCGGTTTTCAAGTCTATCGCAAGCCATCGGGTTCTGTGTTTTGATGAGAAGACTCGGTCATGTTCGGGAAACTGCGCGACAGCAGGGAGTGGAAGTTTTTCGGCGTCCTGCCGAAGGCCGATCTGCCTCTGGCGATCGCGTGGTGGTCGGCTCTGCTGTTGCGGGGAATCCTCCCGGCGCTGTTTGCCGTCGCCATCGGGGTGCTGGTTGGTGCCGTGCAGCGCGGTGGTTCGCTCACCACGCCGCTGACCATGGTTGGCATCGCGTTCGTGCTGTTGCAGGTGTTGTCGCCGCTACACCAGGCTCTTGGCGCGAACCTCGGCAGCCGTACGGCCGCATGGCTTTATGACGAACTAACCAATGCCTGCGTCCTCCCGCCCGGCATCGGGCACCTGGAGAACCCGCGCCTCACCACTGACATCACGGTAGCGCGGGATTTCGATCTTGCCATCACCGGACCACCGCTATCCGTCTCGATGGACTTCATCGCTTCCGGCCTGGTCGAGGTAGTCGGCGGGCTCGCATCGGCTCTGTTGCTCGCCGCCTGGGCGTGGTGGGCGCCGCTGCTGCTCGCCGGAGCCTGGATCGCAACACACTGGCTGCTGCGCGAAAGCGCCGTCTGGTACGACCGCAACACCGACGAAGTTCGCGAGGCGCAGTGTCACGCCGATTATGAATACCGCCTTGCCGTCGACCCTCCCGCCGCCAAAGAACTGCGCCTCTTCGGACTCGGCAAGTGGACGGTCGATAGCTTCGCCGCGCGCCGCCGGCGCTTGTTCGAGCTGCAATGGAAAGCCACGCGCCTGCGCGAGCGCCCCGTGCTCTGGAGCCTGCTGCTGGTGCTCTGCGCGAACGTCGCCGTGTTCTGGGCGATGGCCGGCGACGCCGCGGCCGGACGTCTCGAACTCGCACGCCTTGTGACGTTCGCGAGCGCGGCCGTGAGCGTCAGCATGATCGCGTTCGGCGGATTGTCCTGGGCCCTCGATGGATCGGCCGCTCCGGTGGAAGCGGTGCTCCGCCTGCGCAGGGACATGGCGACCGCGGGCGCTCTGGTGGGCGTGGGCGCACAACGGCCGCGCGCCGCGGCGCCGGAAATTCGCTTCCGCAACGTGCACTTCGCCTATCCGGCCGAGAATAGTCAAGCCGTGCTCGACGGTTTCGATCTCACTATTCCGGCCGGGTCGTCGCTCGCCATAGTCGGACAGAATGGCGCCGGCAAGACAACTTTGGCCAAGCTCCTGTGCCGCTTCTACGATCCGCAGAATGGCTCGATCGAGATCGACGGCGTTCCCCTGCGCGAGCTCGAACTCGACGCGTGGCGGGGGCGGTTGACAGCCGTGTTTCAGGATTTCGTCCGCTTTGAACTACCTTTGCGCAGCAATGTCGCGCCCGCCGGCGCACCTGACGATGTCATCGATGCCGCCCTGGCCGAGGCTGGCGCATCGAATCTGGCCGGGCTTGACACGGTGCTGGCGCGCGGCTATGAGGGCGGCACCGATCTCTCCGGTGGGCAATGGCAGCGCATCGCACTCGCGCGCGCGTTGTGCGCCGTGAAGATGGGCGCGAGCGTCGTCCTGCTCGACGAACCAACGGCTCAGCTCGATGTGCGCGGCGAAGCGGAAATCTTCGAGCGCCTGCTTGCCGCCACGCGTCACACCACAACCATCCTGATCTCGCACCGGTTCTCGACGGTGCGCCATGCCGATCGTATTTGCGTCCTCGAGAACGGAAAGGCGATCGAACTGGGCTCGCACGACGAATTGATGGCGCGGGACGGGCGGTACCGCACCATGTTCGAGCTGCAGGCGTCCCGATTCGTGGAGGCTGGTATCGAGGAAGGAGATGCGATCGATGTCCTCAATTGACAGCATGCCCGCCGCCCTGCCTTCCATGTGGCGCGCGCTCAAGCGCGGCTATGAAGCCGAACCGCGAATGCTGGTAGTTGCGTTTGGACTGGTGCTGCTCGCGGCGCTGCCCGATGCGCTGCTCGCCCTGTGGTTGAAGCTGCTCGCCGACGGACTGCTTGCCGGACGGCGGGGATTGACGACCGCAGCCGCCATCGGGCTCGGCGTCTCGGCCGCAGCGACCTGGTTCCTGCGAGTGATCAGCGACCGCACGCAGCGCCGGTTCCGCGACCGGTTGACGGTTGCGCTGGAATCGCATGTGGCGCGGCTGCAGGCGTCGGTGAGCACCATCGCGCATCACGAGCGGCCCGAATATCTCGACCGGCTCTCGATGTTGCGCAATCAGGTTTTCGTGCTCGACCACATGTACGTGTCGATGTTTACGACGTGCGGCTGGATCCTCCGGCTGGGAGTCACCGTGACCCTGCTGATGTCCATCCATCCGTTGATGGCGCTGTTGCCGGTGGTTGCCCTTCCCGCGGTATTGACTGCGACCTGGAGGCCAGGCGTGGAACGTGCGGCCGAGGAACGCGGCACTTCCGCCACTCGCCTGGCGCGTCATCTGTTTGACCTTGCTACGACTGCGCCGCCGGGCAAAGAGGTCAGGGTGACGCGGATCGGCGAGCGGTTGATGAAGATGCGGCGCGAGGCGTGGGAGCGCGGGTATGGACCGGTCGCGGCAGCCCGCTTCGGGACCGCAGCGTGGCACATGCTGGCGTGGGCGATTTTCGGTTTAGCCTATACAGGCGCGGTGGCGTTCGTTGCCTCGCGGCCCGGAGCGACGCCCGGCCAGGCCCTGCTTGTGCTCGCGGCGGGAGCGCGGCTCTCGGCGTACGTCGGCGCAACCGTCGGGGAGATCGGGTTCCTGCGCGGCTTCTGGCTCGACGGTTCACGGCGTCTGGCGTGGCTCGAGGATTACGCGGCGTCTCTCGCCGAAGGCGCCGATACGCCCGCGCCGGATCGGTTCACGGAAGGCATTCGCTTCGAGCATGTTTCGTTCTCCTATCCAGGCACGGGACGCAAAGTGCTGGACGATGTGAGTCTCGATCTGCAACCCGGCTCCGTGGTTGCCATCGTGGGCGAGAACGGGGCGGGCAAGAGCACGCTGGTAAAGCTGCTGTGCCGGCTGTACCGGCCGGATGAGGGGCAAATTCTGGTGGACGGCGTGGACCTCACCCGGATTCGCGCGGACGAATGGCGATTACGACTCGCGGGAGCGTTTCAGGATTTCTTCCGGTTCGAATTCATGGCGCGCTCCAGTGTCGGTGTCGGCGACCTGCCGCGGCTCGAGGACAAGCCGGCCGTGATGACGGCGGTCGACCGGGCAGGCGCCAACGATGTCGTGGATCGCCTGGAAGCCGGGCTCGACACGCAACTCGGCGCCACCTGGCCCGATGGCGCGGAGTTAAGCTTTGGCCAATGGCAGAAGCTCGCGCTGGCACGCGGCTTCATGCGCGACAACCCGCTGCTGCTGGTGCTGGACGAACCGACCGCGGCCCTCGATGCGGAAACCGAGCACGCGTTGTTCGAGCGATTCTCCGCGGCCGCGCGCACGAGCGCTTCGAATGGCCGGATTACGATATTGGTGTCGCATCGTTTCAGCACGGTGCGGATGGCCGATCGGATCGTGGTGCTCGATGCGGCGCATGTTGCGGAAGTCGGCACGCACGAGGCGCTGATGGCGAAGGGAGGGCAGTATGCGGAACTCTACGGCATCCAGGCGGCGGCGTATCGCTGAAACTCAAAACGCGATGACAGCATCAACAACACAGATGGGCATTTGCGGTTGTGCCACATTGGTCAGTCTCCTTCTTTCCATGAGCGCTTTTCCGGACACGGCGGCGGCCGCTGAAATTCATACAGACATTGAGTACTCGCGAGCTGAAGGAGTGAGCCTTCGCCTCGATGCTTCCATTCCCGATGGTCCCGGTCCGTTTGCCGCCGCCATCGTCGTTCACGGCGGCGGATGGGTGCGGGGCGATAAGAGAATCGACGTGGCTCCGCTGTTCAAGCCGCTTTCGGACGCGGGCATCGCCTGGTTCTCCATCAACTACCGTTTAGCCGCCGATCCCCTGCATTTCGGAATCGCCGTCCACGACGTCGAAGCGGCCATCCGGTTCGTGAAGGAGAACGCCGGCGAATATCGTATCGACCCGAATCGCCTCGCGTTGATTGGAGAATCGGCCGGCGGCCAACTGGCGGGCATGGCCGCTCTCAACGGCGCGCCGGGCACATCGGTTAAGGCGGTTGTGGCGCTCTACGCGCCAACCGATTTGCCGTCGCTGCTGAAGGATTCCGAGTTGATCCCTTCGTCGATCCGGGATTCGGTCAAGGGCACGCCGTTTGAAGGCTTGCTGATGGCACGCCTCGCGCAGTTATCGCCCATCGAGAAGGTGCGGGCCGGCATGCCGCCGTTTCTGCTGATTCATGGCACAGCCGATCCTCTGGTGCCCTTCGCACAGTCCCGCGCCATGTGCATGCGGATGCAGTCGGTGGGGGCGAGCTGCGACCTTTTTAAGGTACCGGGCGGCGGGCACGGGATGCGCCGCTGGGAAGGGAACCCCGAGATGTCTGAGCCCTATAAGCGCGAAATGATCCACTGGCTGCTGGAGCAGCTTGCCGACAACCCCGTGCACGCGATCTAGCGTGGTGTTTTCGAAATCGCTTGCCTGTTCAGCGCAAGGTACACGCGACTTCAGAAACACCACACCAGCTCATCCTGTGTGAACCTGGAAGAATTCAATCAACAGCCGGTTCACTCGTTCCGGCTCTTCATGATGGATCCAATGCGTGGCTTCGGGGAATTCGATGAGCTCTCCGTGATCGCAGTACTTCAAGCTCGCGCGGGCCATCGCGGACATCAGAAACTCGTCCTTCATTCCCCAAAGAATGCGGGTCGGTGCGCTCACGCGCGATTCGGCCGCGGCAAAATCCGGCCTCTCCCGCAGAAGCGCGCGATACCAGTCGATCATCGCGGTGAGCGCTCCGGGCTGACTCCACGCCTCACGGTAGCGGTCGAGATCCTCCGGTGAAAACGCGCCTTTGCGGCTGCTCCGAAGCAATCCCCGTCCTTTGTCCCGCGCGACGAGAAACTCCGGCAGCCGCGGAATCTGGAAAAACAGCATGTACCAACTGCGCAGCATCTGCCGCGGATTGGTTCTGAGAAATCGCATCATCACCGCCGGATGAGGGGCGTTGAGAATGGCGAGTTTTTCAATACGTCCGGGGTGACGCATCGCCGTATTCCACGCTACTCCGGCTCCCCAATCGTGACCGGCGAGGAACATCTTTTCGCGACCGATCCGGTCGGCAATCGCGATTACGTCCGCGGTGAGCTCCGGCAACCTGTAATCGCGCACTTCGGAAGGCTTGCTGCTTAGGTTGTAGCCGCGCTGATCGGGCACGATGACGCGAAAGCCGGCCTCCGCCAGCGGCCCGATCTGCTTCCGCCAACCATACCAGAACTCGGGAAAACCATGCAGCAGCAGAAGCGCGGGACCGTCTTCCGGCCCTGCCGTGACCGCGTTCAGATGCCCGCAGGAAACGTCGAATGCGACCTGTTTCACACTTATGGGTAACGCCGGGCCGAAGCCCGGCGGCAAGGCCGACGCTGAGGCCCCGTAAAGGGGGCCCGTCAGAGCCATGCCCCACCTTATTGCGCGTAGGCGCCTGCGGCCTTGAAATCGCCCGCCTTCACGATCGAAATCCCCGATGCATCCACGTGCTTTTTGAAAGCCGCGTTCACCTGGTCGACCGTCAGCGCGCCCAGTTTTACGTCCATCTGCGTATCCCAGTCGAGAGTGCGCCCATATTCTTCGCGCGTAGAAATCAGGCGCAGCAGGTTCTGATCCTGCGAACGCTGCACTCTTCTCTGGTCAAGATACGCCTTCTTTCCTTCCGCAACCTCCTGCGCCGTGAATCCCCCGGCCAGAGTTTTCGTCAACTCGTCTTTGAAACTCGCCTCTACTTTCGGCGTGTTCTTCGGGTTGCTGGTGGCATTGGCCCCGAATCGGGCTTCGTTGCCTTCCACCGGCGCTCCGAATGTGGAACCGGCGCCATAACTCAGCCCTTCGCGGTTTCGAATGCGGTCTTCCATTCGCGAAGTGATCGATCCGCCGAATATATAGTTCGCCAGCACCATGGCCGGATAATCCGGGTCTGTATCCTGCATCTGCAGATTCAGGCCCGCTTCGAACGTGGCGCTCTGCTTGTCCGGAGTTTCGATCTTCAGGTTCACCGGCGCAATCTTTTGGAAGTTTATCGTGATGCGCTGGTAAGGCGCGGGGCTCGTCCAGTTACCGAACAAATCCGCCGCGGCTTTGGCGGCCGCGCCGGTATCGAATTGGCCCACGATCACCAACTCGCCATGCGACGCGCCGTAGAACTGCGCGTAGAATTTCTTCACGTCGTCGAGTGTGACTTTACCCGCATCTTCGACGTCCTCGTCGATAGTGCCGACGTAGCGCGGGTCGTTCCTCGGATAGACATTGAGTGTGCGTTCGAGCGCGAGCGACGCTTGCGGCCCGGGCTCCGTCCGCCGGTTCTCAATTCCCGCCAGCCGCTGTTTCTTCACCTGATCGAATTCCGAATCCGGGAAGATCGGGTCGCGCAGCATATCGGCGGCAAGACGCATGGCCGGTATCAGGTTCTCCGACGTTGTCTGTATTGAGGCGTTCGCGCCATCGAGACCGCCGGACACATTGATGCGCGCGTTCAGCTTCACCATCTCGTCCTGGATCTGTTGGCGCGTCCGGGTCTTCGTTCCGCGCATCAGCAATGCCCCGGTCATGCTTCCGATCGCGCTTTTGCCTCCCAACGATTTTTCGTCGCCAAAGCGGATGTCGAGCGAGGCAGTAACAATTCCGCCGCGAGTCGATTTCGGCAGCATCACTACTTTCATGCCGTTCGGGAGCTTCGAGCGTGTGAGATGGTTCTCGATGTTCGCCGGCGACGGATCGAACGCTTCTCCCGCCGAAACTTTCATGGCGGTCTGGTAAGTTTTGAACACGCCGTCCAGATCAGGCGATGCGGGCACCTCTGTGCGGTCCGGATCGGCGGTTGGAATAAATTCGCCCACCGTTCGGTTGGAAGCCTTGAAGTAGAGCTTCGCCACCCGCACCACATCTTCAGGAGTCACGCTTTTGATCTGGTCGTAATTCAGGAAGTAGAGACGCCAGTCGCCGCTGGCAATGGTTTCGGATAAACCCAGCGCGGCCTGTTGCGAATTCGTCATCCGCTGTTCCATGCCCTGGAGAATCCTGGTCTTCTCGCGCTCCACCTCTTCCTTTGTGGGCGGTTCGGTCACCACGCCGCCGACGGTGTCGAGGATGGTCTTGCGCGCGTCGTCGAGCGATTGATCCTTGCTCAGCGTGGCCGAGACTTCGACAAATCCCGGATCGTGCAGTTCCTCATAACCCATGCGGGCCGAGAGAGCCTTTTTGTTATCGACCAGCGCTTTGTAGAGGCGTCCCGTTCCTCCGCCGCCGCGTCCGCCGCCGCCCGACATGATTCCGCCCAGCACTTCGAGCGCGGCCGAATCCGGATGCGACAACGCCGGCGCGTGCCAGGCTACGATGATTCCCTGGTTGGTCCCGACGCGCCGCAGTTCGACATAACGCTCGCCATCCTGCGCCGGTTCCACGGTGTAGGTTTCGTCCAGTTTGCGCGCGGGCCGTGGAATTGCGCCGCAGGTCCGGGCGACGTACGCCAAGGCTTTCGATTGGTCGAACTGGCCGGCGATTACCAGCACGGCGTTATCGGGCTGATAGAACTTCCTGTAGAACGCCGCGAGCTTGTCGATCGGCACCTTTTCGATATCGGCGCGCGACCCGATGACAGACTTGCCGTAGTTGTGCCACAGGTAGGCAGTGGCGATCACGCGCTCTTCCAGAATCGATTGCGGGTTGTTTTCACCCCTTTCGAACTCGTTACGCACAACGGTCATTTCCGTATCGAGCAGCGGCTTTTCGATGCGCATGTCGACCATGCGGTCGGCTTCGAGTCCGAGCGCCCATTGGAGGTTGTCGTCGCTTGCGGTAACGGTTTCGAAGTAGTTGGTGCGGTCGTAATCGGTGGTCCCGTTCCACTGCGCGCCGTGATCGGTCAGCTCTTTCTTGATGTTCCTGCCGTTGGTGGTCAGGATGAAATTCATGTGCTCCAGCAGATGCGCCATGCCGGTTTCGCCGTAACCTTCGAAACGCGATCCGACAAGATAGGTCATATTGACGGTGACTTTCGGGCTGGAGGGGTCGGGGAAGAGCAGGACGCGCAGTCCGTTGGGATAGTCGTATTCGGTGATGCCACCGACCGACGCTTTCTTTTCGACGCCTTGCGGGAGCGTTTGTGCAAACGCCTGGACCGTGACCATCATCAGCAGGATTGTCTGGATGCGCATACTTATCGCTACGTTACCACCGTTTGGATGGGTTACTTTGAGTTGGACGTCGCGTTGACGCAGTTGTCCCGCTCATTGGATTAAGATCAAGCCCGCAGACGACGAAAGGCGATCGTCTGCGCCACAGTAGAAAAATTAGGGGGCCCCTTAGCCAGTTTGGTCTCGCAGTCTGGCCTGCGGCAACACCATACGGGAGCTCCTGCCGCCTATTGTTTCGACATTCACACGCGAAGGGCCTCGAGGACTACGCGGCTTAGTGCACCGGAACATCATAGGTACGTCCGGTTTCTTGATTGCAAAGTAGCACACGAGTTCGAAAAAGCTGCACATAGGGGGCGCTGCCACCGTCTGCAAATGCAGGCAGGCAAAGAAGTAAGAAATATTTTTCCGGGCTGTGAACGGCCTGGCACGGATTCATGATTCAATAAGTAGCCATGACCGCGCCCGCCCCCGGAACCCGAAACAACGCCGCTCCAGCCACCTTGCGCTACGCGTGGTACGTGGTCTTCGCGCTGACCGCGATTTACATGCTGTCCTTCATGGACCGCCAGATCCTCAGCCTGCTGGTGGGGCCGCTGAAGCGCGACCTCGGCATCAGCGACACGCGCGTGGGATTGCTGCAGGGCCTGGCATTCGCGCTCTTCTATACCTTCATGGGGCTGCCGCTGGGACGCATTGCGGACAGGCGGAGCCGCCGCAACCTGATTGCGGCCGGACTGGTGCTGTGGAGCATCTTCACTTCCCTGTGCAGCGTCGCGAGCAATTTTTGGTCCCTGTTTCTGGCGCGCATGGGCGTCGGCGTCGGGGAAGCCAGTCTTTCTCCGGCCGCCTACTCGCTGATCTCGGATTATTTCCCCAAAGAGAAGCTGGGCTCCGCCATCAGCGTGTTCTACATGGGGGTTTTTTTAGGTACGAGTCTTTCGCTGCTGGTGACCGGGCAGGTGATCGACGCCATGGCGCACACGCCGCCGATCACCTTGCCCTTGCTGGGCACGATCGCTTCCTGGCGCATCACCTTCCTGTTGGTGGGATTGCCGGGGCTCTTGTTTGTTCCGCTGGTATACAGCGTTCGCGAGCCGCTGCGGCGCGGGCTCGTGCAGGTCCGTGGCAGCCAGGCAACGCACCTCAGCTTCCGGGAATCGCTCGGGGAGATGGGCCGCCGTTGGCAATCGCTGATCGGGATCTCGATCGGCGCCATTTTTCAAGCTGTGCCTACTTATGCGCTCATCTCCTGGACTCCTACTTTTTTCCAGCGCGTCCATCACTGGACGCCGGGTCAATCGGGGCGCGGACTGGCGCTGCTTCTGCTGACGTTCGGCTGCCTCGGCATGTATGTCGGCGGACGGCTCAGCGACTACTGGCAGAAGAAGGGGATTGTCGAAGGGCCATTGCGGGTGGGGGTAGTTTGCGGGATCGGGACGATTTTGCTGTTGCCCATCGCTTATCTGTTACCGCGGGCTTCGTGGACGATGGCGTTATTGGCTCCGGGCATCTTTTTTCTGGCTTTTCCGATGGGGACTTCACCGGCGGCTTTGCAGCGCATCTTCCCCAATCAGGTACGCGGGCAGGTTTCGGCGCTGCTTTTGTTCTTTCTTAACCTGGGCGGTTTGAGCCTTGGGCCGTTGATGCCGGGGTTGTTGAACGATCGGTTGTTTCACGATGAGAAGATGTTGGGGGCTTCTCTGGCGATCACGATTGGAGTGGCTTCGGTCCTGATGACGATTGCTTTCCGCGGGACTTATAATGCGTACCGGATTCATGACCGGTTGATGCCTGCTTAGCTCCCTTGGCGCTGGCCTTCCGGACCCGCGCCCCGAACACTAACGGCGGTCGACTTTTGGCAAGCGGCGCTGAGTTGAAGCTCGGCGGCAGCGAAGCCATCCCCACAAGCGCCGGGATGCGCCACGTTAACCCGGAAGGTCGCCCCGGATCGTTGTGCGGTTGCATCCAAATCGGTCCGATAAAAATTTCTGTTGGCGCGCGCGCTTCTCAGAACCACATTCCCAGTGCTAAGCTGACAGTAGCTCGTCCGCGAAACAAACGGGTTTTCCGGGGCAACTTCCCGGGACCCCTGTGCAGTTCCCACCTTTAAGCTCTCTGCCGGAGCTGACAATCAGCAAGGAATTTTGATAACTCGGCGTGGCGCTGTTATGCCAAATGGCGCTGTGCATCAAGACGTATTGCACTTCGCATAAGGAACCTTCGTGGAGCCTGAAGTATACGTGTCTCATTTCGTGGATCCGCGCGCAACGGACCCTTCGGCCTGCGCGCTCATTTCCGGAGTTTCGCGCGCAACGGACCCTTCGGCCTGCGCGCTCAGAAGGGCTGACGCGTGACGACACTGCCATTGATGGACAGCCCACTGCTGTACACAACAGGCCCGTCGGGCCTTGCGCAGATTGAAACCTCGCCGCGCGCGCTGATCCCGTCCCGGCAACTCCAGGCAGGCGAACAGTACCGTTTTCACTTTGACATGACGAAGTGCATCGGATGCAAATGCTGCGTTGTCGCCTGCAACGAACAAAACGGTAATCCGGCCGAGCTGAACTGGCGGCGCGTGGGCGAAGTGGAAGGCGGCTACTATCCACAAACGCAGCGGCACTATCTCTCGATGGGCTGTAATCACTGCGTCGAGCCTTCATGCCTGATCGGCTGTCCTGTAGAGGCTTATACAAAGGACCCGGTGACCGGAGTGGTCCTTCACAGCGCCGAAGCCTGTATCGGTTGCCAGTACTGCACATGGAACTGTTCCTATGGAGTGCCGCAGTACAACCCCGCACGGGGCGTGGTCGGAAAGTGCGACATGTGCCACAACCGGTTGAGTGACGATATGGCTCCGGCATGCGTGGCCGCGTGTCCGTCGGGCGCGATCGCGATCGAAATAGTGAATATCGCGGAGTGGCGGCGCGACTATCTTTCGGCAAATGCGCCGGGCCTTCCTTCGGCGGATGACAGCATCTCAACCACGCGCGTGACGCTGCCGGAAAATCTTGTGCCCGACCTGGGCCGCGTGGACACCAACCGCGTGGAACCGGAACATCCGCATTGGCCGCTGGTGTTCATGCTCGTCGTGACGCAGTTATGCGTAGGCGCGTTCTTCACGCTCTGGCTGCTGGATTTCAACAGCGCGGGAACCGAGTTGAAGATCGCCGCACTGGCTTCGCTTGCGCTGGCCGGGATCAGCCTTGGGGCCTCCACGATGCATCTCGGGCGGCCGATCCACGCCTGGAAAGCCATGCGCGGTTTGCGGCGTTCCTGGCTGAGCCGCGAAGTGCTGACGCTTTCATTGTTCGCGGGCGCGGCCGGAGTTTTCGCGGGCATGTTGTTCTTCGGGCTACCGGGCCGGCAGGCGGCGGGCCTCGCGACCGCGCTTGCGGGCCTTGCGGGCGTCACCTGCTCGGCCCGTATTTATATCGTGCGGGCACGCCCCGCGTGGTTCAGCGGCTACACGGTCGCCGAGTTCTTTTCGACAGCGCTGCTGTTGGGCCCGGCCTTCGTGCATATGCTTGATCCGCGCGTTCCCGCCGCCGTATTGCTGGCCTCGGTGGCCGGGGGTGCTGCGCAACTTACTGTTCAGTCCGGGAAGTTTCTATGGCTCTCGCGGTCGGAGATCTTCGAACTCCGATCTTCTTCATTACTGCTTGCCGGCCGGTTGCGGGTGTTGTTTGTGGCACGCCTGGCTATCCTGGTCGCCGCCGGCATCGCGATCCCGATAACGGCTGTCTCGCCCTTGCTCATGAACGGCGCCTTCGTTGCGGCGCTCCTTGGCGAACTGCTTGGGCGTTACCTCTTCTTCGTCAGCGTCGTGCCCAAGAACATCGCGGCGGCCTTTGCCGCTTCCTCAAGGCGGGCGGCGTGAACTGGAAGCGCGCCATCGGGCTCGATAACCTGGCCGGGGAGTATAAGTTTGCGCGGAGTGAATCCACCGGCTATACTTCGGCGCAAAAGATTCCGGATCGCTGGGTGAGCACCACGTGCGGGTATTGTTCCGTCGGCTGCGGAATCGAGATCGGAGTTAAGGAAAATCAGGCCATCGCATCGAGGCCGCTCGCTTCTCATCCCGTGAACCGCGGCAAACTTTGCCCCAAGGGTTTGTCGGAGCACTACACAATCGGCGCTGAAAATCGCGCGAGGTACCCGCTGCTGCGGAGGAACGGGAAGCTCCAGCGGGTGAGTTGGCAGGATGCACTGGGGACGATGGTCGAGCGTTTCCGCCGGACGCAATCGACCCACGGGCCGGCGGCGCTGGGGGTGCTGAGCACCGGTCAACTTGTGACAGAGGAGTTCTACACGCTCGGCAAGTTGGTGCAACTCGGCTTCGGCACCAACAACTACGACGGCAACACGACGCTTTGCATGGCAACCGCCGTTTCGGGTTACAAGCTGTCGTTCGGTAGTGACGGACCTCCCGGCAACTACGAAGATATGGAGCTGGCCGACGTGGTGTTGCTGATCGGCGCGAATCCGGCGGACAATCACCCGATTCTCTGCCAGTACCTCGAAACCAATCGCAACAAGACCCTCATCGTGGCCGATCCGCGCGTGACGAAAACCGCGATGATGGCGGATCTTCATCTGCCGCTGAAGCCGAGGTCGGATCTGGCGCTGATCAATGGGATCGCGAACATCCTGATTCAGTTCAATCTGATCGATCGCGCGTACATCGAAAAACACACGTCGGGGTTTGCGGAACTGGAGAAGTTTCTCGCCGGCTACACGCCGGAGCGAGTGTCGGAGATCACAGGTCTCAGCCAGGACGTTATTTACAAAACCGCGTTTCTCTACGGACGCGCCAAGGCGGGCTTCATCGGTTGGACGATGGGCGTGAATCACAGCACCATCGGCACCGCAACCGTGAATGCGATCTGCAACCTGGCGCTTCTGACCGGGCATATCGGGCGCCCCGGCGCGGCTCCGTTTTCGATCACGGGCCAGTGCAACGCAATGGGCACGCGCGAGGCCGGCTTTACCTCCAGCATGCCGGGGTACCGCAAATTCGAAGATCCGGCGGACCGGGCGGAACTCGCCGGGCTTCTCGGAATCGAAGAGAACAGACTGCCTGAAAAACGCGGCCTCGCATATCCCGACATTGTCGAAGCGGCGGTGGCCAAAAAAATCCGCGCGCTCTGGATCATCGGGACGAATCCTCTGGTGTCGTATCCCAATCAAGGCGTGCTGAGGCATGCTCTTTCAAATCTCGATTTTCTCGTGGTGCAGGATGGCTATCATCCGACGCCAACCACCGAGCTGGCGGATCTGGTGCTTCCCGCCGCGATCTGGGGCGAAAAAGAAGGCACTTACACGAACTCCGAACGGCGGGTGAGCAAAGTCAACAAGGCGGTTGAACCTCCAGCCGAGGCGCGCTCGGATTTCGACATCTTCCTCGCGATCGCCGCCGAGCTCGGGTGCCGCGATTCGCTGTTTCCCGGTTGGACCACACCGCAGGACGCGTTCAACGAATGGCGGCGGGTTTCGCGCGGACGCTTGTGCGACTACTCCGGAATCGACTATGAGTTGCTGGCGCGCGAAGGAGCGGTCCAGTGGCCGCTGTCCGAAGGGCCTCTGCCTGATGGAACACGGTCAGAGCGCTCGTCGCGTCTCTATGCCAATGGCATTTTTAAAACGCCCGATGGACGGGCAAAGCTCATTTGCGCGGAATGGGCGCCGTTCCCGGAACAGCCCGGCAACGGATATCCATTCATCCTGAACACCGGGCGGACAGTGGAACATTGGCACACGCGCACGAAGACCCGCGAGGTGCCGATACTCGAACACCTGTCTCCGCGCGCGTGGCTCGAAATGAACCCGCGCGATGCGCGAAGACTCGGATTGCGCAGCCATGAGCCGGTAGACGTGATTTCGCGGCGGGGCCGGGCGCGCGCCGTCGAATTGCGGCTGACCGAGATTACGGCGCCGGGGCAGGTCTTCATGCCCTTTCATTTTTTCGAGACCAACGTGAATGAAGTAACGCAGAGCGCCTTCGACCCCATTTCGCGCGAGCCCAATTACAAACAGTGCGCGGTGCGTGTCGAACCGCACAGGCGCGAGTCCGTTGTGCGGCCAGGACCTGCAACCCGCACAGGAGCACATGCATGAAACACCTCGTAGTGGTCGGCAACGGCATGGCCGGCGTGGCTTGCGTCGAACATATTTTGAAACGGCGCTCGGATATAAATCAGCCGGATTTCGAAATCACGATCTTCGGCGACGAAACGCACGTCAACTACAACCGCATTCTGCTTTCCATGGTGCTCGCGGGCGAAAAGTCCGCCGATGAGATCGTGCTGAACGACATCGAGTGGTACCGGTCGAATAACATTCGCGCGCGCCTCGGCGTGAAGATCTCGGGGATCGACCGGGAGTCGCGGACGGTGATCGACGAAGAAGGCCGGCCGACTCCTTACGACAAGCTGATTCTCGCCACGGGAAGCAGCGCTTTTATTCCGCCGATTCCGGGCGTGGACAAAGAAAACGTTCACGTCTTCCGGACGCTCGACGACACCCGGTCGCTGTTGGCTAAAGCGCGGAAGGGCTTGAAGACCGTCGTCATCGGGGGCGGGCTTCTGGGCCTCGAAGCCGCGCGCGGCCTGCAGGTGCGGGGCTGCGAAGTCACCGTGATTCACCTTATGGATTCGCTGATGGAGCGCCAGCTTGATGCCACCGGCGGCGAGTATCTGAAGCGGCGCATCGAGAGCCTGGGGATCCGGGTGATGCTGCCACGGCAGACGGCGGCTCTGTTCGGCAACGGACATGTAGACGGCCTGCGCTTCGCGACGGGCGAAGAAATGGAAGCGGAGCTGGTGGTGATTGCGGCCGGCATCAAGCCGAATACCGGCCTCGCCCGCGGGGCCGGCCTTGAGGTGAACCGCGGCATCGTCGTCAACGATTTCATGGAGACCTCCGATCCGGATATCTTCGCGGTCGGAGAGTGCACCGAGCATCGCGGCCAGACGTTCGGTCTGGTGGCCCCGCTGTTCGATCAGGCGCGCGTGCTGGCGGCTACGATCACGGAGAATCGGGGACCGGTGTTCTCGGCCCCCGCGCCGGCGGCGAAGCTCAAGATCATGGGAGTCGACATATTTTCGGCCGGGTCCATTGATGAAACCGAAACCGGCGTGGAAGTCGTCCGCTACGAGGACCCGGCGCTTGGAGCGTATAAAAAGCTGTTGATCAAAGACAACCGGCTGCACGGGATGATTCTGGTTGGCGACGTCGAAGACGAACTGGTTTACATGGATTGGATGCGGAGCGGCACCGATTTGGCGCCGCTTCGCCGGCAACTGCTCTTTCCACCGGCGAGCGACCTTGGCCTCGCCGTGGCCGACATGCCGGACAGCGAAACCATCTGCGGATGCAATGGGGTCCGCAAGGGCGAAATCATCCATGCGATCCACCAACACGGCATTAAGACAATGGGCCAGCTGAAGCAGCGGACGAAAGCATCCACCAGCTGCGGCAGTTGCGCGGGTCTTTGCGAGAAATTGTTACGTGCCGTCGCACCGGGGTTTGAGGTCGAGACGAAGACGACCCTGTGTTCCTGCGTGCCGTTTTCTTATGAACGTCTGCGCGAGATTGTGCGTGGACAAAAGCTCAAGTCTGTCGAGGAAGTCCTCGCTGTCTACGGCAACCGCAAAGGCTGTGAAGTCTGCAAGCCCGCGCTGAGTTACATGCTCGACATGCTGTGGTGCGGCGACCATGACGAAGACCGGTCGGCGCGCTTCATCAACGACCGTGTTCACGCCAATATTCAGAAGGATGGAACGTTCTCCGTGGTGCCGCGCATGCGTGGAGGCGTTACGTCGCCCGATGAACTGCGGCGCATCGCGGACGTGGCCGACAAATATCAGATCCCGATGGTGAAGGTTACGGGCAGTCAGCGAATCGATTTGCTGGGTGTGAAGAAGGCCGACTTGCCAAACGTATGGCGGGATCTGGGAATGCCTTCCGGCCAGGCCTATTCGAAGGGCGTCCGCATGGTGAAGACTTGCGTGGGGACGGAATTCTGCCGCTTCGGCGTGCAGGATTCCACCAACACCGGGATCGAACTGGAGCGGCGTCTGGAAAATTTGTTCACACCCCACAAGTTCAAGATGGGCGTGGTGGGATGCCCGCGCAATTGCGCCGAAGCGACAGTGAAGGACTTGGGGTTCGTCGGGCAGGAGGGCAGCTGGCAAGTGGTGGTGGGAGGCGCGGCCGGCAAGTCGGTGCGAAAGGCGGATCTTCTGGTAACCGTCGAAACGACTGAAGAAGCGCTCGAAGCCGGCGAGCTTTTCTTTCAGTATTACCGCGAAAACGGCAACTATCTGGAACGAAGCTACGACTTTGTGGAGCGGTTGGGAATCGAGAAAATCCGCAAGGAGACGGTATACGCTCCGGACGAAGAGAAGCGGAAGCTGTTGGATCGTCTGCATCGTTCGAAAGATCTCTCGCGTGATGCCTGGCTGGAGCGCGACCGCCCGGCCAACGCGACGCAGTTTGTGGAGATCGCGCCTTTGGAACGATCGGAGCCAATCGGGGAGCGCCAACTCGTATGATCTGGACAAAGATCACACGCATGGAGAATATTCCTCCACGTGAAGGACGGCCCGTCAAAATAGGCGATCTCGAGATCGCCATCTTCAACATAAATGGCCGATTCCTCACGATCGAGAACGCGTGCCCACACAAGGGCGGCCCCTTATGCGACGGCATAGTAACCGGAACCGCCGTCGTCTGTCCGCTTCATGGGCGGCACTTCGATCTTGAGACCGGCATGCCGGTGCGAGCTTCGGAGCCGTCGTGCCTGGCAGTATTCCCGACCCGGGTCGAAGACGGAATTATTCTCGTGGATCTCACGGCCGGACGGCGGGCGATGGACGAGGCCGCGGCGTAGCGATTCAAAGCCTGGCGATTTACAGGAAGGACTCATATGGACTACGTTTTACCCGGGGAAGTTATATCCGACGCCATGCGGGCCGCGGAGAAGAAGGCCGGCCTACCCGCTCGCGATCTCCTGATCCGGGGCGCGCTGTCGGGGGTGTTCCTCGGTTACGCCACGTCACTCGCGTTGGTCGCGGTTTCGCAGGGACTGCCGGCGATCGTCGGCGCAATCGTCTTTCCGGTCGGTTTCGTCATGTTGGTGCTGTTGGGGCTGGAACTGGCTACGGGAAATTTCGCGCTTCTGCCGATGGCGTGGATGGAAGGCCGGATCGGGATGGGCGCGATGCTTCGCAACTGGAGTTGGGTCTATGCCGGTAATCTGATCGGCAGTTGCCTGTATGCGCTTCTGTTCTGGATCGCCATCACCAATTTCGGCTCCGCGAACGGCGGTGCACTGGGCGAGCTGGTCCGCCAGACCGCGATTAAGAAAACAGTGGCTTATGCGTCGCTGGGTAGCGCCGGCTGGGGCACCGCGTTCGTCAAAGCCCTGCTGTGCAACTGGATGGTCACCATTGGAACGATGCTGGCTTTCGCGTCGCGCTCCACTGCGGGCAAAGTCCTCGGTATGTGGCTCCCCATTACTACTTTCTTCGCGCACGGCTATGAACACTCTGTGGTGAACATGTTCGTGATCCCCGCCGGAATGCTGCTGAAAGCCCCCGTTTCGGCGGGACAGTGGTGGATCTGGAACCAGATTCCGGTAACGCTCGGCAATGTTCTTGCCGGCGCGTTGTTCACCGGCCTCGCGTTGTGGTGGACGCACGCCCGGAAGCAGGAACAAGCCGCGCCGGAAACGGATGCCCCGATCGCAGTGGTTACGGCGGCGGTGGTTGCGGCGAAGGTTCGCGTTGGCTAGCTGACGTCAATTTCCTCAACGTCTGAGGACCTCTCGGATCGCGATGCGGATGCAAACGGGCATCCCTTGTGTTCGCTTACGTCTCCCCGTCGGAGCAGATTCACATTCTTGAGCAAACAGGGAGAACCGTATGACTTTGAGAAACAAAGCCACCGGCATTCGGCTCGCCGACTTTTCCAGCGTTCCGATGCGAGCGTTCCACATGTCGTGGTTCGCTTTCTTTATCTGCTTCTTCGGATGGTTTGGGCTGGCGCCGCTGATGCCCGTCATCCGGCAGGAGCTTCACCTCACCAAAGCGCAGATCGGCAATCTGACCATCGCTTCGGTCCTGATCACGGTCGTCGTCCGTGCGTTGATCGGATTTCTTTGCGATCGCATTGGGCCGCGCCGCGCGTATACATGGCTGCTCGTGTTGGGCTCCCTGCCGGTGATGGGAGTCGGGCTGGCGCATAACTATCAGACGTTTCTTCTTTTCCGCCTCGCCATTGGCGCGATCGGCGCGTCGTTCGTGATCACGCAGTATCACACCTCGGTGATGTTCGCACCCAACATCGTGGGCACCGCGAACGCGGCCGCGGCAGGCTGGGGGAACCTGGGTGGAGGCGTCACCCAAATGGCGATGCCACTGTTGTTCGCCGGATTCGTAAGTCTCGGCGCCGGGCAGTGGTGGGGCTGGCGGATGGCGATGTTTATTCCGGGGCTCATCATGCTGCTCACGGGGGTCGCTTACTATTACCTGACTCAGGACACAGCGGACGGCGACTTCAAGACACTGCGCGCACGAGGTGAGATGACGGGCGCGTCAGCCGCGCGCGGTGCGTTCGCCGCCGCTTGCCGCGACCCCCGCGTGTGGGCGCTCTTCGTCGTCTATGCGGCTTGCTTCGGAATGGAGCTGACGATCGATAACATCGCGGCGCTTTACTTCACCGACAATTTTCATCTGGGGTTGACGGCGGCGGGTTTCGTCGCGGCATCGTTCGGAATGATGAACATCTTCGCCCGCGCGCTCGGCGGGATTGTGAGCGACAGTTGTCACAAGAGCCGGGGGTTGCGGGGCCGGGTGCTGCTGCTGGGCGGAACCATTTTCTGCGAAGGGCTGGCGCTGATGCTGTTCTCGCAGATGCGCCGGCTGCCGCTGGCCATCGGCGCGATGATGCTGACCGGACTCTTCATCAAGATGTCGAACGGCGCCACCTACGCGGTGGTTCCCTTCGTCAATCGTAAAGCTCTCGGGGCGGTTGCAGGGATCGTTGGCGCCGGCGGCAACGTGGGTTCGGTACTGGCCGGTTTCCTGTTCAAAGGAACCATGCCGTGGACGCAGGCTCTGCTGTGTCTGGGCGCGATCGTCACAATGATTTCCGTGTTTGCGGTTACAGTGCGCTTCTCCGAGGCGGAGGAACATTCGGCGGAGCGTGAGATAGCAGCCCGGCTTTCCGGCGGGCTGGCGGCAGCGATGGGAGACTAACATGAAAAAAATCATATTCGCAACAGGCTTGATGACCTTGGCCGGATTACCAGCGGCAGTACCCCTGTGCGCGCAAACAGCCGCGGACGGGATCATGCTGGGGAAGGTGGATTTCACCGCTACGCTGCGAGTGCGCGAATATGTCTGGGACTGGTTCCAGACCACGGCGCCGTACCAGAATCAGTATGCATATTCGGGAGATCTGCTGCGGCTGAACTTTGCGGAGAAGGTGGGTACGACGGACCTCGACGCCGAAATCGCCGTGCCGTTTCTTCTCGACATGCCCAACAAGGCAACCGGCCCGGCGCCACAGGGCGCGCTTGGGCTGGGCTCGAATTATTTCGCCGCCAACGGCAATCATCAGTACGCGGCGATGGCCTTCCTGAAGCAGCTCTACGTCCGTCCTCATTTCGGCGCTAAAGAGTCGCAGAGCCTGCAGTTGGGGCGATTCGAATTCAACGATGGCACGGAACTCGCCCCAAAGAACGCCACGCTGGCGACATTGAAGCGCGATCGCATCAGCCAGCGATTGATCGGGACTTTCGGATTTTCCGATGTGGGCCGCAGCTTCGACGGGCTCAGGTATTCGTGGACGGAGCCAACAGCGGATTTCACGTTCGTCGCGGCCACGCCCACCCGGGGAGTGTTTCAGACGGACGGCTGGGGATGGAACCGCATCGGCTTCGGATACGCGGCGTTTACCAAGGATTGGGGGCACGGCAATCACGCCGCCGATACACGGTTTTTCGCGATCGATTATGACGATTTCCGCCATATCCTGAAGACCGACAATCGCCCCACCGCCGTGCGTAAGGGCGACACGGAGAACATTCACATCCAGACGTGGGGCGCGCACAGCGTGCACGCTTTGACAACGAAAGCGGGGACGTTCGATGGCCTGGGCTGGGGCGTTTTGCAGACGGGCCGGTGGGGAACACAAATCCAGCGTTCGTATTCATTTGATTTCGAGACCGGATATCAGCCCGCCATTCTGCCGGCGCTCAAGCCGTGGATTCGCGCGGGTTACACGCTGGGCTCGGGCGACGGGAATCCCAACGACAACAAGCACGAGACGTTTTTTCAAATCCTGCCGACGCCCCGGCCATACGCGATGTTCCCGTTCTTCAATATGATGAACACCGAGGATGCCTTTGGCGCGTTGATTCTTCGGCCGCACGCGAAGGTGACCGTTTCAAGCTCCGCTCATTCTCTGCGGCTCACGAGCGTGAACGACCTCTGGTATTCGGGCGGCGGCGCGTTTCAGCCGTGGACCTTTGGGTACACGGGACGGGCTGTATCCGGCAATCGTTCGCTGGCGAACCTGTACGACACCAGCGTGGAATACCGGGCGACCCGGCACATGACCTTTACCGCGTACATGGGTTACGCACAAGGTAAAGCGGTTATGCACAGGATCTACCCGGCGGGGGTAGACGGACAGTTCGGTTATCTCGAAGCAATGTTCCGCTTGTGAAACCCTGTTTGGGAAGCAGGGCCATACTGAAAAGAGGCTGACAGTCTGCGGGAATCATGCCATTTGGAGGACTAAAGGTCCTTAGTCTCGAAAGCCGGCGCGCGAGGGAGATGGAAACGCTGATTCGTCGCGAAGGGGGCGATCCATTCGTCGCTCCCTCCGTGCAGGAGCGCGCGCTGGACGATCACCGTGGAGCACTGGAATTCGTAGACCGGCTGGCGGCGGGCGAGTTCGACCTCGTCGTGTGCATGACCGGTGCGGGTCTCGCGTTCCTGCGCGATCTTGCGGCGGCCGACTCGGCGGAAAACCTGACATTAAACCGCCTGGCGGAGGGACTGATCAAAACGTTCATCGTTTCGCGCGGCCCCAAGCCGGTGCCAATCCTGCGCGAGTTGGGTGCGCGCGCCCATATCGTGGTGCCGGAACCGAATACGTGGAAAGAGGTGGTGGAAGCAGTCGCTTCGCGGCCCGAGCGGCGCATAGCGGTGCAGGAGTATGGACGTCCGAACTCCGAGATGACGTCGGCTCTCGAAGGCCTCGGCGCCTGCGTCACGCCATTTGCGATCTACCGATGGGATCTGCCGGCGGATCTGGAGCCGCTGCGCGAAGCGGCGCGCCGTCTGGCGGCGCGAAACGTCGATGTGGTGCTGTTCACCTCGTCGATCCAGCTGGATCATCTGTTTCAGATCGCCGCAGAGCAGGCTATCGACGCCGAAGTCAGGGACGCGCTCGCGCAATATGTGGCGGTGGCGTCCGTCGGACCGATCATGACAGAGGCCCTCGAAGCGGCGGGATTGCCTGTCGACATCGTGCCCATGCATCCGAAGATGGCAGGATTGGTTAAAGCGTCCGCGGAACTCGCCGTTGGTGTGCTCGCGCGGAAACGGGCGAGATGGTTAGAGCAGCGGACTCATAACACCATTCAAGACCCGCACTAACTGTAAATCCTTACCATCCATATAGTTGGAGTGGGCACCCAAACACCATACAAGGTCCGCTGCTCTGTCGCCTACCTAACGCGGCACGAAAAACACTGGTTTCAGGCAGCGGGATTTAAGAGCATGTTATCGGTATAATAAACGCATTATAACCGCACAATAACGGCATTGCTCCCTGTGGTGAGAGAGGCCCTAATGACTACGAAAAAGCGCACCAGCTTCTCACCCACCTTCACCATCACGCCAGCCATGGCGAATAGTCTCATGCGGATCGAGGCCGTCAAGCAGGCCATCCAGACCCTGCCGATCACGCCACGAGTGCTCGCGAGTTTGCGGGAGACGGCCCGCCTCTTCTCCACTCATTACTCGACCATGATCGAAGGCAATCGCCTGACCCAGGAACAGGTTGCCCAGGTGATCGAGGGGGCTCAGCACTTTCCGGGCCGGGAGAGAGATGAAAACGAGGTAAAAGGCTACTATGCCGCGCTCGACGAAGTGGAGCGCATGGCAAAAAGACGGGTGAAAGTTTCCGAACGGATCATACAAAAGGTGCACGCTCTGGTCATGGCGGGTGGCAAGACACGCGTGAAACCTACAGCCTGGCGGGACGGACAAAATGTAATCCGCGACGCCCACTCCAAAGGCATCGTCTACATGCCGCCGGAGGCTACAGATGTTCCAGGGCTGATGGAGCAGCTCGTTTCCTGGATCAATGCGAAGGATGAATTGCCGGTGCCGATCAAGGCCGGGATCGCGCATTACCAGTTCGCCACCATACACCCTTACTACGACGGCAACGGACGAACGGCGCGTTTGTTGACAACGCTTGTCCTGTACCTTGGAATGTACGATCTGAAGGGGCTGTATGCACTCGAGGAATATTATGCCCGCGACCTGAAGACGTACTATGAGGCACTAACCGTCGGCCCTTCGCACAATTACTATCTGGGGCGCGCCGAAGCGGACATCACCCGCTGGATCGCCTATTTCATCGAGGGTATGGCCACTTCGTTTGAGAATGTGCGCAACCAGGCTGTTCGCGAGGCCGAAAAAGGCGGCAAGGACCGATCGAAGTTGCTGCGGAATCTGGATTCGAGGCAGCGGCGTGGCTTGACGCTGTTCGAGACATCGCGAGAAATTACCGCCAGGGATGTTGCCGCGTTATTCGGCTATAGACCACGCAATGCGGCGCTGCTGTGCCGGCGCTGGGTTGAGCAGGGGTTCCTCGAAGTAACCGATCCCGCTAAAAAATCGCGACGCTACAAACTGAGCGACACGTATATTCCAGTCATCGATGAAATCGATTGATCAGCCGAGACCCTTTGCGTCCGGTGTCGACGTCACACCATTCCGAACGCCGACGGGAGAAGACAGCACGGCTTCGCGCAGAGAAAATCGGCTCGATCTGCTCATATTCAGTGGCCGAGTCGCCGGCGCTTCTGGTGGCGTAACGCGCTGCTCGAATTTCCGCCGATATCGATTGACGAGCGATCGGCAGATTATTTCCCGCAACCGGGTGAACCAGCCTCGCGATTCCTGCTGGTGTGCCGGTTGTGCGCCGGAATATGTAGCCGGATTCGAAACGCGTGTCGCGTCCAACCTGAGTCGCCCTGTCGAAATATTTCCATTTTGGAAAGATATCGACATTACAGCTCAACGCTCAGGAGAATCGGGTTGTGCCCCGATCCCGCTTTGCTGAACTTGTATCGCTCGCCGAGGAGAATGACGGTTTGGTGACGGCCGACCATGCCCGTCAGGCTGGCTTCACAGATTCGGTTTTAGCTTGCCTGGTTCAGCGTGGCCGAATCGAACGAACATCTCGCGGCGTCTATCGCGTTCCCTATATCACGCCGGGCCGCTTCGCACAATACCGCGAAGGCGGTGCTATTGCGAGGGCCAGCCGCGGTCCGGAGCGGGTTGCGATTTCACATAGGACGGCTCTTGCCGCGTATGAGATTTCAGACGCCAACCCTGATTCGATTCACATTACCGTTCCGAGGGCTGCACGATTAAGGCGGCAAAAACCAAAAGCGATCATAGTGCATTACGAAGATCTCATGACCGAAGACATCACGGTCCACGAGGGAATGCCGATCACCACAATCGGCAGACGGTCGCGGACCTTCTGAAATCCAGCGAGCGCATCGACTTGATCCGGCAGGCCATCTCAGACGCGGGCCAGGAAGGGCTCATTCAAGAGTCTGAGGCAAGGCGGCTCAGGCGGCGAATAGAAGTGTCCGTGCTGCGCACTCCTTGATCTCGAAACCGGTCACCGCCGATTGCGATAATTGTATGGATTCGCATGGCACACCATGCTGACCCGGCTCGGTATGCTGGGTGTGGACGCTTTCACGATCATGAAGATCGCCGGTCACAGCAGCATCACGATTTCGCAGCGTTACGTGCATCCGTCGCCAGAATCCGTGGCGAGCGCTTTCGAGAAGCTGGAAGTGTCCAACCAGCTTCCTTCACGGAAAGGGTGGGCATAGAAATGGGTATAGGTAGTACGAGTACAGCCCGGCGAAAGCGCCGTAAAATTCTGAAATAAAACAGACGGGCCCTTAGCTCAATGGTTAGAGCAGCGGACTCATAATCCGTTGGTTGTAGGTTCAAATCCTACAGGGCCCACCAATTCTTTCAAGCAGTTACGGGCTATTGAATTTGGCTCGAATGCGCAACTACAGGGACTTTCACAGGGACTACCTCAGAATTCTCGACCTTCGGACGGAGGGTGATGCCCGCTACCGCCTCGCGCTTCGCGGCCATCCTGATATGGCTGTACCGTTCCAGCATCGCCCGGCTCATGTGGCCCATCAAGGCGAGCATCGTGGACTCCGGCACGCCTGCTTCCGCAAGCCGGGTGCAGAATGTGTGCCGTAGATCGTGCAGCCGACACGATACGCCTGCGAGGGAGCGAACAAGATCCCATCCTGAGCTTATATCCGTTACCGGCTTGTCGGGGTTTGTTGGCTGCGGAGATCCGAACGGAAAAACGTAGTGTCCAGGCTTCGGTTCCCCAAACCGGTCCACGAACCACGCCCGGTGAGAGGCAAGCAGGTTCGCCAAGTCATCATTGATGGGGATTATTCGGCCCGTGCCGCTGGAAGTCTTCGCCCGGCCCACTGTAATGATGCGGTCGAAGAGGTCCACCTGGCTCCAGCGAAGGCCCAGCGCTTCGCCTGAACGGAAACCGGTGAGCATCAGCAACGGAATTGCCGCGCGGACTACAGGCGAACGCAAGGTTGCCGCCGCGTCAAGCAGCTTTCTTTGTTCATTTGGGGAGATCGCGCGGCCCAGGTCCTTTCTCTCTTCCAGCTTTTTGACGCGTGGCCATAGTTCGCGCCACGTGCGGCCAATGGCCCGCGACAGTTCCCCAAGCTCCATGTTGATAGTCCGCCCGCTTGCGCCATCCGCCCTTTTGCTGGCGGGTCTTGCGTTTGCGGTGATGCCCGTCCAATCCGGGATATGCTTTCGGAATAATTCGACGCCGCGCATTCCCGCTCTCCAGCACGGCGTTTCCCCTGTCAGCGTCCAACTCGGCCTGCACTTGTGTGCAGCCTGGGGAGCATGCCCCAGGATAGTGGCGTCTCACCCGACGCAACTCGAAGCAACTCCCTCGCCTCGGCGTGGCGCTGCATCTCAGTAAGCGTTCCAGCCACGGTTTTGATCATCGCCATTCGCTCATCGCGAGATGGATCGTTGTCGAATAGCATCTGCACCAGGGAGATCAGCACATCGAAGCGTTCGAGGGCGCATGTTGTCGCCCCATCTCGCCGCCCAATCTGATAGGCGCGGCGCGCGACATCCATCATGAATTCCCGCGATGGTGGCTTTGTCTTGAGGGTCACAGGCAACTTCATTACGATTGGATAGCCAGATGGAAATGGCACCCACATCAACCCGCACTCGGGAGGTACTTCTTTTGCCTCAACCAGACCGTGTGGAACTATGAACCAATATCGGTCACAGACCGCGTATGCCTTTTCCCGTTTCTCCGCGTTCTTCAATTCGCGAAGAAAGTCCTGGCGGTCGATCTTGATTTCATACGCCTCGCGCGTCACGGGACGTGGCTGTTTTGGTGGGGGGATATACCTGACGGCAAGCGAATCGATTCTCGGGGTTCCAGTGCTCCTCTTGCCAACGTCGAGGGGAAATTCGTCGAGCACGATCCATTTACGCACGGGATGGCAGTGAGCAATCGCCTGGCGAATGTGATCGATTCTGACACGGGTAGACATCCGCTGTTCATCCATGCTGATCACTATACGTTTTTGGAGGAAGCCGGACAAACGCGGGATCTCAGCGTCCCGGCGCTCAGCCTGTTCGCGGGTGACTTGCTTCGCCACGGTTACACATTAAGGCCGTTCCGTGCGGGTCAAACCGGGTGTGGGGAATGTCGGGAGACGATTCGGTGTCCTCTGATAGCCCATCGTGGTCATAGATGCGGAGTGGAAGACCACGCGCGATGGATCGCCTTTAGCGGAAACCTCCGCGACTGGGAATTTGACGTTTGCCTTGCCGCCGGTCAACGTCGCTGATTCACCGCAAGTCTCTGCCGCCCCGGCGGCCAGGGGTTTCGGCAACCCCATTTTCATCGGCCAACCCTGCTGCTCGACTCCAGCGTTGGCAATTGAAGCCATGCGGGGAGTTGCTCGACCACGAACACGTCATCACTACGCAATCTCGGCGATTGCCCTCCCATGCCCGGCCTCGTGTGTCATCCGCACCCATCATCTTGTCGAGAGTTTGCCTCCGTCACTGGCTCGGAAACCCGCGCCGAACGGGCAGGGGCCTTTCCGAGTATCGACGAAATGATCTCTTTTGTCGAGAGTGTGGCGACGCTCGTGCTCAGAAGCGCAGATAATCGTTTTTGGCAGGTCGAGGCCCCTGATGCGACCAACCTTCCATCCGGCTCGGCAATCTCAGGCGAGAATGCCGCCGTCCGTGCGTCAATGACTATTTCCGATTTATGATATCTGAAGTGTACGCAGACATCGGCACGGTTATTTTAATCATCTCCGCGGCTGCCGCGTTATCGAAGGTGATCGAGTTCCTCATCTCGGGATTGAAGGCCAGACTGAACAGGTCTGTTGCAAAGATCGAGCTCCGTAGGGCCGATGGGACTTCGATTTCGGTTTCAGTTGATGCCAACAAAGAAGAAAGCGTACGGCAGTTTTTAGAGATGCTTGGGAAGCAATCGGACACAACTGCTCCAACCGACACACCATCCACAGGCGGGCAAGATGGCTGACGAAAAACAACCGCCCGACAAGAGCGCGGTATCTCGCGGTACGGCGGGAGTTGCTGGCGCGGGGAGCGGGACTCTTCTGGTGCTGCTGGCTAATAACTTGCCCGCAACCAGTCCATGGAAGTCTTGGCTGGTAATTGCAGCCCCCTCTGCATCAATCTTTGCGGCTCTCGTCTGGAACAAGTTGTCGACAGCTTTCGACTTGTACCTTCGAAAACGCGAGTTTAATGATTTGATCGCGCATGCCGAGACAACACTGGACCACGCGTTAAGAAACGAGACCACTTCAGCGGAACACAAACATCAGCTAAAAACCGAATTGGAGCAATTGCAGTTGCTGCAGGTTCAGACCGACCTCGAACGCCTTAAGCATCTGCGCGTATACAGATGACGGCAATGCGCATACTCTCGACGAAATGGTTCATTTAGTCGAGAGAGACTTCCTGGAAAAGGGGCATTGAGACACCGGAGACCGCGAAGGATGGCAACCCATCCGTGGTGGGCTACGTGGAAGTCACCGGCGAGCGGTTCACGCTGCAGCGGGCGTATTCCTCGATGATCCTCCCAGCCCGATTCAGCCTGCGCGTCGCGCCGCTTTTCAAACCACCGGAGCGTCCAAGTTTGCGCATGGTTTCCGCACCCTTCGGTCGATAGTTCGGCATGACCTCATGATGGCTTTTTAGGCCGCTTCTGTCCAGTTGAAGAGTTGAAGCGATACATCGGTATCTTCTATAGATCAGCACAGACGGAACCCACGAGAGCGCTACGAGCACTGTCACCGTAACTGTAACCGTCAGGTGGCGATTCGGGGCACAGCCGCCGCGCGGCTGCCTGTGGCCGGGTGGCACAGGGACAGCTACAGGGACTTTCACAGGGACTCCAGTTCAATGTCGTGGGCAACGGTGAGTAGTCGTGAGTATCCGGCTCCTTGGCGAAACCGTGGAGGGTCAATAACTTGAGGCAATTCTGCGTAATGGTGAGCAACGGTGAGAATCGCCCTTTCCGCGACTCATAATCCGTTGGTTGTAGGTTCAAATCCTACAGGGCCCACCAATCCGACACAGGCCATCTCAATCATCGACACCGGCGATCCCAAAATGGATAAACTGAGGTTGCGTGCGACGGAAATCCGAACGTAGCTCGAATCCCGCAGGCCTGCGTGCCGGTTTGGTCATCTCAGCGCTGCTGCTCCTTGCGGGCGCGGGGTTGGCGCAGCGATTCGGAGGTTTGAGGTTTGAAGGGCACGACGAAGGTCCGGACCCTGTCTTTCCCGCCAAAGCGGAATTTCATTTCATCCGCGTGGAGTATACCGATCTGCCCGAATTCCATCGTGGCTTCGGATTCGCTTCCCGCAACGGGCGGGGCAATGGCTGGTGGCTGGTGGACTGGCCGGATGCGGATAATCACTTCTCCACAGGTGTTCAGCGCCTGACCAGAGTGGATACGGGCGAGCCCCTCCACATGAGCCTGACCGACGATCGTCTGTTCGACAATCCCTGGATCTATGCCACCCAAACGGGATGGTGGGGATTGAACAGCGCCGAAATCGCCCGATTGAAGGAGTACCTGCTCCGGGGCGGGTTCCTGATGGTGGACGATTTCTGGGGCCCCGATCCCGAGCAGTGGGAAGTATTCAGAGAAACCATGGAGCGAGTGATGCCGAATAAACCCATCTCGGATATTGGCATGGGCGATTCGGTGATGCACGTTCTCTACGATATTCAGCAGAAAGACCTGTCGTTCATTCCCGGCACGCGCCACTTGCGGAGTGGGCCGGGAGGAACCGTGGTCGTGCAGCAACCGTTCGGCACCCAGCCCGCGTGGCGCGCCATGTACGACGATAAGAACCGGATGGTGGTCGCGGTTAATTACAACACCGATATCGGCGATGCCTGGGAGTATGCCGATGCCCCGGAATACCCGGAGCATATGACCGCTCTGGCATACCGGTACGGGATCAACTACCTGGTTTATTCGATGACGCATTAGGCGTTGAGAAGCGCGGGAGAAGACGTCGAAACCGGATCGGCTTCCGGCTGGCGGGACCGTGGCGGATGGAGGGCGGGATTGAGGAACGTGTGCCTCAGCTTCGCCCGGTACATGTCCTCATCCGCCACCTTCAATAATGTGTCGGTGTTCGCGCCGTCTTCCGGGTAGATACTGATTCCAACGCTTCCCCCGACCTTGAGTTCGCGGCCATTGAACGAGACCGGTTGTTCGATGGAAGTCATCACCAGGTCGGCGACCCGGCGGGCTTCCCTGCGATCGCTCACGCCGGGCAGAATAACAACGAACTCGTCGCCGCCGATGCGCGCGGCAAAGTCGGTGCGCCGGACACCATCAAGAATCCGCCGCGCCACATCCTGAAGAACCTTGTCGCCCGCCCCATGTCCGTATCTGTCGTTGATCTCCTTGAAACGGTCCAGATCGAGATACAGGACTGCCATCGGAGAGCGATCGGGACCGGCCGCGCGGATCTGACCGTCCAGGCGGTCGTAGAGCGAGGCCCGGTTCAACAGTGTGGTCAGCGAGTCGTACTGAGCTCGGAACGACAGCTGCTCGTAGAGCCCGCGGCGCTCGACCGCAAGACTGGCGAACTGCGCCCAGGATTCCAGCAGTTTCTCTTCCGGGGCGGGATAGGTGGGGCGGCCTTGCCCAGGGAACGAAATGATCAGCCCCGTCGGCCGCGTATTGCGCAGAATAGGCACCGCCCGGTACTGCGGAAACGAAATGTCCCCGCAGGTCTCGACGAACCGGAGCCACTCAGGGTCGCTCGAGAGCCTGGCGAGGGGTTCCGGAGACGACGTTTCGTGCACCGAAGCGATCGCTACACGGTCGAGAGCTTTCGCAAGGCTCTCCGGAAACTGAGGATAAACCGAAATTCGCGAGGTCTCCGTCAGTTCGATACGGATCGAGCACAAAGATCCGGGAAGGTGATTGGACACGGCGGCGGCCATCGCCGCGACGATATCGTCGAGAGGTTGGTCCTTGGCGACCAGTTCCAATATGGTTTTGCGATCCTGCTCCAGCCTTTCCGCCTCGCGGGCGACGCCGGCGGCGGCCTCGGCAGCCGCCCGCGCTTCCTGCGACTGCACCAGCATGTTCTTCTCTTTCGTGATATCGATCATCGCGCCGGTTGCCCGGGTCGGGGCGCCTTCACCCCATTCAAAACGCCAATGGCTGCGGACCCAACGGACAGCGCCGCTCGGCAACACCAGCCGGAACTCATTCTGGATCGTTTCCCTGTGCGGTTTCGTGGTATCCACAGTCGATTTCAACGCACGCACGTCGTCCGGATGGATCATGGCGTCGAACTCGTCGACAGTAAGGATCCTTTTGTCCGGGGAGAGTTCCATCATGGCGGCCGTTCCCTCGGAGATGGAGACGGTGGATTTCGCGAAATTTGCTTCCCAGATCCCGAATCGCGCCACTCTTTCCGCCAGACTCAATCTCCTGGCGGTCTCGGTCAACACCTTCCCGGCGCGTATCCGCTCAATGGCGTTCCCCGCCAACTGAGCCGCTGCGCGCGCCATGCGCAACTCCTCCGAGCGCGGCTTGGCTATGTATCTGTGATAAATCGCAAACGTTCCGAGGACGTTGTTTCTCGAATCCCGGATCGGCTGGCTCCAGCAGGACCGAAGCCCGTGGCTTAAAACGAAATCGCGCGCCAGCGCAAACTTGGGATCGGTGGCAATATCCGCCACCACTACCGTCTCATTCAGAAACGCGGCGGTTCCGCAGGCGCCAACCTCCGGACCGATCTCGAGACCATTCACCGCCTGCAGATACTCCCCGGAAACACTTGGACCCGACGCTGCCGTCAGGTATCGCCGATGCTCCTCGTCGAGCAGCATCACCGTACAGACCGCGCCTGGCGAAATACGTTCAATTGCCAGGGTGAGAGTATTGAGCACCTCACTCAGCGGCGCTCCCTGAGCCACCAGTTCCAGCATCCGCCGTTCTTCTTCTATCACCAGCGAGGAATTGGCCAAGTCCGTCCGCTCGCGCGTGCTTTCCGCAAGGCGTCGCCTGATTCTGAGCCAGCCGGCGGTGGAAATTCCCGTGGCCAGGAGCAATGCCGCCGTGATGAGATCAAGCCACATAATCGCCGTTCGGGCCGCCAGGGTTCGCTGTGTTGCGGCAAAGGCCGGTAATTGTCGCTGGAGAGGTCACGCCTATGTTGCTCATAACAAATATCGGCGAAACACCCGCAAATCTTTAGGCTGGCCGCGCCGCGCAATCCGGTAGCATGGGAAAGGCCGATGAAGAAGCCTCTCCTCGCCGCCATCCTCGCCACCGCTCTATCGCTTGGCGCGGCGGAAAATCCGCCCGACGCGAAGACTTTCGCGCTCGTCGTCGGCATCTCGAAGTATGAGAAACTACCCCAGGATTTGTGGCTTCAGTACCCGGACGCCGACGCAAGAGCGTTCAGCCGGCACCTGGCAAGTCCGCGGGGAGGCGGCGTTCCGCCGGACCAGATGCTGGTGCTGACGAACGAACAGGCCACCACAACCGCCCTGCGGAGCGCTTTCCGCACCTTCCTGAAGACGCGTCCCGGCCGGAACGACACCGTCTATATCCTGATCGCCGGCCATGGGACCGTCGATGCCAGCGGCGCCTGGATCCTGACCTATGACAGCGATCCCGAGAACCTCGCCGCGACTGCGCTCCCCATGGCGGAACTGCACTCCCTCGTTGAGGAAGCGCTATCCAAAGTAGGCCACGTGATTTTGCTGGCCGACGTCTGCAGGGCCGCGACCATCGAAGGCCGGAAGACGGCGGCGCTGGGTAGCGTCGTCGAGCAAATCGGCGAGGCTCCTGGCGAGCTCCTGGGTTTAATGGCCGCGCGTCCCAAGGAACTCTCGTTCGAAGGTCCTGAATTCGGCGGGGGTCACGGGGCCTTCACCTGGTCCGTGCTGAAAGGGCTCGACGGAGCGGCCGACAGCAATCACGACGGGTTCGTCACGGCGGGAGAACTTATCGATTTCGTTTACACCGATGTCCCGGGTCTCACGCGGGACAAACAGCACGCGCGCGATTTCGGCAATATAGAAGGTTCAACGAAGCTTTCGGACCTGTCGAAGCCGGGGATAGCGTTACAGTAGCACTTACGCTTTGCCTGTCTTCTTTGCTCAGATAATACCGATGGCTTTCCAGTAAAAATATCCCACAATACTGGCAACGATGGCTGAGAACGCATAGATCGTCGCCAGGCCGAACACCTGACCGCGGGTGAATCCCTGTCTCTGCGTAATTCCTTCCGTCATGGCTATCCAGAAATTTGTGTAAGGGAGCCAGAACGGCGCGGAGCACAGCAGCAGCGGCGCAGTCAGGATCATCGGCGGAATCCCCGACTTCGAGAGAGGCTCCACCAACGGCAGAAACACCAGCGGAAGCGCTATAAAGGCCGTGGGATCGAGGAACCGGAGCGCCAGCATCACGAGCGAGAGGACGATCAGCAGCAGGATCGGCGTAGCGACCATCGATTGCACGTGCGGCACCATCAGACCCGCCATCCAATCGGTGATCTTGTATTCGGGGATCACGTTCTGGAGGCCGAAAATGCCGCCGAGAAAGAGCATCAGCGTCCAGGAAATTCCGTTGGCGATATCGGAATCGCGCAGAATACCGGCCAGCGCGAAGACCGCCATGCCGAACATGCCGACCATGAACGAAGGCAGCTTCGTAGTCACCCACAGCACGATGGAGATACCGATAACCAGCGCCGTGATGAACTCCAACTGTTTGAACGAGCCGAGCGCCGCCAGGCGCGTGCGGGCAAATTCGCGCGAGGCGTGCAGCGGTTTCTCCGGCTTGAACAGCAGCAGATTCAACACCAGGATGAGTCCGCACAGAATCAGCGTGGGAAGCGTCATCACCTGGGCGTAAGAACCCTGCGACAACGGAACGTGCGCGGCGCCGAACATTTTAATCACCACGGGTCCGTTCAGCGAGCCGAGCTCGAACGCGAGACCGGGGCACACCGCCATCTCCACGACAGTGATCATGATCAGGCCGGCGCCTCGGCTGCGGGGCTCCAGATCAAGCGATTGCACCAGGGCCCAGGCGATCGGCGCCATGATCGCGGTCCGCACCGTCATCGAGGGAATACCCATCGCGAGCAGCAGGCCGATCACGAAGAACGCGCTGAGAATCCCCGCGTACGTCCCGGGGAACAGCGAAAGGATGTAATAGGAGATGCGCTCCGCCAGACCGGTCTTCTTCATGGCGAAGCCGTAGTAGAGCACCGCCAGCAGAATCCAGAACGCCGGGTCGGCATAGCCGCTGAAGACGCCGGTAACCGTTCCTTTCACCACGCCGAGCGGCCTCACTCCCGAGGCAATCATCAGCGCCATCATCAGCACCGACGCCACGCCGTTGTTCATCACATCGGTTGCCCACACGACGACTGTGAACGCCAGAATCGCCAGCACCACCTGTGCGGGATGCGTCAGGCCCTGCGGTGTGGGCGCGTAGGCAATACCCAGACCGATCAGCGCCGCAATCAGCAGCGGGACCCATTTAATCCTGGACAGGGCCACAGCCTCCGGGGGCGGCGCGGCGGGTTTGGGGATGCTTTGCGTGCTCATAGTATGGACAGCCGCTACGCAGTTTATCGCATATGGGTCAGTCCGCCCGAACAGACGTGCGATGTTCTCTCTAAGCGGAGGGGCCTGCCGCAATTTCAGCCAGCAGATCCTCGAGGCGGTCGTAGCTGATGCCGGCGCCTTTCGCCATGCCCGATGCAATCAGCATGTCGGCCACTTCCTGCGACGGATATGCCACGGTGACCGTGAGGCGCGTCTGCCGCCTTCCTCGGTAAAGTCGGCCGTTACCAAAGAGACACTGTCGGGAAACGGCTCGAAAACCTCCGTGTACACAACCCTGCTGGGCGGCGCGATCTCCCGGTATTCGCCGTGGAACGCGGCTTCTCCCTTCGGGTGTCGATTGACGAATCTCCAGGCCCCGCCCGGACGAAGATCGATCTCGCAGACCGGGACCGAGTAGCCCTCGCCCAATCGCCCCCACCACTGCTTCACGTGTTCGGGTTTTGTCATCGCTTCGAACACCAGCTTTCTCGGGGCATTGAACAGGCGTGTCATTCGTATTTCGTTCCCTTTCTCTGCCGCCGTCGTCACTTTGAAGCTGTCGCTATTTGCCGTGCTGCTTCCCACCATGGGTCTTCTTCTCCTTTTTGTGCAGTTGTTGTACGTAGTCGTCCAATCGATCGAGCCGCTCTTCCCAGATCCGCCGGTAGCGCTCGGTCCAATCGGACACCTCTTTCAGCGGATGGGCCTGGATCCGGCACCGCCGCCATTGCGCATCCCGCCGTTGCGCGATCAGCCCCGCGCGTTCCAGCACGCGAAGGTGCTTTGAGACTGCCGGCATGCTCATCTCAAACGGCTCGGCGAGTTCGCCCACCGAGCATTCGCCCGACAGCAGACGCGTCAGGATGGCTCTGCGGGTCGGGTCGGCAAGTGCTGCAAACGTGGTGCTCAGTCGGTCGCTCGTCATTCTTAAATTAACTAATAGGTTAATTAACCTAATGGTTTTATACAAGAAAGCGGCGCCGTTTGTCAACAGAAAAAATGACGCCGGGAGGGTGATGCAGAATGGAGGTTGGAGACTCCACAGTCAGACGCGGATCCGCAGCGCGCTTCGACAACGTCCCTGCCGCTCGTCTGTGCACTGCTGAGCTTTGTGACGCTCGCTGTCTATTTTCAGACGCACGCATACCGTTACGTGACGTTCGACGACGGTGCGTACGTGTATTCGAATCCATGGGTGCGGCGGGGGCTCTCGTTCGATGGAATCGCATGGGCTCTTACAGCGCTTTACATCAACTGGCATCCGCTGACGTGGTTATCTCTCATGCTGGATGTGCAGCTCTTCGGTTTGAATCCAGGGCCGGAGCATATGGTGAACGTGGCCTTTCACGTCGCATCCACCATCCTCCTTTTTCTCGGCCTCACTCGAATGACGGGAAAACCCGCGCGCTGTGCATTGGTGGCGGCAGCGTTTGCCGTTCACCCGCTGCACGTGGAGTCCGTCGCGTGGATCGCCGAGCGTAAAGACGTCCTCAGCACTCTCTTTGAGATGCTGACACTCGTGCTTTATGCCGGTTATGCGCAAAAGCGGACGGGGCTCCGCTACGCGGGAGTCTTGTTGGCCTTCGCGTGCAGCCTTATGGCCAAGCCGATGGCCGTGACATTCCCGTTTGTTCTGCTGCTGCTCGACTACTGGCCCCTGAACCGGCTCACGCTGCCGCTGTTGCGCGCCCAACCCGGATATCTGGTTTGGGAGAAAACTCCGCTGATTGCGATGTCCGCGGGCGCCGGCGTCCTCACGATGATGGCCCAGGCAAGTTCCGGCGCTGTCATCCCCTTAGGCAGGGTGCCTTTCACCGCACGCCTCTCCAACGCCGTGATCGCGTACGTGCGTTACATCGAAAAAACAGTCTGGCCTGCAAAGCTGGGGGTTTTGTATCCTCTTCAATCCGCGTCGATCCTGAATGTGACGGTTTCTCTGCTGATCCTGGCCGCCGTCACCGGGATCGCAGTCTGGTGGCTGAGGCGGCGCCCTTATGTCCTGGTCGGATGGCTCTGGTATCTCGGAATGCTTCTCCCCGTGATCGGGCTGATTCAGGTAGGCAACCAGGCAATGGCCGATCGCTATACATATCTGCCCATCGTGGGACTTTCCATCGCTTTGGTGTGGCTCGTGGCGGACGCTGTTGCCGACAGATTCTCCCTCCAGGCGCTTGCCGGAACCGCGGCCATCGCACTACTTCTGGTTTTCGCCGTGATGGCCTGGCGGCAGACGTCTTATTGGAGAAACAGCGAAACTCTCTATGAACATACGCTGGCAGTAACAACCGGGAACAACGTGATGGAAACCAACCTCGGCGTGTTCATGCAGATGAGCGGCCGGCGCGCCGAGGCCATGGCTCACTTTGAGAAAGCGATTGCCATCCGCGCGGATGATGAATTAGCGCGTGCGGGTTTGGGCGGCGAACTGCTGAGCGACGGACGCCTCGACGAGGCACTCACCCAGTTGACCCAATCGCTCAGGCTCAATCCCGATCAACCTGCCGTCCGCGCGAACCTGGGAAGAGTTTATAAGATGCGCGGTGACCTTTCGGAGGCTCGCCGCCTGCTCGAGGAGTCCCTCTCCGGCAGGCCCGGCAGCGCGCCGGCGCACAGCGATCTGTGCTTTGTGCTGGCAAAGATGAGAAGCATCGACCAGGCGATCGCGCATTGCCGGGAGGCGCTCAGGATATTCCCCGGTTTTGCGGAAGCGCGTTTCAACCTCGCCACCAGTCTTGCCATCGCGGGTGACACAAAAGCGGCAGCCGACGAGTACTCGCAACTTCTCGCAGCCCACCCTTCGTACCCAGGTGCCCGCGCCGCGTTGGAGAAATTGCATTAAGCGCCGCGCCGGAGTTTGATCCTCAGCCGATGATTCCGTGCGCGCGCCGCGGCTTCGTCCAACCCCCCGGTCGCGAATGCCTCGCTGAGCCGTTTCGCCAGCACCCGCCTGGCGAGAAGTGCCCGGTCCTGAACGTGGGCCACCGGCACTTCAATGGCCTCTCTGAGAATCGTCGCGACCGCGGAACCTGGCTTGAGCACTTCTTCCAGAAAGGCGATCTCCGCCTCTCTCTCAATCTCCAGGCGCTCGAACGCTCCCAACGAATCCGGACCGGCGAATTGCCCGTCGTCGAAGGCGGCGCAGTCGAGCGACGCGTGTATTTCACGCGCCCTGCGCAGATTGTCCAGATTCATCGGTCCCCGCCGGTCGATCTCCCGCGCGCGCCGCAGCACCAAATCCGTGTAGAGCGGCTCCGCGCACACAAACCGCATTGCGCCGGGCGGAACGCCGGCCCTTTCCGGATACCTCAGCGTGTCCGCGTAATGAACCACGGAGTAGGATTTCGCCTGCGGACCCGTCATATCGAATCGGACGCCCAACAGCGCCACCGCGCGCGAGCGACGGTTCCGGACGATCGTCGAAAAAGACAGAGCGGGCTCGATAACGCCGTCCGGCGCACGGCCCAGCAGCAATTCCAGCGCTTCTCTGAAGCCCGCCGCGTGAGGACCGATCAAATCCAGATCCGCGATACTGCTCGGCACTACCTGCATCGGGTTCTATGATTGTAGACGAGTCTCTTATGACCAACGACCCAGTCATCGTAGCCCTGGACTTCGATTCCGCAGCCGCGGCGGACAAGCTGGTGGGTTCTCTTGCCGGCTCTCAGAATTTCTACAAAGTCGGGATGGAGCTTTACGCTGCCGCCGGCATGGATTACGTGCGCAGTCTCGTGGACCGCGGCAAACGCGTTTTCCTCGACATGAAGTATTACGACATCGGCGAAACAGTGAGGCGCGCGGTGGGGGTGGCGGCGCGTTCCGGCGCCGAGTTCCTGACCATTCACGGTGTCGGCCAGGTGATGCGCGCGGCCATCGAAGGCCGGGGAGACTCCGCGATGAAACTGCTCGCGGTCACGGTGCTCACCAGCTTCGACCAGCAGGACGTTCGGGAGCTCGGCTACGACTGCGGGCTCGCCGACCTCGTTGGCCAGCGGGTGCGCCTCGCCATGAAGGTGGGAGTGGATGGCATCGTGGGTTCTCCGCTCGAAGCCCGCGCCATTCGCGCCGAAGCCGGACCCGCGGCGATTCTCGTCACGCCCGGCGTTCGCTCCCGCGGCGTTGCCGCCGGCGATCAGAAACGGGTCGCGACTCCCGCCGAGGCGGTCCGTGACGGCGCGGACTACGTTGTGGTTGGCCGGGAAGTCACGCGCGCGGCCAATCCCGCCGCCGCGCTGGCCGCCATTCAAGCGGACCTCGAATCTCTGATACCGCTTCCGGCGCACGGTCGCCGCTAGTGGGGTGTCTCCGAAGTTCGTTGACCAATCGGATACCCGGAATACGCGGCTGTCGCTGCATGTCCTTCCGCTTGAATTAATATATGAACTTCAGAGACACCACGCTGGTGGGGCGGGGCATAGCCTTTCGTGGCCTGCCTTTTTCCGGCCCGGCGCAGTTCGGCAGACTGCAGGAAACGATCGTCTGCCCCACCTTTGCCGAGCGGAATGCCGATCGGAAGGAGCACCGCTAGTCGACGCGTGGAACATATCGATCTCTTTCTCGCGCACTACGGATACGCCGCGATATTCGCGCTGCTCATGTTCGGCATCGTCGGCCCGCTGATTCCCGACGAAACCATCCTCGTGCTCTCCGGGATTGCCGTGCATCGCGGCGAACTCCTGCTCGGCACCACCATTGCGGTCGCGTTTGCGGGCAGCCTGTGCGGCATCACCGTCAGTTACGTTCTGGGCCGCACGGGCGCGATCTACGTGCTTGAACGATTCGAGCCGCTCCATCGCTGGGTCAGCCGGCACTTGCCGCAAGTGGAGATGTGGTTTCAGCGCTACGGCAAATGGACGCTGTTTTTCGGGTATTTCATTGCGGGCGTGCGGCACTTCACCGCGCTCGCGGCGGGAATGAGCAAAGTCAAAGTGCGCACATTCGCGCTCTACGCATATCCCGGCGGCTTGGTATGGGTCGTTTGTTTCGTCGCCATCGGGTATTATCTCGGCGCGGAGTGGGAGAAGCTTTCCCGGAGATTCAATCGGGGCGCCCTGATCGCGGCTGGAATCGTGGCCGCCATCTCTCTCGCCGGATGGTATCTGCGAAGAAAGAATCCGGTGTAGGTACACGCGGCTTCAGCCGCGTTCTCAGATGCGAAAAAACGCGGCTGAAGCCGCGTGTACCCCTAATTCAGCTTCTTCCGCGCGTTAAAGGTGTCGATCTGAACCAGCCCGGCGGCATCCTGCTCGACGTCTTCATCCTCGCCTTCGTCAAAATCCGGCGCGATAATCGCGTAGATCATGTCGAGCTTGTCCTGAAGAACGCTGTTCTGTTCCTCCAGTTGCCGGATTCGATCGAGCAATTCTTTTTCGGTCGGCATGGCTTTATTCCGCGACGTCACACTGTCATGATGTCGATGGCCTGCTTCAGGCTCTCTTTCGCATCGCGGCCGGGCGCGGGCCGGTATTCGTGCGCGATGTAACCGGTGAACCCCAGATCGGCGATGGTCTTCGCCACAAAGCGATAATTAAGCTCCTGCGTGTCGTCGATCTCGTGCCGGCCCGGCACGCCGCCCGTATGAAAATGAGCGATCCACTGAAAGTTATCCGTGATGGTCCGGCAGACGTCGCCCTCCATAATCTGCATGTGGTAGATGTCGTAAAGCAGCTTCACGCGCGGCGAATTCACGCGTTGCATCACGCCTGCGCCCCACGCGGTGTGGTCGCACATATAGTTTTTGTGG
>Ga0209167_10000287_pt1 | contig 43012 bp, 28 predicted proteins | sample Coa_R1_9_FD_187154 | JGI IMG/M metagenome (GOLD analysis project Ga0209167, IMG submission 187154) | Surface soil microbial communities from Centralia Pennsylvania, which are recovering from an underground coalmine fire - Coalmine... | ecosystem: Environmental > Terrestrial > Soil >...
ACACTTTAGAAGAATGCAGTTCTACCATTGAACTAAGAGAATTTATTATATTTAATTCATTTGTTTTTTTTTTTTATTTTTTACAAATAATTAATAGAATTCTTTTAATAAAAACAAAAACAAAAACAAAACTAAGTTTAAATAAATTTAGAGTTAAGAGGGAATTGAACCCTAATTTTATAGATTTTGCAGATCTACTACAGAAACCATCTGTAAACTCAACTCTAATACATATAAATCTTTTAACTATTTCAAATTTATTTATTATATTATTTAATAAAGATATTTTATTGTTCTTTCTCTACTTATATAAACAAACTTTTAAAATATTTTTATCCTCTAGTCTAAACATAATCGATATTAAGAATTTTCTTTATAAATAATAATTATAGTATTAATTGTAATCAAAAGATATCTTTAGAATAAATATTTAGAAAGGGGGTAAAATTAATTTAAATAATAATTTAAATAAAATTAAAAAATTTATTTTATTTTTTATTTAATGAAATGAATATAGGTGCAATCATAGATAATAATAAAATAATACTACATATTATTAATAATACAGCAGCATAAGTATAAATTAATTGTCCTATAGCTTCAATTTGACTAAATGAAATAAATGTAGTATCTGCAATATTAGATTGATAAGTAGTATGAATATTATTAACAAAATTTAATTCATTATTATTTCAAATAAATAAATTAAAATTAGTAATAGTATCAAAGATAAAATTTAAACCAGAAACATTATTAAAACTAAATGGTAAAATATTAAACATTTCAAACATGAATAATGAAGCAACTACAAAAGCTAAAGGTAAATTTTTAGTATATTGTTTTCCAGTATCTATTATATCTGTTAATGATATATTAATCATCATAATTACAAATAAAAATAATACAGTTATAGCACCTACATACACAATTATATATGATAAACCAAGAAAACCTATTCCAGATAATATTAAATAACCTGCTGCATTTACAAATACAGAAATTAAATATACTACTGATATCACAGGATTTTGAGAAGTAATTACTAATACACTAGATATTATTGTTGTAAAACTTAATATATTTATTAATATGTATTTCATTTAAAGTAATAAAATAAGCCTATTTTATTATTATTCAATCTAAATTTTGAACGAAAAAGGCTATAAACATTAAAATTTGAATAAATTCAATTATATATTTATTAAATTATTTAATGTAGGTTTAACCTAAAAATATAATACTCTAATTAAAAAATATTTTTGAATTATTATTATAATATTTTATAATAAATTTAAGATTATTTTGTGTTTTATAAAACAAAATTCCTAAAATGTAATAATTTATTTGCTTCGTCTATTAATTAAATAAATAAACTAAAATATATCCATTTTATTTTTTCAAGATCGTATAATTAATATAATTAATTAACGAAAACTGAATAGTAAATATTCTCTTTTATTATCTTTAAAAGTAAAAATTTTTGTTTTTTTATTTTGTAGAGATCTTTCAAAATAATTATGAGATAATTTATAATCTATGTATTCATAAGCTAAATTTCCTTCTTTATATAATTTAACATGATTATATAATCCATCTTGAGTTATTAAAGCAACATTAGTTCTATTAACTTGAATTGTAAATTCATTTCCTGTTTTTGTTTTTGTTTTTAATTAATTTACCATATTCTAATGGATTTATTGTTATTGGTAATTTATAATGTTTGTAATTTTGATAATTAATCATTGTTTTGAATTATATTTCCATCATTTAAAGTCAGTTGGTAGAACTAAGCATAGACTAATTATTTATTTATTGGTATAATCTGACCAACCTTATAATCGTTTTAGCGGAATTGTAATTATAAGGATTTAACCGTCTCCAATTATGACAGCATGGACCTGGTTTAGACTATTATTTGTTTAATACTTTAGATTTATTACATCCTCAACAAGCTTATATTCCTTCATATCAATCTAGAAGTATTAATTCTTGCTTAGAAGATTGTATGAATCTACAGAGTATTCCTAGTTATTTCAATGGTTCAAATATTAATTCTTGCTTAGAAGATAGTATGAATCTACAGAGTATTCCTAGTTATTTAAATCGAACAAATATTAATTCTTGCTTAGAAGATAGTATTAATTTAAATTATATTATTTTAAGTATTTTATTTTTTATTGTAGTTTTAACAATCATAATAAAAAAATCTTGAGTTTAATAAACAAATTACTACATTCAAACATTTATTTTGAATACATGATTATTTTAGCAATTTTAGCTTTAATTCATTTTCAATTTGGTTTTCTAGTTTTAACTCAAATTAGTATTCTTATATTAACTGTGATATTATCTAATTCATTATTAGGATTAAATCCTTATGAAAAATGATTACATATTATAAAAATTATATCAATTATACTAATATTATATTATTCAACCAAGTTTAAAATCTCTACTGCAATTATGCTTCCATTATCAATTAGTAGAATCTCTTTTCTAAATGATTTAGATATTCATATAATTGCTGATTTTGAATCACAAAAAATAGAATATTTTAGAAAATTTACAATTGAAGAAACTAGTGATTTCCTTAATAAATTAGAAGATGATGAAAGCTATATATTAGAATTAGAATTTATTCCTAATATTGCATTATGAGATCTTGATTCACCAGCGATGTTACTTTCTAAACCTTTTTTAATAAATCGAAATAGTTCAGCCACAACTATTACTAAATTTATATTAGAAAGACTTGATTTTATGGTAGATTACTATTATTTAGATGACACTATAATTCAAAAAGAATCTAACTGTGCAGTATCATTAACATATTGCAAATTACTATCCCACTTATAAATCGCTAAACAAATTATTATTTAATTTGTAATTAGCAAGTAATATATTATATTTATTATTATAGTAAATATAAATATTAGACATTTAATACAAGTCCCAAAGGATTTATTGCAATCACTCATATTTTATCAAATGAATTTACCAACTAATCAAATTACATTTTTAAGTGATGTTCCATCTAATATAAAAGTTGATTTAACTTCAGGATGAAGACATCATTATTTTGATGGAAGCATAACTGAATTATCATCTTTCATAAAATTAATTGGAGATGACAAAATCTACTTACTAATTCCATTATTTAGTAAGTCAAAATCTGTCGAAAATGCAACATTAAATTTATCAGAACCTTTCTTTGTTAATAACGAAAGTAATCCAAGTTTAATCATACAATTTATTCTAGAACAATTTAAATCTTCTGGTTTTGAAATAAAACCAGGAATAGAAATGACTTTTTCTTTTAAATTCAAAAGAGTATGATTTTCTTCCAAATAGAAAATCTCTCTAGTCCTTTTAATATTTTACCCCCTTTTATGCACTAAATAAATGATTATAAACTTATAATATAATAATAAAATTATATTAATTTCGTGTTAATTAAAAGAATAGCAAGGATTTATAGAGATATCAGTTCGAATCTGATAAGTCTTGTTACAATAATAAGCTAGATTAAATTCTAGCCCTATTTTATAATTATTAATAATAAACGTGATAAATAATTTTATTCTTTTTAGTTATAACTAATATAAACTCAAATATTAGAGATTTGAAAATAGGTGAATCTTAAACCCTTCCAATTGAGAATTGTATAAGGTAGGTGAGTATCTTGAGAAATTGCTGGATAATACAACCTTAAACGTCCGTCTTTGCTTCAGTGCCTTCACAAGACGTTAAAGAATGATAATAGTTAAAATTAATAATGTTAAACTTTCAAAACTATAGAAAATATAGATTACCAATCACAATTAATCCATTAGAATATGGTAAATTAATTTATCATAATACAAATATTTATATCATGCATATAAATATTAGAAGCTTAGCTTTAATTACTAAATTTGATACTCATAATCAAGTTAAATTATATTCAAATGGAGATTTAATCTTTGAATATAAAGATCATAAAATAGATGATAATTCATTTGTTAGATCAATAGAAGGTAATAAATTTACTTTTAATAACAACAAATTAATTAACAAAATAATACTCGTATTAACTATAATTGCTCTAACATATTTCATTATATCCGAAGAAAATAGTTTAAATATAGCTATGGCTGCTTTATCAAGTAAAAATATAATTAAATTAAGAAAAGTTAAATCTAAAAATATTTGAAATACTTTAATTCTTAATATAAATAATAAAATATTCACTAAAGCATTATTTGAAGGAATATTTAATAAATTTTGAAAATCTATTGAAAATAATTTCACTAATAGTAATCATATGTTCATTCTATTTAAAATTAAATATGTTAATGGTGAATTTGCTAGTATTGGTAAACTTCAAAGATTAAATATAAAGGATAAAGATTGATATATTAATTGAATAATAAATAATATGGAATTTAAATCAGAGTATTATAATGAAACTCAAATTGAATCATTTATGGTTAGTTATGGTTTTAAACAAGGTAAAATCGAAAATAAAAACATTGATGTAGCAAATTTAAGTTTTCAAAATTATAATAATAATAATTTAGTTATTAGCTTCAATCCTTTAGATTTTGGTAAAGTTTTAGTTACAAATAAATTAGTTAATGAAACTTTATATATTTTACAAAGTAAAGGCAATTTAATATTTAAAATATTAAGTAGTGAAAATCAAAATTCAATTGAAATTTTCAAAGATGCTGATTTGATACTAAAATTTACAGATTTCAAACTAGGAATAAATAGATTTGTTAGAACTATTGATAATAAAAAATTTTATTTTGAAAATAATCAACAAATTTTATTTACTAAAGAAAATAAAACCAAATTTATTTCTAAATTACCAAAGTCTAATAAATTAGTTAACAATTTTATAACTTTAGATATTGAAACATATATTAAAGATAATATATTAGTTCCCTATTGTATTTCAATATATGATGGTAAATCTATAAACAGTTTCTTCATTACTGATTATAAAGATTTTGGTGATATGTTACTTTCTGCATTAAAAACAATTTTAGTTAGAAAATATAATGGATATAATGTTTATATTCATAATATGGCTAAATTCGATATAATATTTTTATTAAAATATTTAGTAAAATTAGGAAATGTTACTCCTATTATTCATAATGGTAGAATCATTTCTATTAACTTAAATTTTGGTAGAAATTTAGCATATAGAATTCAATTTAAAGATAGTTATTTAATATTATTAGCTTCCTTAGCTAAATTATGTAAAGGATTTGGTGTTGAGACACAAAAATCAATGTTTCCCTTTTTATTTACTAATGAAAATAATTTAAATTATATTGGACAAGTACCTGATATTAAATACTTTGGAAATAAAATTTCTAAAATTGAGTACCAAGTTTATAAATCAGGTTTTAATTCATTCTGAAATTTAAAAAGTGAAACTATTAAATATTGTGAAATTGATTGTATATCTTTATATCAAGTTATATTTAAATTTACAGAGTTAATATTTTCATTATTTGGTAAAAATATACATAAATATCCTACTTTACCTAGTTTAGCTTTTGCTATATTTAGAAGTAACTTTATGAGAGATAATTCTATACCACAATTATTTGGTAAAATTGCTAATGATATCAGACAAGGTTATACTGGAGGAGCTGTTGATATGTACATTCCTTATAATAAAAAAGGTGTTCAAGTTAAAGCTTATGATGTAAATTCATTATATCCTTCTAGAATGAGAGACTGCGATATGCCTGTTGGAAATCCAATTTATTTTGAAGGTAATATTAGAAAAATTGAACCTAATGCATTCGGCTTTTTCTATTGCGAAATTATAGCCCCGGATAAAATTAAACATCCTATTATTCAAACTCATGTTAAAATTAATAATATGACTAGAACTATAAGTCCTATAGGTACTTGAGAAGATATGTTATTTTCTGAAGAATTAGATAATGCTATAAAATATGGATATAAATTCAATATTTTATGAGGTTATAAATTTGAAAGAAAAAATATTTTTAAGGATTATGTAGATTTTTTATATAATTTTAGATTAAATTACCCTAAATCAGATCCATTAAATTATATAGCTAAAATTTTACTAAATAGTTTATATGGTAGATTTGGTATGGATGATAACTTTTCTGGAATAAATGTAATTCATAAAGATTATTTAGCAGATTTTGAAAGTAAATTTTTTGAACTAATTACAAGTAAAACTGAATTAGATGACTATTATTTAGTAGAAGTTAAAACTCCTGCTAATATATTAGAAGAAGAAGATTCTACTCATAATATAAATGTAGGAATTGCTAGTGCTATTACTGCTTATTCAAGAATTTTAATGACTCAATTTAAAAATAATCTTAGTATTAATCTTTACTATACTGATACGGATAGTATCTATACAGATTCCAATTTAGATGAAAGTTTTATAAGTAATAAAATTTTAGGCAAATTAAAATTAGAGCATGTAATTAAAACAGCTATTTTCTTGTCACCTAAAGTATATTATTTAGAAACCAGAGATAATAAAATAATTTATAAAGTAAAAGGGTTAAAACATGAAATAGAATTAAGTAAAAATGATTTTAAGGCTTTACTTTATAAAGATAATTATCTTGTAAAATCTCAAGTTAAATGATTTAGACATATTGATCAAGGTAATATTTCTGTTATTGAACAACTTTATACATTAAAAGTTACTGATAATAAAAGAAAATTAATTTATAAAAATAATAAATTAGTTGGAACTAAAGCTTATAAAATAGATTCAAGTAAAATTATTGATAGTGAGCTCTTTTAGGAAAAATACCCCCTTTAGTTTAATAGAATAAAATTCTCCGAAAAAAAGTCAAAAACAAAAATCTTTTAAAACTATCTTTTTGTCGAATAATACATTATTAATAAATGATCCTGGAAAAAAAAACTTGTGTAGTCCAAAATAAGACACACCTAAAAGTCTAAAATTTTGTGAATTTTATTCTATTAAACTAAAGGGGGTATTATTCCTAAAATTTATTTAACACAAACTTTAGAAATTAATATAACCTAGTCTTTTGAAATAGGTACCATTATTGTTTGTTCCGAGGGTAATCTTGACATACTAGCTTTTGGAGTTGGACTATCTTCTCATTTGTATTTTTCAACTTCTGAATAATCAATACCTTTTCCTTTACTTTGAGATCTAATAACATCTAAATCGTATAATTCCTCATTTGTAGCTAATTCTTTAAAATATTGTTCATATTCTTCTTGATGATCTATGATATCAATTTTATTTTCAGGAGTATTACTATCATCTACACCTAAATCAGGTTTTCCTTTTTTAAGATTACTAAAAAAAAAAAAGGTTTTATATCACCTCAAAAGTATCAACTTAAACTACCAATTAAAATTAAAGTAATTAAAATAACATATTTATTATAATTATTATAATTATTAATTATTTCTTCTTTATTATTCGATCTATTAATTCCACTGTCTGTTTGGATACTTGTTTCATATCTTGTTGTAACTTGATTATTCTGTTTCAAGATTCTGGAGGGATTTTCTTTAGTCTCATCTATTTTAACTTCAATTCTATCAACCTTACCTTCTATTTTATCTACTTTTACCAATAATTCAGTTAAAATTTTATATAGATGAGTTGATCTAATTCAATCTATGAAATATAATCCTAAATTTTCATTGTAAATATCTGCTATAGAAATACCAAATAAACTTAAAATTATTCAATTGAAGAAGAATAAAACTTTTCTTACTAATTTATATTTTTTAAAATATTTAATTATTATAGTTAATAAGCTTAATTTTAAAAATAAAACTTTTAACGCATTGAATAAATTTTTAACATCTTTGATAATTTGAACACTTATTAAAGCCTTAGTATTTTCTTGATCTTTAATTTTATTAATTAATTGATCTTTATTTAATTTATTTAAATTCATTGTATAAATATATTGTTTGCAATAATTGTTTGAAGATATTAATCTTCTCAATTTAGACTTATGTAGAATCGAACTACTTAAATAAACTTCTCGAAAGTTTAAATGTTAACCATTAACAAATAAGCCTTTTAATAACCATTTATATATAGTATATAGTAGATATAGTAGATACGCAATAATAATATTTACCTAAACGTAGCTGATATAAATCACATTATTAAACATCAACTTCAAAAAATATGGCTGTTTTTTGTTTGTTTTAATATTCACTACACAAATTTTTTCAATACTAATTAAGATCATTTTGTTTTTAAGATTTTATAACAATAATTTTCACGAAAATTTTAACTGTTTTTTGTTTTGTTTTCAAATTTGAATATATTTATTTAGACTTATGTAGAATCGAACTACTTAAATAAACTTCTCCAAAGTTTACTATCAACCATTGACTTTTAACCCTTTTAATAAATGTAAAATTAAAGTAAATAACTGGATCTTTATACCTACTAGTACTTTTATATTTAGACCTCGATTTCCAAAAATTTATAGGAATGATAAAAAAGCGCTTTTTCCTCATTTTTAAACAAGATATTTTCTCAAATTAAGCTCTCCATAGATAAAAAAGCGTATTTAATTTGTTTTTGGACCTTCATACCTACTACTTCTTTTATTAGAAATAGAGCTTGATTTCTAAAATAATTTCTATTATACTCTTTTAAACAAAGATTTTCATTTAAAAAAAAACAAAATTATGTGTTTAATAAGAAATGTGATTTCTTAAAGAGATTAAAATTTGAACAATTTAAAACATCAAGTCTATTTTATAAATTAGTAATGCTAAACTAAATAATTCACAGTTACTTACATTTGCATCCTATTAAGAAATGTTCTTTTTCTTATAAAATTAATTATTATTTCATATCTTAAATTATATTATGGATTAATATATTAAAAAGAAATATTATTTAGAAAATAATAGAAATAATAATTAAGATAGTATCTAGGGGTTAGTTTCTTGCTTTATATACATTCAGCGCTTATCTAATATGTTTGTGGCTACCCAACTATGCCTGTTTAATTAAATAATAATTAAATTTAACAATTGGTACACTAGAGAAACACAGCCTATTGATCCTTTCGTACTAGAAGGTCTTCCCCTTTTTACTATTTATTTCTTCAGAAGATAGGGACCATACTGACTCACGTCGTATTAAACCCAACTCGCGTACCCTTTTAATCGGCGAACAGCCGAACCCTTCCAAGCTTCTTCACCCGGAGGATAGGATGAGTCGACATCGAGGTGCCAAACAGCCGGGACAATATGTACTCTCACCGGCTATCAGCCTGTTATCCCTAGCGTAACTTTTATCGATTGATCCCCGTCTATTCCATGTTATAGCGAGGGGTCACTATGCCCTACTTACGTATCTGTTCGACTTCTAAGTCTTTCAGTTAGGTATGCTTTCCGCCATTATACTCTTCAAAATTTTTCACGAATTTATTGATCTCCATTCAATTTCTAGCTATACCTTGTAATAATAAAACTAATTTATTAAGTTTTATTTTTATTTAATTCTTTTTTTATATTTAAAATATTAGAGAATTAATAATTTTGTCTGTATATTATAATTAAATAATTATAATATTATAAAATTTAAAAATCTTTGGATGTACTTTGCTACTTTTTTAAAGACGACCGCCCCAGTCAAACTACCAATTAGTCATTTATCCCTTAAATTTCTATTTATAAGGTAAACAAAGATTTAATTCAAAATATAAGGTTTTCCAATTTTTGTCTATCGACATCCCTAATTACTATTAATTGAATTTAAAACAATGTAATAACTAACTATAGTAAAGCTGCATAGGGTCTTCCCGTCCCTCTGAAGATAGCGAGCATCTGCACTCGCAATTCAATTTCACTGAGCAAGTTGTAGAGACAGTGAGACCATCGTTACATTATTGATACAAGACCACATTTAATGGCCAATTTATTTTGCTACCTTAGGATCCTCATAGTTAAGACCGCTATTAACCAGATTTTCGATTAGTAACTTTAAAAATTACCTCCCTTATATTAATGGCATTGAGCAAATTTCATCCAGAATACTATTATCTTAATAATTGCTCTGAATTGTGTTTTTAGTAAACAGTCGTGGCCTCCGATTTTATTATACCATATAATTATTTAAATTATGGCTAATTTAAACTTTATATGGTTTCTCTTATTGTCAAACTTATGAGAACAATTTGCCGAGTTCCTTAACAACTTTTAGCTCTACGCCTTAGTATTCTCTACTTACGAACCTGTGTCGGTTTAGGGTACGGTAGTTTTAATTTATTATTTTATTAATAAATTATATATTTAAATTTCCTGATCTTTTATAAAATTCCATAAAGATTTTCAATATATTACTCATCAGTCATAACTTTGGTTATGAACCTTAGAGGCCGCATTAACATAAGGTGGTTTAACCTTTCCTTATAACCCTTTCGTATTCGGCGAGAAGTATTATAACTTCTTTTACGTTACTCATGTCAGCATTATCTCTTCAGTTATTTACAAACAATGAAACACTGTTTATCATCAATTATACTGAATGTTCTACTACCTAATTTATAAACATAATTTTAATTATATTTATAATTAACAGGATATCGGTTGATTATTTAAGACCCGTTAAATTTTTGGCGCAATAGTCTAAGGGCTGCTACGTTGTTACAACGGTCATTAAAAGATAGCGACTACCAGGCTCACTTTACAGCTGCATTCAATCTATTACTTCCTTTAATTTCACTTAATAATCATTTGGGACCTTGATCCATGTTCTCGGCTGTTTCCGTCTTGACTATTCAACTTATCATGAATAGTCTGAATATCTATTATCAATTTATGTAATTCCGAGTTTCGTTTCCATTGGTAAGATTTTCGAGATCCCCTCAACCTAAACTTTTAATATAAAATATATTATTAGTTGGGAATTACCGTGCTGTACCTCCATAAATTTATTAATAGATGTCATACTAAAATATGTTTCGTAGAAAACCAGCTATCACCAGTTCAGATTGGCATTTCACCGCTTTCCAAAACTCTTCGGAGAATTTTTCAACATTCAACCGTTCGATCCATTATAATCTGGTCTTGGAAAGATCAACTGGCTTCGGGTCTAATAATAGTAACTTTCCCAAAATTTTCTTTGTAAATAAATCACTTATAATATAAATAATTTTATTATATAAGGAATTTATTCTATTTTTATTGTTGTAAAAATATTTTAAAATATATAATTTTATTATACAAATAATTTAGTCGCTTTCGCTAAGGCTTTAACCTTGCTACTACCATTAACTTACTGACCCATTATGCAAAAGGTACGTCGTCATTTTATATTTTAAAACTTCGACTGCTTATAGAATTACTAATTCAAGACTATTTCATTTCGTTATACAACGAACTATTTCAACTTTTCCTTTACAGTACTTTTCACTATCGCTAAATTTATTATACTTAGCCTTAGAGGATGGTTCCCCTATATTCCGACAAGTTTTCTCTCATCGTACTTATTTATAAGAAATATTTTATTTTACAGGACTAATATACCTTCTCTGGTAATTGTTTTTTTAAATAATTATTAATAAAAAAACAAAATTAAATTTTAATTAATGACATTCCAACTTCATTCTTTAATAATTAATATTATATTATTTCAAATATTTTTTTTCTTTAGGCTAATCTGATTTCACTCACCATTACTTTCAGAGTCTCGGTTGATTTCCTTTCCTTTCCTTAATACAATGTTTTGCTTCAGGAAGTATCAATATTTAAGGTTTCCCTTAGGATCGCCACAATTTACTTACTATTAAATTTATTTATTTATTAGTTTGTGGCTTTTGGTTTAAACCTCCTTTTTAATAAATTTGCTAGTTATCCTTAATAATTCCTTTAAATTACTTTGATGTTTTTACTAAATTGTCATCTATACTTTTATTTTTTAGATTTAATTTAAAACTATCTAACTTTAAATTTTCTATATTTATTATAATATTTATTCTTAAATTAATAAAATATATTATAATATTTAAACCTTATAATATTCATATAAGTTTGATATTAAATATATATATTAGCTGAAAAAAGGAATTGAACCTTTGTTTTACCGTCATGAATGGTAAGTTTTAACCTTTTAAACTATTTCAGCTTAATTAATAGAATTAAATTATTTAATTCTTTTATAATTATTTTATTAAATGAGTTAGAAAAATTTATATTTACAAGACTAATTATGTTCATATTATTTGTTATTATATAATTAAATTATAAAAATAATTATGATTAACAGATACTGCTGGTATATTCTAAATATTAATAAGTCTAAGTATAGGACTTAAAGATAGCTCATCTAAAACAATAAGATATAAAACAAATTTAATTAAATAGTTAACTATAATAAATTTACAAAAGTGTTTGATAATATTATATTTACTATTTTAAATGAATATTTTTCTATATATTTATCCATAGATTGTTCTATTTTTATTAATATACAATTAGAATTTTTATATAATACTTTATATAAATTAAAGTTTATATATTGACCTAGGACCTTAACTTAAAATTTAATATAAATTTTATATTAAATTTTACAGGTTTAGATATCTTAACTCATTTAATAAATTATAATATATTTTTATTTATTTTTATAAAATAAATATTTAATTTTATTAATTCAGGGTAAAATCAGAGATTTGAACTCTGAACAGCGTCGCCACAAGACGTTATTTTGCCAATTAAACTAATTCTACCTTATATATAAATTTTTATTTAATCAATCAAAAGAATTAAATTTGTTTATATTTGATATTCTTTTAAATATAAAACTCATAATAATATAATTTAAAGGGGGTAATTCATAATAAATAATAGTATAATAATTATTTAATAATAAAAATTTTATAAATATAGATAATTATAATTTAATTTTGAAAGTTATTATAAATAATTTATACTTAAGAAGTTAAGATAATAACATTTAATTATTATCTGTAGCTAAATCCATTAAAGTATTTTCTGCTATACCAATAATAGGAACAATAATTAAGAATCAAGCAAAATAAAATGCAGTAGCCACTTGTCCTACTTCTACAAAAGGGCTTTCAGGATGTTGAGAACCAATTCACATTAATATTGCAAAATTTACAATAAAGAATCATAGAGCTAATTTCATAGCTGGTCTAAATTGACTACCTCTTATTCTAGATAAATCAGTTAAAGGTAATATTAATAAAATTAATAATGAACCAAACATAGCTATAACTCCTAATAGTTTATTAGGTATAGATCTTAATATAGCATAAAATGGTAATAAATATCATTCAGGTACTATAGAAGGAGGTGTACTCATAGGATTAGCTGGAATATAATTATCACTATGTCCTAATAAATTAGGGTAGAAGAAAACTATAATAGATAAAGCTAATAAAAATGCAAAGATAGTTACTAAATCTTTAAATGTAAAATAAGGATGCATTGTAATTCTATCTCCATTAGAAGATATACCATTAGGATTATTTGACCCATGTGTATGAAGAGCCATTAAATGAGCAACAACTAAAGCAGCTAATAAAAATGGTAGTAAAAAATGAAGAGAGAAAAATCTATTTAATGTAGCATTACTTACACTAAAACCTCCTCATATTAATTCTACTAAATCTTGTCCAAAAAAAGGTACTGCTGATAATAAATTAGTAATTACTGTAGCCAAATCTTTAATTTACCTATTCTAGCTTAAGCTTAATATGTTTAAAACAAGTAAATCATGTACATTATAATTATTTATTTTTAAATAATTGTATAATAAATTTTAAGGGTTATGTAAACATAACATAAAGAGATTAAACACAAACAAATTTTTTTATACTCTTTTGTCATGTTTACTCTTTTATATAAAAAAAAAACAAAAACAACAAAAAACAAAATTTTTGTTTTTTTAATTTTATAATTTAAAGGGGGTAAATTTAATTTAATTATTATTGTAACATGTTAGACTTAACCAGAATCGAACTAGATTAATAACTTTTGTCTCAAGTTATTGTTAACCATTAACATTTAAGCCTTTTTAAATATAGGGGATAAGACTTATAAACATGCTCTCACACCTATATTTAAATTTATGACAATAATAAATTAAGTTTTTGATTAATCTATCATTTTACTCATAATCTTTAGATTATTCCCACCCAACCACACCTTACATTTAATTAAAATGTTTTATATTCATGATAATCGAATTTAACTTCTTTATACTTAAATGTAATTTTAAAACTATTATCTAAATCAATATCGTATAATTCACAAGTCTTATCTGTTTTATCTCATATATGTTTTATGATTATATTAGTATCAGAATTTTTAGTAATTAAAATTGTTTGTGATAATACTATGAATGGTTCATCAGGTGTAACATTTTTAGATATTATAGGTATAACAGCGTATATTCTATCATCTTCTAATTGTTGTAAATATCTTCAGATCTCATTATTATGTAACTCAGAAGAGAAATTATAATAGTTGAATTTACCTAACCTGTTAACGTCAATTCTTTTATCTAATTTATATAAAAAAGTTATTTCTTTAGTTGATATTAAATTAAATATTTCTTGTTTTAACTCTTTTAGTTTATCTTGGAAAGTCATTATGTTTAAATTTGTGTGGTTTCTAAAATTAGTGGTAAAACTTACCAACGAAGACAAATACATATAAATTAATAAAATCAAAAAGTAATATTAATTAATATTTATTAATATGTCAAAATTGTATTATATTAAAGTAATTATTTATTTATATTTATATTTTCTAGATTATCTGATAAACTACCAACTGTAATTGGATTATCTTCGTTTGGTAAAACTCTTTCATAATAAAATGATAAGAATTCTCTAAAATGGTAAAAAGCTTGTTTTCCAGCTCTAACTTCATCAGGTTGTAAATTATTTATACTTATATTATAATTATTAATTGAATTATTATATTCTGTTAATAAATAAGCTAATGTTTCGGCTAATGTATCTGCTTGTTCTCTAGTTAAATCATCATTATCATATCAAATTTGATCCATAATTGTCATTTTATCTCTAATATCTTTAACAAACATTAATTTTCAAGTTTTACTAACATATTCTAAAGGTGAGGTCTCAATAGGAGATTCTGGAATAAATTCACTTGTTATTGATTTTTGATTTTCAGTAAAATTAACTTTTATAGTATTAGGGGTAATAGTACTTGAACTTGTATCTGATTTAGGAGAGGATGATCCTTCACCTCAACTTTCTGCTGCTTGAGTATTTAAATTTTCTAATGAAGGAGAAGTTAATACTCCTTTACCTTTATCTAAATTACTTGATGAAGTTTGACTAGTATCTAATAGTTCTATTTCAGAATCAGTTTTATCAATAATATTACTTTGTGGAGTTTTATCATCAAAATATTGTTTAATTCTATCTTGAACACTTAACCTCGATTTATCAATCATTGTATTAGATATCGTACTCCCACTCGAGTTAGTTCCTGTCGAATCATCGGGTGGGCTTGGTCGAAAGCTACTTAAATAATCAATAAATGCACCATATCCAGTTTTAATTTTTTCAATTCCAGAAGTAACTATTGGAGTTAAATTATCTCCATAATAATATCAACTTATTATTGCAGTTACTCCAATAGCTCCAATAATAAAATATTTATTTTTATAAAATGGAATGTCTTCTATTTCATCAATTTGATTTATTACTGGTTCAGGATTAGTTATTTTATGGATTTTTCGTATAATTCCATAATCTTTTTCATCTTTTGTTTCATCTCCTGTTGTGTTTTTATCAAAGGTTCTCATGATACTGGAGGGTTCTTTAATTTCTGTTTTAGTTTCTATTATTTTTTCTGATTTAATATTAAATAGTTCAGAATATCATTTATAAAAATTAGTATCTTTTAATCAATTTATAAAATCAAAAGCATAAATATCAATCATTGATAATCCTAATAATGTAGATCCAATCATAGAAAAGATATGTCATAACTTTCTAACTAATGAATATTTTTTAATTCATGTAATTATAAATGTAATTAAAGTTAATTTTAAAATTAAACTTTTAAATAATAGTAATTTACTAATTATTTTTTCTGTTATAGAATTTTTAGCTTCTAATTTTGGTTTTATATTTTTTAATTTGCTGATTAATTCAGCTTTTGTATATTTATTTAAATTCATATTTATATAATAGTTTGTTACTCGACCTGCTATTCTATTTAAATTTTAAGTTAAATCTTAAAATAAATGGTTTCTATTTATTAAATATATAAACCATAGCCTTTATCAGATTCGAACTGACACTAGCAACTTGAAGGGTTGCCGTACGACCATTATACTAAAAAACCTTATTAGAATTTGTTTATTCAATATTCATATTTAAACTTTTAATTTATTAAAATTCTGGGGATAGTTTTAAAAATAATTTAAACCAAAATTTGCGGTAAATATCATATTTCTGCAGGTTAAAATAAATATATTTATTTTATAGACTTAAGTAGAATCGAACTACTTATAATAAACTTCTCTTAACTTTACTGTTAATCTTTAACATTTAAGCCTTTATAAAAAGGGGGTAAATATTTAAAATAAGAGATGATCAAATCATTAAGATTTTAACTATGTATGATAATAAGACATCATAGTAAGAATTACATGATTAATATCCGGTGTAAATAAACTTATAGCTGGAAAGTGTTCAATTATAAGTCTTAATTCTGTTTGAGTTATACCATATTGAATAATATCTTGACTATAAAGGATATTTAATTCTTCAAATTTTACTTGTTGAAGAATACCGGCTGGTGTATTAAAAGGTAATTCCTGTAAATCCATTGCAATTTCTCTTCATTGTTGAAAAGTTTCACTATCTAATGTAGTTATACTATCTAATGCAGTAAAATTATTAGGTATATCTAAATCAGAAGGTATAATTCCTCCATTTGTACCTGAGAAGTGTGAATTTTGAGTATGAGTCATCATTGCTTCACTTATTTCTGAATCTGTTCAATTTTCACTATCAAATATATCTTGAGATACATTTGTTTCTGATGAAGTAACACTTAAAGTTTGAGATGTACTTGTTTCTAATGAAGTAACACTTAAAGTTTGAGATGTATTTGATTCAGATGAAGCAACACTTAAACTTTGAGATGTATTTGATTCTGATGAAGTTATACTAATAGGATTTGATGCTATTAATGAAGTAAGAACTAATCCATTTTTTTCTGAACTATTTCTTATAACAGATATATTTTCAGAAGAATTTTGGTTATTAAAATTAAAAAATGTAAGACTATAAATAATTCCATTACTAGCTAAAATAGCAAATAAAATTAATATAGTTTCAAAAATTAAATTTGTATTCATAATAATATTATATTTTTTTGGTCCTAAAATTAGTACTAGATTATCAAAATCTAATAACGATTAACAATAATTGTTATATCTCTATTTAAATATTTAATTTAAATAAATTATAATATTAAGTTATATAAAATTTAATTATACTTTAGATAATATGTCTCTGTTATAAGTAAAAAAAAACAAAAAAACAAAATAGCTAATTATATCTTCTGTTAATGAATAAGATTTATTTTCATTAACATAACAATTATAAGATTGAACTACATCTGTAATCTTATCATGAAGTATATCTTTTGATAATTTATTAATATGTTTAAAATATACTTCATTCTTTTAAAAGGTAACTTTTAATTAAATTAAATTTATTTTTAGTGCATTTGTATTGGTTATCAATATTAGGTGGATTATCTCCTATAATTGGTGGATTGTCACCTCCATCTCTATTAAATCAAGATTTAACTTTTTCAATAGATGAAGTAATTACTGGTTTAATATCGTCACCATAATAATATTATATTAAACATGAAAATACAAATAATCCAGCCATAATATAGTATCTATTGTTATTATCTTCAGGTTCTTCAATATTTTTAACTTCTTCATTATGAATTACTTCTTTGATTCTTTTCATAATTTAATAATCGTTTTCATTTCTTGTTGTATTTTGATTAGATGTTTTCATGAAGGAGGGAATACTATCACTAATTTGTTCTATTTTATTAGAATCAGATTTAGTAATACTTAAGAAACTAGCGAATCATTTATAAACTTGAGTATCTCTAATGAAATAAATAAAATCCATAAATCTTAATTAATGATATACCAAATAAACTTATTATTATAGTATTTGATATTTGTAATAGTTTTCTTAATAATGAATATTTTTTAAATCGTCTAATTATTCTTTAGAGATTAGAAGTTAAGTTGTTTAAAGTTAATTTTATCCTATTCTTAATATTTATTTGGTTAAATAATTGTATTAAGAAGGTGACTTATCTATTTAACTCTTTAAAATAAATAATTTTTCTTTAACATTTGTATTTTAACCCTTAAAATTTATAATACAAATATAATGCCTTGTGCTTCATTATAATAAATTTATAATTTAATATTATTATAATGAATAAAGATTCCGACTGTACATTAAGCATCATTTCAGACACCCACCGATGAGCCAGTCTGTCGCGATAGTTTACTCTACCGACGGTCTTAATGCTAAACAAACATCTTTGACCTGTTTTCATCAGTATTGCTATAAAGTTCATTATATAAATTTTTAGTAAAAATTGCTTTATATTTAACATTATAACTATGTATATTTATTTTTAATTTAATTTATATCTCATTTCAGGTACTATGTAAGGAGATACAATATTTATAAGATCTGTCATAGATTCTTTTCATATGTAAATTATATATTGATCTTTTTTTCCTGCAGATTGAATAGAAGCTTTAATATTAAAATTACTATTTAAAGCTTTTATAAGAAGTAAACAATCATTATAAGAAAAAGAATTAGTACAAAATTTTAAACCTTGACCTACTTTAGCTCCATCATCCATAATTCAAATAGCTAAAGCTAATGGAGTTAAATATTGATCGATACATTCTGGTACATGTTTAATTTTATTATTGTATCATAGATCATAAATTCAATTAAAACTAGTATAAGTTCAAGTTGAAAATCTTACTATTTTTCTTATTTTACCTTTACTACCTAATCTTGTTGTAATAACAGGTAATTTAGAATTACAATAACCTAATTCAGAGAATAGTTTATGTAAGAACAACATATATTCTACATGAACAGCTTCTTGATAAAAACTAAATCTAGTTCCTACTCCTAATAATCTTTTTTCACCATGAGCATCTCCAAGAAGAGATCCAAATATAATAGAGATAATATCTTTATTGTGAGCCCCTATCCTATAAATACCTTTAAGTCTACTTACTTTAGGTTTATTATTTAAATAAATAGGTGTTATTAATAATAAAGATAAACAAATTAAAAACAAATTATACATTTGAGGCTTATTAAAGCAACCTCATAAACTCATTTGACCATAAGGTAAAACATATCCTAAAAAGGCTATAGCCATCATTAATATTAATATTATTACTCCTATACTTCATACTAATGTTCTAGGTGATTTATAAGAACTATAGTATAATCCTCTAGCTATATGAGCATATACAAAAATAAAGAAGAATGAAGCTACATTTGCATGTGTATATCTTAATATTCAACCAGCATTTACATCTCTCATAATATGTTCTACACTATTAAAAGCAAAATCTACATGAGGTTGATAATGCATTGCTAAAAATACTCCAGTTAAAATTTGTATAATTAAACAAGTTCCTAATAATGATCCAAAATTTCATAAATAGGAAATATTAGCTGGTTGAGGAGAATCTACAATATAAGAATTTAATAGTCTTAATAAGACATTACTTTTTAATAATCTCATTTGTATGTATAAAAATTTTTAATTAATATTCTTTATTTAATCTATTTCAAAGTGTATTAAAATATATGTTTGTATTATAATATTTTTGTTTTTGAAATAATATAAAGTATTAATTATGGTATTATATACCCTATTTTAATAAATAGCTTATAAAATTATCTTAATTAGTTATTAAATTTATAAATTAAGATAAATAAAATTTTATATTTAGAATTACTTATTTGATTATAATATTATTTTATATAAATATTTATTTAATATTTTAATATAAAATAATTAGTTAAATATTCTGACAATGTAATTAAATTTTTATTTTAAGTTAATAATATAAAATTATAATAAGCCCAAGAAGATTTGAACTTCTATAAATTTCTCATCAAGAAACCATTCTACCATTAAATTATAGGCTTTCAATTAATATTAAATTTAATACTTTTATAAAAAGGGGGTAAATATTTAAAATTAATTTTTGTTTTTTGTTTTTTAATATTTTAAGATTTATATCAATATAAATTAATAATATAAATTAACTATTAGCTTGATCAACTCAAGCTAAATAATCTTGAACAGAAACAGCTTCTACAACAATTGGCATAAATCCATGTCATACTCCACAAATTTCACTACATTGACCATAGAAAATACCAATTCTTTCAGCTATTATAGAAGATTGATTTAATCTACCTGGTACAGCATCTACTTTAAGTCCTAAAGAAGGTACTGCGAAAGAATGTATTACATCCGCTCCAGTAATAATTAATCTAATATGACAATCTACAGGTATAATTACTTTATTATCAACATCTAATAATCTAAATTGACCTAATTCTAAATCAGATTCAGGGATCATATATGAATCAAATTCAATAGATTCTCCACTTTCAGTTACATAATCTGAATATTCATAACTTCAGTATCATTGATGACCTACTACTTTAATTGTTATTGTAGGTGATATTACTTCATCTAATAAATATAATAATCTAAAACTTGGGAAAGCTATAGCTATTAATATTAAAGCTGGTGTTATTGTTCATATTAATTCAATTAATGTACCATGGTTTAAATATTTATGAATAATAGGTGAATTTTTTATATTAAAATAATATACTGATGAACCTAAAACTCAAAATACTCCTACACAAATTACTATTAAATAGAAAAATATTGTATTATGTAGTTCTACTATTCCAGTAAATCCTGGTGCAGCACTGTCTTGAAATCCTATTTGTCATGGTTGAGCAGCATCGTTGTATATAGTATTAAATAATGATAGTGTTTTAAACATTTTTAATTTGATAATTTTGTTTTAATTTTTATTCTCTCTTAGTTTAATACTAATCTACTTTATTAATTATATAATATTATAAATTTATAATATATGACTTATTAGTATTAATACTTTACAATTTAATTTATTATATTTCTATATAATTATATATATATATATAAATTAATTAAAGTATTCTAAGATTCGCCTTATTCAATTATTTTATATATTTAATTAAATTAAAATAACTTAGTTAAATATTAAAATCTTAACTATATTATTTAATATAGTATACTTTTATTACTATAACATTTGTAATTTATAAATATTATAATAAGATAGAAAGGGGGTAAATATTTTTATGATAATCAAATTTAGATTAAACTAAAAAGATTATAATTTATATTTAAATAATATAAATTTAATTTATGATTTATTACTTAATTTAGTAATATACATTCTTATTACTTGTTGGAAAGTAAATAATGGTAATATATATTTAGAAAATACATAAATTAAGATAAGTAAAGTTAAAAATGAAAATGAAAATTGGTTAATAAAATAAAATGGTATTAATTGAGGCATTTAAAATTAATAAAAAATATAAGGATCTCATGTTAAACAAAATATTTTGTTTATTCTTTTGAGAACTGTCTCTGCATTATAAGCTAATATTTTATTATTAATAATAAAATATTATTAAATGAGACATTGATTGAATTTATATAAATAAATTATGTTCATTTTATTAATTTTAATAATTAATAAAAATTATAATATATTAGAAAGGGGGTAAATTAAGTAAATATTAATTAAAAAATATAATTAATTAAGATTAGAAGGAGATAAAACTATAATTAAAGCAGCAATATATATTATAAATAATCTTATTTCATTTAATAAAGAAGTATCTATTAATATAGGAGCAAAAATTAATAAAATTAAAGAAAGTAAAGATAAAGTAATATAAATAGAATATGTAGTAATAACTCCAGTATCTAATTTACTAATATTTTTTCCTGTATTAGTTAAAGTATGAGATAAACCATAAGGTCCTACCATTTCTATTATACCTCTATCTAATACTTTAGATATTTTATAACCTAAATCTAACCCTTTATTTATAAAATAATTATTATAAATTATATCAAAGAAATATTTTCCGTTAAAGAAAGTATATAAACTTTGTCCAATAAAATTATCAGTTAAATCAATAATAAATGTTGGACTTTTATGATATAAAAATATAGCTAAACTAGCACCAAATAATGATAGTAAAGCAGGTAATAATTTTATGATTAAAGGTAAACTAAATTCAGCTTCAATTAAAGAGATATTATTAGGTTTTATAAATAAAGCATTACTGAAGAAATCACTAGCCATTCCTACAAATAAATCAGAAAAAATAAATCCAAAAAATACACTAAATAAAGCTAATAAAAATAATGGTATAATTACTTTATTATTAGCTTCATGAGCATTTAAGTAAAATTGTTTTGGTCCATTTGGTACAGTTAAGAAAACTAAACATATTAATCTAAATGAATAAAATGCAGTTAAACCAGCTGTTATACTTCCTAATATGAAAGCATATGTACCACTAAAACTATATTGACCATAAGCTAATTCTATTATTAAATCTTTACTATAAAATCCTGTTAATCATGGTGTAGCTAATAATGATAATGATCCTACTAACATAGCTGTATAAGTAAAAGGTAAAATTTTAAGTAAACCTCCTAATCTTCTTACATCTTGTTGATCTGAAAAACTATGGATTACAGCACCAGCTCCTAAAAATAATAAAGCTTTAAAGAAAGCATGATTTACAACATGCATTAAAGCTACATTATATTGACTTAAACCTACTGCCATTACCATATAACCTAATTGACTTATTGTTGAAAAAGCAATTATTCTTTTTAAATCATTTTGAACTAAACCACAAGTAGCTGCAAAAAAAGCAGTAGTAGCACCAGTTAAAGTTATTACTAATAAAGCTGTACTACTATATTCTAATAAAGGTGAAGATCTTAATAATAAATATAATCCAGCAGTAACTAGAGTAGCTGCATGAATTAAAGCTGATACAGGTGTTGGACCTTCCATACTTCCAGGTAATCAAGAATGTAAAGGTATTTGAGCTGATTTTGCCATAGCTCCTGTTAGTAATAATAATCCTATTATAGTTATAGCTGTTTCATTCATAAATGGTACTAAACTAAATATTGTAGCATAATCTAATGATCCAAATAAAGCAAATAATGCAAAATATCCAATACTTAATCCCATATCTCCTACTCTATTCATAGTTAAAGCTAATACAGCTGCTTTATTTGCTTGTATTCTAGTAAATCAAAAATTAATTAGTAAATAAGAAACAATACCAATACCTTCTCAACCTACAAACATTACAAAAAAATTAGCACCTGATACTAAAATTAACATAAAAAAAGTGAATAAAGATAAATAAGAAAAAAATCTTTGATTATGAGGATCTTCACCCATATAATCTGTTGAAAAAATATGAATTAATGAAGAAATATATAATACAGGAATAAACATAGATACTGTTAATTGATCAAATAAAAATTCTCAAGATATACTCATATATTCTGAATCTATTCAATTAAATAAATATACTGTTACTGGACTTGAATTTAAACCTACTTCATAAAAAGCAATAGTTGCTAATATACTAGATAATATTAAACAAGTACAAGTTATTATATGAGATCCTGTTACTCCTATTTTTCTACCTAAGAATCCTGATACAAATGAACCTAATAAAGGTAAAATTAATATTGTTAAATACATTAAGTTTCTTGTCTAATTAAAATATTTCCTTTAATTCTATAAACTGCAACAATAATACTTAAACCTATTACAGATTCAGCTCCTGCTAATGAAATTATAAATATACTAAATATTTGTCCTATTCCATCATCAAAACTAAAACTTGATAATAATATTAACATAGTTACTGCTAATAACATTATTTCTATAGCTATTATCATTAATATTATGTTTTTTCGGTTTAATATAAAACCTAATATTCCTATTAAAAATAAAAATAATGATAAATTCATAGTATTATCGTAAATTAAACCCTTTGGGACTTGTATTAAATGTCTAATATTTTATACTTATTATAATTATTTGTATATAATTTATTATAATAAATATAAAATATTACTTGCTAATTACAAAATAATTGTTTATATTTTGTTTAGCGATTTATTAATTTATTTTAGGTAAATATTAAAAATTTTAAGGGGGTAAAATTAGTAAATAAAGATAATTATTATTAATAAATATCTTATATGAATATTACTTATATATATAAATTAATTACCTCCTCAGTAATAAACAGCTATAAATAAGAATAATCAAACTACATCTACAAAATGTCAATATAAAATTGCAGCTTCATGTCCTTGATGATGTGTATCAGTTAAATGATAATTAATTATTCTAATAAAACCTACTAAAATAAATAATGTACCAATAATAACATGTAATCCATGTAAACCTGTTGAAGCATAAAATACTGTTCCATATACTGAATCACTCATTGTAAAACTTGATTCTGAATATTCATAATATTGTAAAGCAGTAAATATAATAGCAAAAACTATTGTTAATAATGTACCTAAGATAGCTCCTTTTCTATCTCCTTGAATTAAAGCATGATGACCATATGTTACAAATGCTCCAGAAGATAATAATAAAATAGTATTAAGTAATGGTATAGCAAAAGGATCTAATGGTGTTATACCTTGTGGAGGTCAAACTCCTCCTATTTCTATAGTTGGAGATAAACTAGAATGAAAGAAAGCTCAGAATACACTGAAAAAAGCAAATACTTCACTAATAATAAATAATACTACTCCAATAGTTAAACCTTTTTGTACTTGTATAGTATGATGTCCTAAATAAGTACCTTCTGTTATAACATCTCTAAATCATAGTATCATACCAAATACTGTTAAAGTAAAACCTAAACTTAATAATTGTCCACCATGATTAAAACCTTGCATATACATTACTGCACCCAGAGTTAAACTTAATAATGAAAAACTAACTAAGATAGGTCATGGTGATTGATCTACTAAATGATAAGGAAAAGGTTGAAATTGATTTCTATTAATTTTATTCATTTTTATAAATATTTTTGTGTTTTTATAATTTTATACTAAAGTGTAATTTAAACCTAAAACAAGGTTTATACTGTTGAATATAAATTTTAAATCTAAAATTTTAGATTTGATTAGTTACTTAGATTATTATTTGTGTTTAATATATTTTAATTTTATAATTAATTTAAATATAAAATATATTATTAATATATTTGTAAATAAAAATTTAAATAATTAATAACAATACATAAATTGAAATTAATTAATCATTAATAATATGTCCAGTTTTTATAGTAATACTAAATGTACCTCTTTTATTTTTATTAACAAATCTATTTGTATTAATTAATCTAGCTTTAGTTCTAGCTAAACTACCTTTTTGGATTATTTTAGATTTAACTCTTTTTTGAATTTTTTGTGTTAATACTCTACCTGCTAATTTTAAATAAATTCCAGATAAATAAGAAGGTAATTTATTATTAGTAATTCTACTATTAATTCCTTTATGAAAATTTTTAATTTTACTTACTTTAAATAATTTCATATGAATATATCTAAATTTAATAAAATTACTTAAATTACCAATAAGATTAGCTAATATATTACTTTCATTTTGTGGAGTATATATTCTAATTAGTTCTAATTCTACTGATTTTTTAAATAATTTACTTAATAAATTAACTAATTTTTCTAATTTTTTATAATGTAATATTAAAAATTTAGAATGTAGATTACTATTATAATATTTTGTTCTTAAAGGTTTTCAGTAATAAAATAATGTAATTTTTAATAAATTGGGATTAATTGATATTATAGGTTTACTTATTATACTTGACATATTAAGAAAAGCTGATTTACATATTATATATAAATTATATAAATTTCTATTTATTTGTTTATAAGGTTTATTAGTAAATGTATAAATATGATTAGTAAAACTTGCTAACTTAGAATTAAATGGACTAATTAAACTTATAAATTGTTGTTCATTCATAAGAATTAAATTTGATTCATTTAAATTTATTTTAGTTAATTCTTTATTAGAATTTTTTAAATTATTTGTATTTGATAAATTTAAATTAAATTGATTTTTATTTAATAAATTTAATTGAGATTTATTAGTATTAATTATTTTATCACTTAATTTAATTATTGTTTGTAAATTATTATTAGTTTTTTTACTACTTATATATTTTTTATTTTCTAATTCTATTTCTCTATATCTATTAGTTATATTTTCTATAGATATATCAGTTATTCCTTTATTTATATGTTTTCTTAATAAAGATAAACCATATATAGGACTTATTTTGATATTTGAATATATAAATTTATTCATTATTAAAATTATTTTTTGTTTTATTATAGGTTAATGTGACGAAGTCTAAATTAAATAAACTTAATTTAGGGATTTATATTTATAATAATTTATTAAACATAAATCTATTCAGATAAATAATTATATATAAATTAAATATATATTATATAATTAAAAAATAAAGTTAAGTTAATTAATTATATAATATATAACTAATTTATATTACTATCCTCTTCTTTTAATTAAAATATATTATATTTTAATTTTATAACGTTATTGAATTTATATAAAGAATTAAAGGGGGTAATTAATAAATTAATTTTTATTTAATTTAAAGTAAATATTGAAATAATATAACAATTTATTATATTTTTATTCAAAAGGTTAACTATTTAAATTTATTATTATTAAATAATTCTTAAGATTAAAAAACAAAAATTAAGAATATAATAATAAGAAAGCAATCATTAAAGAGAATAACCCTGTAGCTTCAGCTAAAGCGAATCCTAAGATTGCAAAGCTGAATAATTGACCTCTTATTTGAGGGTTTCTAGCTGTTGAAGCGATTAATGAAGAGAAGATTAAACCAATCCCTGCACCAGCTCCAATTAAACCTGAGCAAGCTAAACCTGCACCAATGTATTTTGCTGCTGCTAACATTTTTATTTTATAAAATTTTGTAATAGCGTCTAATATATATTATAATTATAATAATATACACTTTTAAATAAATTAATTTTTATGTTTTGAAAATATATATGTAATAATAGATACGAGTAATCAGATTCGAACTGATGACATCTACTTGGAAGGTAGAGGTTATACCAACTTAACTATACTCGTTTTATTTAAATTTATTATTATTAAATAATTCTTTAAATTTAAATTTTTTGGTTTTTAATAAACTATTTCTTTTATATTTTAATATAAGTAATAGGGGGTAAATAAAAATAAAGAACACTATGTTTAATTTTATATTTAATTTAATAATTAATTAATAATTAAGATAAAATACTAAAATTATTTATTAAGTTATTAAATAGTAAATTGATTAAAGATATATTAAAATAAAATATCCAAAGTGTTAAATTTAATTAGATTTATTTTATGTAATAAATAAATTTAATATAATTTATAAGCTTAATAATGAAGAAAATAAAATAAATACTTATAAAAAGAATATAAAATTTATATGAAATATTAAACATTAAATTTTCAAAATTATTAAAAAAATTAAGATATAAATCTCCAGATTCTAAAGGACAATGAATATTAACAACATTAATATTAGTTGGAGCATCTCCACTGATAACTGTAGTATTATTTTCTATGTTAGTCATTTTAGATGTTTTATAATGTTTATGATGAAAAGGTACCATATCTTTAAGTAAATTAATATGATCTTCAGCTTTTTCAACTGTTAATAAAACATAATTTTTGAAATTAGAATCTGTAGGTGAAACATAAGATTCTTGATGAACTGTTAAATCTAAAGTAGGACCTACTCCTAGACCAAAATGAAAATAAAATGTAGGTTCAATGGGTGAAATTTTTAAATAGATACTAGATAATTTAACTCCTACAGCATAAGCTATTAATTCACCATAATTTTCTATTAAAGAATTTAAACCTTTTATATAAATATTATTATATAATATTAAATATTCAGTGCTATCTAGATAAATAACATTATTTATTAAATAATTATAAAAATAAAAATAAATAAATATACTTATAAATGTTACTTTGATTAAAGATATATTATTAAAATTATTATTTTTTAACATTAACTTTAATATTAATAAAGTTATTAAAATTATAAATATATTATTATAATAAATTGATAATAATAAGTAACAAGATATTATTAAACTAATGTTATTTATATTTATGTTAATTAACATTTTATTTATATTATTAGTTTTCATTTTAAAATTTTATGTTTGTTTCTAAAATTAGTACTAAAATTATTTATTATTATAACAATTTTAATAACGAAGACAATTATTTTTGTTTTTGTTTATATTAATTATATAAACTTATTTATTTATTATTTAATATAAACTAAAATATATTATTGATTTTAATAATTTATTATATAACTTTTTTTTTTATTCAAGAGTATATATTATTATATAATTATTAAGTCTTTTTAAATGATAATATTAAACGAGATCTTCCAGATTCGAACTGGGACCCTTCTAAATGACAATTAGAAACTCTACCAATTAAGCTAAAATCCCTTAAAGATAATAAATAAGTTTATATAATTTTGTTTTATTTTTTTTTTTTTATTAAATTAAATTTTAAGTAATTTAACAAGAGCGAGGTGATTCGAACACCTACCAATGATTTTGAAGATCGTCATACTAACCGTTAATACTACGCTCTTTATAGTATTTCTTTTATTAATATAATAAAGGGGGTAAATTAAGTTTATAATAAAGTTAATTTATAATAATTAAAGTAAGATTAAAATTAAATATTATAAAGTAAAGAAGAAACAGAAAAATGTAATCCATCTAAGATAACATTAGGGAATATACCTAATAAAACAGTAGGTATTAATAAAGTTATTAATATAATAAATTCTCTTCTAGAAATATCTTTAATTGGTTTTAAATGAGGAGAATAAACACCATAAGAAATTCTATTATATAAATAAATAGAATAGATAGCAGAAAATACTATACCAGTAGCACCTAAAGCTGCTATTATAGGGCTTCTTTCTCATATACCAATTAGAGATAGTTGTTCTCCTAAGAAATTTAAAGTTAATGGTATACCAGTATTACTTAATGTAAAAATAAAAAATAATATAGTAAATACAGGCATATAAGTTACTAAACCTTTTACATAATGAATTATTCTAGTACCTGTTCTATCATAAATTACACCTCCTACACAAATAAATAAAGCAGGAGAAACAAATCCATGAGCTAAAGCTAATAATATAGCACCTTCAATACCTTGAATTGTATTAGAGAATAAACCTAAAATAACTACACTCATATGTGCAATACTTGAATAAGCAATCAAAGCTTTAGTATCTTGTTGAACAATTGTAGCTAATGAAGCATAGATTAAAGTTATAATTGCAATAGTTTGAACTAAAGGTGAAAAATAATTAGTAGCATCAGGTAAAAAATTAATTAAAACTCTTAAATAACCATAAGTAGCAAATTTTAATATAGTAGCAGCTAATAATATAGATCCTGCTAAAGGACTATCAGCATGAGCTCTATATAATCATCCTGTTAAAGGTCATAATGGAGTTTTTACTGCAAAAGCTAAAAAGAAACCTAATCATAAGATTTTTTGACTATCTAAATTTATATCTGATAAAGATATTATTTGAAAATCAGTTGAACCTACATAACTATATATTTGAAGTATAGCTAATAACATAAATAAAGATCCTGCTAAAGTATATAAAAATAATAGTAATGCTGATCTTATTCTAGCTTCACCTGCACCATATATTATAATTACTAAAAATAGTATAGGTAATACACTTTCAAAGAATATATAAAATAAAATTAAATCTAATACTACAAATACTCCTATTTGTAATGTTTCTAATAATAAAAATGATATTAAAAAGTATTTTAAATTATTATTTATATTATTATAATTAGATAATACAGCTATAGGACTTATAAATGTTGTTAATAATACAAAATATAATGATATCCCATCTATACCTATATTTAAATGACAATAACTTAAATCTATAAATTCATATACAAATTGATATTGACTAGTACTTGAATCAAATTCTAATCAAATATATATTGATATTAAGAAATTTATTATCATACTTATTAAAGTTATTCTTTTCATTCTTATTTTATTTTCTATTGAATTTTCTGGTATTGTTAATAATAATAAACTACCTATAATAGGTATTAATAATAAAAAACTAAGCATTAATAAATAAAATTTTTATTCGATATTTGCAACTAGAGTGTCTATTTTTGTGTTTTGTGTTTTAATAGATTTAATTATGAATTTTATAATTAATAAAAATTAAAATTTAAAGGGGATTTTTAATAAATAAACCAGAACAATATACAATTCTTTATTGAGGTTATAAAATTATCCTCTTCTTTTAAGATATATTATCTATGTTATTCTATTTATTAAAGAAATTTATTTAAATTAATCCTCGGACACTGTGAGATTTGAACTCACGACTTTATTCAAGTACTCGTTTTCAAAACGAGCGCCATAAACCAGACTCGACCAAGTACCCTATATAATTATATTATTAATATTTCATATAAATATTTTAAATAAGACCGAAGGGAATTGAACCCTTATAATATCCATTATGAGCGAACTGCATTACCAATTATGCTACAGTCTTTTTATTTATAATTATTAATTCTTTTAATTATAATATTCATATTTAAAGGGGGTAAATTTTATAAAAATGAACTGTTAATTTAATAAATAACAAATTAAAGTGAAAATAAATATTAATTTAAGATTGAACAGGTAACATTTTGAAAGCATGTAATGGGATAGGACTTTCTAATGATCATTCTAAAGTTGCAGCTGTATCTGTTTCATTTTTAAATTGTTCTGTAGAAGTGAAATATGAAGGTATATTTCAAGGATTAGTATTAACTGGACTACCATTAGCAAATATATCATAAAGAATATAACCAAATAATACAGTAGCCATAATTGAAATCATTGATCCAAAACTTGAAATTTGATTTCAACCACTAAAGGCATCTGGATAATCTGGAATTCTTCTAGGCATACCCGCTAAACCTAAAAAGTGTTGAGGGAAGAAAGTAGTATTTACTCCTATAAATAATGTTCAAAAATGAATTTTTCCTAATAATTCATTATAAGATTTTCCTATTATTTTAGGTATTCAGTAATAAAATCCTGCAAATATTGCAAATACAGCTCCCATTGATAATACATAATGGAAATGAGCTACTACATAATAAGTATCATGTAATGCTAAATCTAATGAAGCATTAGCTAAAACTACTCCTGTTACACCTCCAATTGTGAATAATGCTAAAAACCCTAATGTAAATAATAAAGGTGTTGTTAATCTTAAACTACCACCATATAAAGTAGCAATTCAAGAGAATATTTTAATACCAGTAGGTACAGCAATTACCATTGTAGCTGCTGTGAAATAAGCTCTTGTATCTACATCTAATCCTACACTGAACATATGATGAGATCATACTAAAAATCCTAATATTCCAATAGAGAACATAGCATAAACCATTCCTAAGTAACCAAAAATAGGTTTACCTGAGAATGTTGATATTACTTGGCTAATTACTCCAAATCCAGGTATAATTAAAATATAAACTTCTGGATGTCCAAAGAATCAGAATAAATGTTGGAATAATATTGGATCTCCTCCTCCAGCAGGATCGTAGAAACTAGTATTAAAATTTCTATCTGTTAATAACATAGTTATCCCACCAGCTAATACTGGTAAAGCTAATAATAATAAAATAGCAGTTACAAATATACTTCAAACAAATAATGGTAATTTATGTAAACTCATACCATTAGTTCTCATATTTAAAACTGTAGTAATAAAATTAATAGCTCCTAATAATGAAGATACCCCTGTTAAATGTAAACTAAATATAGCTAAATCAACAGATCCACCTGAATGAGATTGAATTCCTGATAATGGTGGATATATAGTTCATCCAGTACCTGCTCCATTTTCTACTAATGCGCTAAGTAATAATAAAATTAATGAAGGAGGTAATAATCAGAAACTTACGTTATTTAATCTTGGAAAAGCCATATCTGGAGCTCCTATATGAATAGGTAAAAAGTAATTACCAAAACCTCCAATGAATGCAGGCATAACCATAAAAAATAACATTAATATACCATGAGCAGTTATTATTACATTAAATAATTGATGATCTCCTTGAAGAAATTGAACACCAGGTGAAGATAACTCTAATCTAATTAAAACTGAAAATCCTGTGGCTATCATACCTGCAAATATTGCAAATACTAAATAAAGAGTTCCAATTTCTTTAGCATTAGTTGAATATAATCGTCAATTCATATAACAATCCTCACTTATCTTATTTACTCCTCTATTTTGATTAATATAACAAAATTTTCAAAAAACAATTTTATAATTTACGGAATAGAGGTGAGTCGAACACCTAAGGGATAACCCGAACAATTAGCAATCGTTTTAACTTTCCAATGTAAACTATTCCTTATTTATAATATCAATACTAACAATTAAATGGGGTAAAATTTATTAAATTTTGTTAATTTAATTAACAATTATCTATTTTATAATAAAATTATCTTTATAAATAAATTATAATTTAGAATTAATCCATTATTAATAATAATTAGTGTAAATAGATAGCATCTTTAATATATGATATTACTAATAATACAAATACATAAGCTTGAATAATAGATACAGCTACTTCTAATCCACATAATGCTAAGAAGAATGCAAATGGGATTAAAGTGAATATAGCTATAATAAAACTACTACTAAACATTTGATATAAGAAAGTAGATAATATTTTTAATAAAGAATGTCCAGCAACCATATTAGCAAATAATCTTATACCTAATGATAAAGCTCTAGCTAAATAAGATACAGTTTCTATTAATACTAATAATGGAACTAAAGCTAAAGGTGTTCCAGAGGGTACAAAATATGAGAAAAAATGTAATCTATGAATATATAATCCAAGTATAGTTACACCTGTTAATATTGTAAATGATAATCCTATTGTTACTATTACAGAAGTTGTTATAGTATATGAATAAGGTATATTACCTATTAAATTACTTATTAATATAAAGAAAAATAATGAATAAATAAATGGTAAATATATTTCTTTACCTAATTGTTCTCTTACCATTGTATTAATTGTTGTAAATATACTTTCAATCGCTATACTTCATTTTGATGGTAATATTTTATTTTCATTATTACTTATTATATGTAAACTTAATATGATAAATAATATTAAGATAGAATATAACCCTAAATTACTTAAAGTAATATTGATATAACCAAATATAGGTGCTATAATACTTATTAAACTACTTACTTCAAATTGTTCTAAGGGGGAATTTATTATTAAATTATAATTATGTAACATTTTTATATTTTTTTGGTCCTAAAATTAGTACTAATTTTAATCAAAATCTAATAACGATTAACAATAATTGTTATATCTCTATTTAAGTATTTAATTTAAATAAATTATAATTTTAAGTTATATAAAATTAACAAATTATAATTTAATTATAAATTATCTTGAACTCTTAAAAAGTAAAAAGTAAAAAGTAAATTAAAGAAATAGTCTTTATCAGATTCGAACTGACACTAGCAACTTGAAGGGTTGCCGTACGACCATTATACTAAAAAACCTTTTTATAAACTATGAAATTTCCGATTAGATTATTTATAAACACTCAAACTCTGAAATTGTATTTATTGAATTAATTGATTTCTAAGATTAAAATTATTATTAAATATTTTTAATAGTATAATTTTATAAATTTAAATAAATTAAATTGATATTAACAAAGACAGAATGGGAATTGAACCCATCTACTAACTAATGAGATTAGCGTGCGAACCGTTACACTAAACTGTCTAAATATAATTAGATTATATTGAACACTATTGTTGTAAAACGTATACGAACAAAGAGACTTGAACTCTTAAGGAATTACTTCCACTCCTGCTTAAGAAGAGATTGTTTACCAATTTCAACATGTTCGCTTATTTATTACTCTTTTTTTTTTTTATTTTACTTTTAATATTTTATATACTTTTATATTATATAATAAATTAATATTAATCTAATGAATATAATAATTTAAAACACTAAAGGCGTTAATAGGAATCGAACCTATGAATAAAGTATTAACAGTACTCCGCAATAACCTCTCTGCCATAACACCATAAAATATTTTGTGTTTTATTAAAAAAAATATTTTTATTTAGTTAAATTCTTAAAATATTAATAATAAAAACACAATTTATGGTAGGCACGATTCGAACATGCTGTATGTCTCCTACCCAAAAGGAGCGACTGACCAATTTGTCATCTACCATTTAAATTTTTTATATTGAGCAGTAAAGGAATCGAACCTTTTATGGAGCTAACCAATTCTTTTACAGAGAATCACCATTACCAATCGGATCACCTGCCCTTATTTTAATTTTATAAATTTAATTTTGTTTTTTGTTAATTTTGTGTCTTTTAATTAAATAATGAATTCTTAATATATAACATTGAAATTTAAATGATTTTTTTATTAAATCCAATTTTCAGATAAATTATATATTAAGAATTGAAAGCACCTGGACTTGAACCAGGACTGTCTCCTTAAAAGGGAGACACTCAACCACTCGAGTTCTGCTATCTTATAATTATTTTAATTAATTATAATTTAAATTATATAATATAAAAAATTTTAATATAACCTACTGAGTCGACCAGATTCGAACTGATATTATTCATTACCAAAAAATGATGTTTTTCCAAATTAAACTACAACTCATGATTTGAAAATAAAACAATCTCTTCATGATTTAACCAAGAAATAAATCATAAAGTGTATAAAGAAGAAGAAATAAAAGACGACACACCAATTTATAAAAATAAAATATTTATTTTTGGTTTAATATTTGTTATTTCATGTTTTATGTTTTATTAATTTAGTGGGCCCATAACTCCTAATAATGGAAGAAATGATGGTCCAGATAATGCAAACAGAAATTTAGAATTAAAAAACAAAAATAAATTAAAAGACTTTTTTAATAAACAAAGAATTTCTGATACAACTTCTGAAGGAAGTGATAAAACAATAACTCAATTTGACAAATACTTTAAAGAACCAAAAGGTAAAGAAAAATTAGTTGATATAAAACTGATGAATTTATTTTTGTTTTTAGAAGGATCTAGTCAAGTTACTGATATAACTAATAGAAATTCAGGTAGTAATTCAATTTTTAATAAAGTTATTCCTACTGTTTTATTGCCAAAAACTGGAATCGAACCAATATCAAAGTCTTACAAGGAATTCGTTTTACCAATTAAACTATTTCGGCTTATAATAATAACAAACAAAAAACAAAATTTTTGTGTTTTATAGCTATTTAATTAATAGCAATTTGCCTCGAGAGAGAATTGAACTCACTTATCTATATCTTCAGAATAGCGCTTTGACCACTAAGCAATCGAGGCTTATAATTTAATTTCCTTTTTACATAAATTAATAGTTAATAAACTATAATAAAACAAAACATAAAGCACAAAACAAATTAAATAAATTTTGGAGAAAGATAGACTTGAACTATCATTTTTGTAATGCAAATACAATTGATTACCAATTATCAGATTCCCCCTTAGTTTATATTCTTTTAAGGTTTACTTATTAGAATAATTTATTTTATTTGTTTATAATAAATTTGGTTCAATCTTATGTTATTATATTTGGATAAAATTTATATATTAATCTGAATATTAAAATCTTAGATTTAAGTTTTATTTAATTAAATATCTCGAAATAGTAAATCTATTTATAACTACAAATGATGTTTAAAATCTAATTTAAGGCTTATATGTTAATTGGATTAACAGTATAGTTTCGAGAAGTTTATTTATAAGGCTTTTGATATTGATATAAAATTTTTTATTAATAATATATGTAATATTACTTATAATAAATCACTAAAACTTAAAAAATAAAAATAATTAAAATTTATTATGAATTCTATAAGATGAGTCTTTTAATTTAGGCTAATATTTTATATAAGAAAATACAGTACTTAATCTAACATTTTCATAGAATTAAATTTAAGTAATAAAGGGGGTAATTATAATAAAATAGAATTATTAATTAAATTTTAAATTGAAAGTAATAATAAATATATAATTAATTATTTCTTATTATTATTTTGTGTAGTTATAGATATAGCTCCAGAACCAATTTCTAAGATAAAACCTATAGTTAAAACTACAAAGAAAATTAAAGCTATACTAAACCCAAAAGTACTTACTTTATATAAAGTAACAGCTATAGGGAATAATAATAATATTTCTAAATCAAAAATTAAAAATAACATAGCTACTACATAAAATTGAATTTGGAAATCAGTTCTATTTTGTTTTCTAATAGCTGAATATCCACATTCATAAGCTGATATTTTAGATTCATCAGGTCTATGTACTGAAAATAAGAAATTTAAAAATAATAAAACAAAAGCTAATATAGGAACAAAAATAAATAACATTAATAAATTATTCATTAATAATTAAATAAAGATAAAGAAAGTATTGTTGTACTATTTAATAAAATTGATGGTTTAAGAACAAAGAATAAAATAGATAATGTTAAAGTAGATATAATAAAACTATTAGTACTACTTATTTCTATTTCTGAATTATTATTTAAATTATTAATTATTTTTAATTCTTTATCACTATATTCAGAGATATTTTCTTCTTCTGTAAATAATATTTTGATTATTTTTAAATAATAAGAAGCACTTATTATACTTACAATAATAGCTATTATAGACATAAAGTAATATCCATTTTGAATTGCTGAATATAATACAAATTGTTTAGAGAAAAATCCTATTAAAGGAGGTATCCCAGCCATACTAAATAAACAAATTGTTAAAGTTATTGATAATACAGGATTTAAGAAAAATTGACCTTTTAATTCTGAAATATAATTAATATCATTTTCTATTCCTGTTTCATCTTCAACCATTATACTTTGTATTAAATCTCTATATGAATTTTTTATTATATATCCAAATAATATTATTATTAAAAAAGTATTTAAATTTGTAATAGTATATTGTATAATATAAAATATTAAAGCTTCTATAGATTGTTCAGAATTAATAGCTAATGCTAATAAAATAAATCCTACATGTGATATAGTACTATAAGCTAATAATCTTTTTATTTTTGATTGAGCTAAACCTAATATTGTACCTATTAATAATGATAATAATGAACTTATTAATAATAAATTTTTACTTCAGAAATAATTATTATTAAAACTTAATATATTACTATTTATTATATTATTTAAAGGATTTAATTCTAATATTGTAGTAATATTATCTATTAAATTAATATGAGTTTGTATTTCAAATAATATTAATAAAATAGATATTTTAGGTATAATAGTTAATCATGTTGTTATTATTGTAGCACTATCTGCATAAACATCAGGTGCTCAATTATGTAAAGGTGCTGCTGCTATTTTAAATAATAATCCTATAAAGATTAATATTAAACCTAAACTAAAACCTAATAAAACATCATTATTATCTACTACTGATATCATACTATATATTGATTCTAAATTAGTTAATCCTGTGAAAGAATATATTAATCCACAACCTAATAATATTATACAAGAAGCTAAACTACCTAATAAAAAATATTTTAAACCTGCAGATATTGCTAATTCTGAATGTCTATATAAAGAAGCTAATATATATACTCCAAAAGATTGTAATTCTAAACTTAAATATAATGTTATTAGATTTGAAGAGGATACTAATAATAAAGAACCTAAAGTTGATATTAATACTATTATTGAATATTTTATTCTATAATTATTAATTGATAATATATTATGACCTTTTTCATTTAATTCTAGATTATTTTCTATAAATTTATGATTAATTAAAGGTCAAGCCATTAGTATCACAGAACCTGTTAATACTATAACTATATCAAATAATTGTGTAAATAAAGTAATTTGAAATAAACCATTAAATATACCTATACCTGATCCAATAGACTGAATATAAAAAGCATTAAAAGCTAATGCTCCAGTATAAAGTAATAATAATGAAGATATTCTTAAATATAAATTTGGCGAAATATTTCTATTTATTGAAGGTAGGGCTATTGCCACTATAAGAATCATGATACTAATAAACATCATTACTTTGAAAATTTTTATAATTAATTATGAATAATTAATTAAATTTTATATTTAACAAATTTTATATATTTTATAAAATTAACTTTATTACATCTTATTGGATTTGAACCAATAATTATTTGCTTCGAAGACAAACGCTTTTCCAATTTAGCTAAAGATGTTACAAAAATTATAATTTTGTATCAAACTTTAGATTATAATTTAATTAAATTATATTTTCATAGAAAGGATTTAAATTTTAGCTAATATAATAAAGAATTTTAATATATTTTATATTACTTAATTTTGTTAATTTAAAGATTAATTAATATTTTAATTTAATTAGATTTTTTTATATGTTTATGTATATATATATATATATATTATACGAGTAAAGAGACTTGAACTCTTACGAATATAAATTCATAAATTCCTAAGATTTACCCGGCTACCAAATTTCGGCACACTCGCAATTTAATAAGTGTTATATTAAATATTATATAATATAATTTCAAAATATTAAAACAAAAAAGAATTTTATTAAGAATAATTATCTAAAAACAAAAAATTAACATAAGAATTAAAATAAGAGATAGAGTAATCGAAACTCTGTCTGCACAGTGTAAATATGCTGTTAAACCACTCAACTAATCTCTTACTATTATATTATATATAAAAAGGGGGTAAAATTAATTTATTTTCCAGCAGCACTTTCCAGTACGGCTACCTTGCTATGACTTTTGAGATGTTACTCAACTGATTTAATAAAAACTAATTAGTTTAACATAGCCGTTATAATAAATAACTATTTAAATTTATACTAATATACAAATCTAAATATAACTATGAAAAGTTTATAATTATATTCCTATTTCCATCAATATAAGCTTCTTCCCAGCGACAGACAGTTAGTTCATCACGGATACTAGTTTCACCGTTGCGCTAATTATCAACGATTACTCGAAATTCCTTCTTCATGTTCCCGAGTTACAGAGAACAATCCGTCTAAGTTTATATTTTAACTTTTTTTAATGATTAGCTCTTCCTATTTTCCAAATTTAACTTTCTTTATTAGAAAATTAAATATTTAATTTCTTTAAGGAAAAAGTTTAGCATCACTTTGTAAAAGTTTTTGTGGCACGTCTATAGCCCAGTTCATAAGGGCCATAACGACTTGTCTTAGCCCCAAATGAAACTCTATAAGATTCATTAATTGTTAAGTATATAATTAATATTTTTAATTAACAATAGGGATTTCGTCCGTTAGCGGAATTAACCTCAGTTCTCACGATACGGACTGAAGACAGCCATGCAACACCTGTATTAAATGTTTATTTATTATTAAAAATATTTTAATATTTTAAATTTAAAACATTCCTTTATATTTTTATATAAATTATATAAAATAAAAGTTTTTATTCAAGAACTGGTAAGGTTTTACGCGGATTATCGTATTAAATAACATGCTTCACTTCGTTTGCTCCGAAACCGACTAATTTTTTTGTTTTCAACTTTGCAGTTGTACTCACAAGGCGGAATGGTTATCGTGTTAACATTACCATTAATAATAATATTATTATTAATAATTACCATTCATCGTTGACAGAGAGGGGTATTTTGGGTATCTAATCCTATTTCCTATCCTCACCTTCGTTTCTGAGCGTCAATCATTTATGGAAAAAAGCTTTCGCCTTTAATATTCTACTTAGTATCTAAGGATATCAGACCTACTCTAAGCATTCTTTGATATATCCTCTATTTGATTCTAGCTTTTATTCTTAACTTATTTTATTAAATTTTATAAGTAAATTAAAAGCCGCCTACAAACCCTTTACGCCTGATTAAGACGATTAACGTTTGTGTCTCTGGCCTTACCGAGTCTTCTGGCACCAGTTTTGGACGACACTAATAATAAGGTAATATCATTATTTTCCCTTATATTATCAATTTTTTAATTGATTTCAGTTAGCTAGTTCACTCTTTCGAGCATTGACTAATATTCTCGACTGCTGGTAGTATAATACTACTTGGGAGATTTCATTCCCAATGTGGCCATTTGTTCTCTCAAACATAGCTATTGATCATCGGCTTGGTAGGCTTTTACTCTACCAACTACCTAATCAAAATAAATAGTATTTTATAACAGAAAATTTCCTTTAATATAAACTAAATTTTTCATTTAATTTATTTTAATTATTAATAATTAAATTTATTTCCTATTTATGGAAATTATAAAGTAACTTATTTATTTTTCCTCACCTTTACACCTTATTACCTTATAATATTTATATAATTATTAATTATATATTATATTGTCGGTAAGAATGATTTGCATGTCTTAAACTACTGAACAACGTTCAATCAGAACCAAAATTAAATTCTTATATTATTTAAACAATAAATTTATATTATACTTTATTGTTTTATTTTATATGCATTATTGCAATCTTTAGTATCTCTTTTAAGTAATATTTTTAATTTAAAACTATCTTTAAATCTCACACAAATTTATTCTAAAAATAACTAAAAGCTAATTATATAGAATTTGGTTTTCATAATTTAAATCATTAAAATCTAAATAAATCTATAAAATTAATATTTTTCGAACTATGAATTGAATATTTTTAGTTTTCAATATTATTACTTTATAATATTTAAAGGGGGTAAATTAAATTAATTTAATATAAATTTTATAAATATATTAATACATTTTATTTTAATAAATAATTATCTATAAATTAAATAATAAAATAAATTATAGATAATAAATTAATAAGGTGAAATATTAAATGCTATTAAAATGCTAGGTACTAAAATAATAAAAGCTACACAAACAGGTAATAAATTTAATCAACATAAATCAATTAAAGCATCATATCTCATTCTAGGTAAAGTGGCTCTAAATCATACAAACATAAAACAGAATATACATGTTTTTAATCCTAATATTATAGATTGTAAATTAATTACAGAATTATTAAGAAATAATTCAGGCATATGATATCCTCCTAAGAATAAAATAGAAGTAATACAACTAAATAAAATAATTGAAGCATATTCGGCTAAAAAGAAGAAAACAAAAGGAACACTAGAATGTTCAGTAAAGAAACCAGCAACTAATTCAGATTCAGCTTCTTGTAAATCAAAAGGTGTTCTAGATGTTTCAGCTAATATAGATATAAAATAAAATATAAATACTGGTAATAATGGTATTATATATCAAATAGCTTGTTGTTTTTCAATAATAGTTGTAAAATTAAATGAACCAGTTAATATAATTATAATTAATATAGCAGAACTTAATATTAATTCATAACTAATCATAGCAGCAGTACTTCTTAAAGAACCTAAAAAAGCATAAGTAGAATTAGCTGATCAACCAGCAAATAATACTCCATATACTCCTAATGAAGATAAAGCTACAGTATATAATATTCCTAATGAAAAATCAGATAATGCTAATCCTTGTCCAAAAGGAATTATACCTCATCCTAATAAACTAAATATTAATGAAGATACAGGTGCTAAATAAAATAAAATTTTATTAGATTGAGATGGTATTACAGTTTCTTTAACTATTAATTTAAGAGCATCACTAAAAGGTTGTAATAAACCATAATATCCTGTAGTATTAGGACCAACTCTTCTTTGATGAGCTGCTAATTGTTTTCTTTCTATCATAGTCATAAAAGCTACAGATAATAATATAGGTAATATTACTAATAATACATCTAATAAATTAATTAATACATTTAATAGAATTAATATTAAATTATTTGTATTCATAAATAGATATAATTATCATCTTTATTTATATTTATAAATGATTACATACTTTATTATTAAATTTTCTTTATTTTTTATTAATTAAAATTAATTAAAGTATATAAAATTGAATTATAATCTTAAATTACAATTAAAAACAAAATTTATTTTAATAAATATAAATATTGATTAAAATAGTTAATTATAATTAACAACATAACTTATAAAAATATATATTTTTGTTTTTGGTTTTTATAACATAAATTAAATATTTCTTTAAGTAGATTTATAATATTATTATTTAAATTTATATTTAATTATTACTAATTTAAGTAAAGAATAATTAAATATAAATAAAAGACACTGTAACAATAAATTTATTTTTATATAATCAGTCTAATTTAATAGAGATTAATATTATTTTAAGTAAAATAATTTAATTAATAATAATGAAAAAAGTTAAAATAGTTTAACTTTTAAACAAATTATAGATTATATTTAAATTATTTTAATTAATTAAATTTTTATTCTCTTTTGGATTCGAACCAAAATTAACACTTTAGAAGAATGCAGTTCTACCATTGAACTAAGAGAATTTATTATATTTAATTCATTTGTTTTTTTTTTTTATTTTTTACAAATAATTAATAGAATTCTTTTAATAAAAACAAAAACAAAAAAAAAACTAAGTTTAAATAAATT
>Ga0209167_10000288_pt1 | contig 43003 bp, 38 predicted proteins | sample Coa_R1_9_FD_187154 | JGI IMG/M metagenome (GOLD analysis project Ga0209167, IMG submission 187154) | Surface soil microbial communities from Centralia Pennsylvania, which are recovering from an underground coalmine fire - Coalmine... | ecosystem: Environmental > Terrestrial > Soil >...
TCTTCTCCGCAACACCCCGACCTGCGCGTCCTTCACCATGGAGCCTCACCGCCTCGCTCCACTTCTCTCGCGCGCCGCCGGGACGACGACAACCGGCAAATTTAATTGTCGTCAGCCGGCAAATTTAATTGTCGTTGATCAGTCCCGGCGTTGAGGGGGTGGTGGTACAGGGGCCGCCCGGCACGGGAAAGACCCACACCATCGCCAACATCATCTGTAACTATCTCGCAACCGGCCGCCGCGTTCTCGTCACCTCGAAGAGTGAAGGCGCCCTTGCGGTGCTCCGCGACCAAATCCCCGAGGGGATTCGCGACCTCGCTATCAGTCTACTTACTTCAGAACGCGAGGGCCTCAAGCAACTTGAAGCGACCATCAGCATTCTTGCTTCGAAAATCGCGTCTCTCAATTCCGGATCGACGGAACGCGATATCGCCGACAGCGAGCTACGCGTAATCGAACTTCAACGCCGTATTGGGAAAATCGATGCAGAAATGCGCGACTTCGCCGAGAAGCATCTCCGTCGCGTCGGCGGTGGCCAAGATTCTGACGGCATTCTGCCGAGCGAACTTGCCGAGCGAATTGTCCGGGACCGCGATCGCTATACTTGGTTCGTCGACCGGCCCGAACCTTCCGACGCCGGTAAGCCAAGATTCACGGACGAAGACATTGCAGCCGCCCGCACCGCCCGGAAGGCACTCGGAGCGGACTTGGATTATATGGGGGCGACCCTTCCCAGCGTTTCTGACCTTCCTGACGCGGCTACACTCGCCGCCATTCACCAGGATTTGGCCAGCGCCGCTCGCATCGAACGCGACCGGCAATCGGATGCACTCGTTATGTCGGCTTCGGAGGCCGATGCCCTGGCCCGCGCCGAAGCCTTGTTAGCAGCAGTTCAGGCGCTCGTCGCTGCGCATGAACTCTGCCTTGAGGCGCCGTGGCTCGACAATCTCTTTGCCGTATGGAGGCGCCATGGCCTCGATGCGGACCCTGTTCGCCCTTTGGCAGAACTTATTGCGGCTTTGAGCGAGCCGACCCGGAAGCGGACGACAATCGCTTCCTACGTCATCATCACGCCAGGCGATGCCCACATGCAAGCGGAGCTTGTTACGGCGATTGAGCGTGCGGCATCGGGGAAGAAGCCCTTCGGAATCGTTTCTTGGGGTAAATCCGAGGTGCGTACCGCGTTCGCTGCCATCCGCGTCCTCGACAAGCCCCCTGACCAGCCGGAGCAATGGCAGCGGGTACTGGAAGTTCTCGCCTGGCGAAGAGAGCTTGCGGATTCGCTCACCCGATGGAAGGCACTCGCTGTCGAATTTTCACTCCCGCCCGTCTCTGACGACCTCAACGAAGGCGCCCGTACCCTTCAAGCGCACTTGGAGAGCGTGAATCACATCGCCGATTGCGTCCGTCTGCACGTTCCGTTGGTGCAGAGGGAAGTCGGTCGTCTCTTTCCCTATGGAGTCAGCGCAGCCGAAATCATCGATGACATCGGCCATGCGCAAAGGGCAGTGGGCACCATCAACTCCGAAGTATCACGCCAGCGCCTAGAGGGCACTCGCGCCAAGCTGGCTGCCACTTAAGGAAAAATTGGAAAGCTGTAACGGGCGCATATCGGACACTCTTAAGGAATTCATATTCGGATATGTCGGACTCCCGGACGTCGCTCCAAGCAAGCTCGCCGACGAGTGGACGCGGCTCTTGGTGGACCTTGAGAGCATCGCCAATTCAGGAGCGCCAAAGTGGGTTCATTCCCTTCGTACAATTCCGGTGGAGGGCACGGAAGACGCATGGACTTGGGCGCAGGCCGATTCACCCCTTCGCGCTATCGATGGTCGCGCGCGGCTCCGCGACCTGGATGACCAAAGACGTGCCGCCGATGACGAGATTCGGCGTCTTTTCCAGGACGTTGTGCGACTCAGAACCTTGCTGACGCTAAAGGCCCGCATAACGCGGCGGGTTGACGCGGCTTTGCAGATTTTCCTGAGCGCCATCCGCAAGATTGGCAAAGGCACGGCAAGAGTGCCTCGCGACTACGCCGGGACGCGCGCAATGCCATGGAGGCATCATATGCTGCCGTACCATGCTGGATTATGCCGACTTGGCGGATCTCCGAGAGCCTTCCGTCGACACTCGCTTCTTTCGACCTCGTAATCTTCGACGAGGCGTCGCAATCCGACATCGGAGCGCTTCCGGCGCTCCTGAGGGCAAAGAAAGTCCTCATCATCGGGACGACAAGCAGGTGAGTCCGACCGCTGCCTTCATCCAGGAGCAAACGCTTCGCTCGCTTCGGATGCACTATCTCGATGATCAGCCATTTTGGCGCCCTGATGCTTCCGGGAAATCCTCTTTACGAGCTGGCGCTCGCCTGCTATCCGGGTCGGCGCATCACTCTGCGAGAACATTTCCGCTGCGTCGAGCCCATCATCCGCTTCAGCTTCCAGTTCTACACGGAGGAAATCGTCCCTGTCCGCTTGCCCAAGGCGTCCGAGCGCCTTTCGCCGCCGTTGATCGATGTCCATGTAACACACGGCCGAAAGGATAACGCCAATCGCAATTTCGCCGAGGCTGAGGCGTCGATGAAGTAGCTCGCATTGTTGCCGACCCCCAAGATGGCCGGGCGCGCCATCGGCATCATCTCTCTGATTGGAGTCAGGCAGGCCCAGCTCATCCAGGCGATGCTGCTGGAGCGTATCGGCGAAGACACCTATCTCCGCCATGACATCGCTTGCGGCGATTCGGCGATGTTCCAAGGCAAGGAGCGCGATATCGTGCTCATCAGCGTGGTTGCTCACGGTTTGGCTCAGGTTTGGCGGCGGCTGCAAAACGACTGCCCGTTTTGGGAGCTGCATGATCGCCAAAAGGAACGCTTCGAGGTCGAGAGCTTGCGCTTCCGGCGTGCGCGCCCAGCGTCCATAGACCTCGTCGATCTTCTTCACTCCGACGTGACCGAGTTGATGTGCGATCCATTGCAGCGGCTTGCCGGCCCGGATCATCAATGTGGTGTAGGTGTGGCGTAGATTGTAGTGCACGCTATAGTCGACCCTGGCTCGCGCCACAGCCCGCCGCCACGGATGATCGCCGACGCTGCGCCCGAGCATCGGTCGCCCCAATGATCCGCAGAACACGCGGCTACGAAACCAGTTGAGCGCGAGTATGTCGAACAACGCCAACTTCACTGGTTCAAACATCTGCAGCGGACGTCGTGAGTTTTTCGTCTTGAGCCGGAGCGAGACCTCCCCTTTCTCTAGCATCTGCTGGCGCACCAGGATCGTGCCTTCAGTGAAGTTGATATGCTCAGGCATCAGAGCTAAAGCTTCGGACGGCCGCATCCCGCTAATCGCCAGCAAAATGTAAAGGGCACGCTGTTGACCTCACAGACCGCAAAGATCCGAAGCAGCTCGGCGGGATCGAATGGATCAATTTCGCGCTCTGCTACGGTTAAATTCCTCACTAGGGTCATTGGATTTCGTGCGCTCACGATCGCGCCGCTCTCGAAGGCATCGTTGAGCATCGTGCGCACGCGGGCGAGAATCTTGTTGATCGTGTTAGCCTCTAGCGGCTGACCGCCGTTTGTCTTCTTTTGCTCCAGCTCTCGCACAAATGATCTGATGTCCAGGTACGTCAGTTTCGCGAGTTGAACCTCGGCGAATTTGGACGGCAGAATGTGCGCGCTAAAAAATGAACCGGTATTGCTCCCTCGTCCGATCAGTGATTCCTGCCAATCGATCGAGATAGTGGCGCGCGAAGTCGCCGACGCATATTGGCTGCTCCGCTCGGACTTCTATGGGCTGGAGTTGTTGGGTTGCTGCTGTGCGGCTGCGTGGGAACCACCGACGAGGATCGAATGGCGCTGTCACGCCGTACTTTGTCGCGACCAACTCGCGCGTTATCTCCGCAAGTTTATTCCGCCACAGTTGACGGCTCTGGCGGTTGTCGGCGAGTCCAGTCGATTCTCGATATCTCTGCGGGCGGGCATCCCGCGGACCTTTCCATAGGAAGGCGATCAGTAAGTGCTGCCGAACGGAGCCGTCACGACGCCGTCGACTGGCAGTTTCAAAGCTTGCGGGCCACACAGCCTTAGCCCAATTCGCTTCGTTCGATGGCCGCCTTTAGGACATTCCAATCGATCAACCGCCGACGGCCCACCCGCCGAAGGCCTTGCGCAACACCGAGTTTTCCGTCGCTGATCCAGTGGTAAATGGTCCATCGAGACATGTGCAACAGCGTCGCGCACTGCGGGGCAGTTACAAAATTTGGGGCTTCGTGAACGGTAAGCGTGTCCATTTGAATCCGCCGGCTTGGTATTCCATCCAGTCGTGTTGTGGAGCCTCAATGATCGCCTCGCGATTACAAGTCCAAACCGGTCCCGCGGTTCCGGCCCTGAGCTTGCCCGCCTCGCGCCAGAGCGGTGCGTGCAACCAAACATGAACCTTATGCCGATATCGGCATAATGGCCACGTCCGAATTCACGCACCGCTCTACAATTCTGCTGGCATTGCCAAGAGCGAAGATCACAGGTGTAGGGACGAAGAGATCGAGCCGTCGGACCATAAGGTGGACTGGATGGAATGCAGGCTGGGCTACGCTGCGGGGGCACTCCTGATGCCGGTGAGCCGTGTAAAGCTGGCGGTCGAAGCATGCCTTGGAAAGGGCGGCTACTCAGAAGTTCGCACTGATTCTCTCAAGGCCACCGACCTCAAACAGCGCGTCAGCGAGGCGTTTGCGGTGTCTGAGGAGGCGGCCGGAGTGCGTCTGTCCCAGCTTGGCTACCTGCGCAACGTCGAGCGCTAAGCGGAAGTGGCGAATCGTGAGGGCTTGCAATGGTTTCGGGATTCTGCTATTAAATCTGCATGCAGACTAGCAAGTGAGATCCCGCCATGAGTGCAGTGCAGAACGCAAGTGAAGAAGTGAGGGCCTTTGTTCCGGTCGAACGGTTCGAGCCCGTTTACATCACGGTCAAGCAATGTGCCGCGAGAGTCGGGCTTTCCTATTGGACGATTTATCACTGGATCGCCGACGGCAAGCTCACGAACGAACGCGGCCTGCGCCACGCCGGGCGCAGCGTTAGAATCGAGTGGCGGGTGTTCAAGGACGCCCTCGATCGGGGAGAGCTTATCTAAAGTGCGGTTCGTTCGTTTCGAAAGCACGCCGTACCGCGCGGCGGACGGCAGCGTCAGGCGCCGCCTGCGAGTCGCGTTCCTCTGGAAAGGCCCGGAGGATTCACGGCCCCGCCGTTACCGGGAATCCACGCGCCTCGATGACAATCGCGCCAATCGGCGACTTTGGAGCGCGAAACTCAAGGAAATCGAAAGTGAGATAGTCGCCCACAGCTTTGATCCGATTCGTTGGTTCCCAGGGAGCCGCCGGGCTACCGACCAGAGCGCAGCGAGAGTCGAGACCATCGGCGATTTTGTCCGCCAGTACCTGCAGGAGCTTGCCGGACTCAGGGAGCGAACCCGAGAGGAGTACCGGTTCATATTTGAGGCTCACGTGCTGGCATCGAAGTTCGCTCTCGTGCCGCTGGCCGAGCTTGATGACGGGCATATCAAGCGTCTAATCCGAGAGCTTGAACTCAAGCAAATCCCCGGCGGCCGGCAACTTCAAGCCAGCACAATCAATAAGATTCTGGCCCGCATTCGCACGATGATTTCCGTTACATTTGATCGCGGCCTCCATCCCCCGTGAGAGAGGCAATCCCGTGTTGCTCGTTAAGAACCTGAAGAAACCACCACGGCGGGTCGAACCCTTCACGCCTGACGAACTGCTACGCATCTTCGCCGCAACCGAAGGCCAACAGCGGACATTTTACATCACACTCGCATTTACCGGTTTACGCCCGAGCGAGGCGCTCGCGCTCTGCTGGGATCGGCATCTCGATTTCGAGAGAGAACTTATCCTCATAGCCAGCAACTCGTTGACGGAGAAGTCAGCGAGAATCTCAAGACAGAGCGATCACTGCGCGACGTTCGCATGTTCAGGCCGGTCAGGATCGCGCTGGCGTCGCTCGCGATGCAGAACCGGCTGCGAAGTGAATTCGTTTTCTGCAACCGGTTCGGGAAGCCGCTTACGGAGGCATGGCAAGGCGACGCGCCGTGGCGTCAGACGGTCGCGCGTGCTGGCGTGCCCTACCGGGTGCTTTACAACTTGCGGCACAGTTTCACGACGCTAATGCTGATGGCTGGCAAGCCGATCCAGTGGATCGCGCATCAGCTTGGCCACGTCGGCGTGAAGAAGATTGACGAGGTGTACGGGCGCTGGTCGAACACGCCGGAGGAAGAGAAACTCGACCTTGAGCGATTCTTCGCGGCGGTGATCGCGCTACCGCGTGCGGCGCAGAGCCGGCCGAATCTGCCCAAGTTCTGCCCAAGTGAGAAGGCGAAACTCTCCGACGAAATAGGAAACCCTGAATTACAGGCAGTTATGGAGCCGGTGGTGCCCCGGCCGGGAATCGAACCCGGACTTGAGGTTCCGGAGACCTCCGTGATGTCCTTTTCACTACCGGGGCGATGCGGACAGGATTATATCAGGCTTGGACGCCGAACCAACGACTCAGCTTACGATCTGACTCAGCTTCCGGGGTCGGCGCCGGCGGCGTCTTCGAAGAGCATCGCGGCATGGCGCCGTTCCGCTTCCGGCCGCGTCGCCGCGATCGTCTCGAGCATCGCGGGATGTAATTTTCCATTGGTCGCGAGGATTTGGCCGGCCGTCAGGTCCAGCGGCAAGCCGTCCATGTTGCCGACCTGTCCACCCGCCTCCTCGACCAGCAGAGCGCCGGCGGCGACGTCCCACGGCTTCAGGCCGAATTCCCAGAAGGCGTCGGCCCGTCCGCACGCCACCCACGCGAGGTCCAGCGCGGCCGAGCCCGTGCGCCGCACGCCATGCGTGCGCATCATGAAGGCTTCCCAGAAAGCGAGATAGAAGCGCCGCCGCTCGCGCCGATCGTAGGCGAAGCCGGTGACCAGCAGCGCGCTCTCGAGGAACGGCGTGCGCGTCACCCGGATCGGCTTGCCATTGAGCCGCGCGCCGCCGCCGCGGCGGGCGACGAAGAGCTCGCGCTTGAAGGCGTCGAAGATGACGGCGGCCTGAATCCTGCCGCGCCGCTCATAGGCGATCGAGACGCAGAATTGCGGAAAAGCGTGAGCGAAGTTGGTGGTGCCGTCGAGCGGATCGATAATCCATCGATGCTCGCTGACGCGGGCATTCGCGCCGCTCTCCTCGGCGAGGATCGCGTGGGCGGGAAAGGCGCGCTGCAGGACTTCGATCACCGCGGCTTCGGCTTCGCGGTCGGCCTCGGTCACCAGATCGATCGCGTTGCTCTTGCGCACAACGCTGGTATGGCTCATGCGCTTCAGATGGATACGGCCGGCGGCGCGCGCCGCGCGCACCGCAACCTTTTCGATCTCGTCGTGTTCAGGCACCGGGCTACAGGCTAATTCACCGTTCCGCGCGATACCAGCCGCTTATCATAATATGCAGACGTAGACTGGCACAGCGTCAACCTCACCCGGCAGCAACTATCTGGCGGGCGGCGCGGCGGGCAACTGCACCGCGACCACCCGTCCGGGGGTGTCGTACATGGAAGGGCCGGGCTCGAAGGCATTGGTGATCGGATCGTAGAGTTCCGTCGAAGAAAGTTGAATCTCGGAGCATTTGGCGTGTTCGTCGCACTTAAGCTCGATACCGACATCCACACCCGCGGCAATGAGAATCTTACCCTTGTTTGGTCCGTACGCGATTGGGATAGCGACGTGCTGGCTGCGCCGCGAATGCATCTCGGGGCCCGACACGAAGCGATTCGTCAACGGATCGTAAAGCTCAGTTGAGGATAGCGAATGGTGGTCATCGGTCTGGCCCCCCGCGATCAAAATCTTCCCCGTATTGGGTCCATTGTGGATCACCGTCGCAGTGTGAAAGGCGCGCGGAACGCTCATATTAGCCGTCGCGCCGGGTGCCGCGAATTCGTTTTTGCGCGAATCATATAGTTCGGTAGAGGCAAGTGCTCTAAATTTCCTGTCCTGACCTCCAACCAAAAGAATTTTGCCGGCATTAGTGCCGCATAAAATGACAGTCGCAGTGTGGTACTCGCGCGCAATGTTCATCTTCGGGCCGCGCACTACTGTGTTGGTGGCGGGCACGTATAACTCGGTCGTCGCCGCTTCGTCTTTTTCCGTGACACCGCGGTCTCCGTGTCTGATCGCGTCAGGCGATTGTCCGCCACCGGCCAACAGGATTTTCCCCGCGTTCGGTCCGATCGGAATAATTGTCGCGGTGTGACCGATAAAAATATGCGCCAAGCGAGGTCCTTCAGTAAAGATTTTCGCCAGCGGATCATAAAGTTCGGCGTACGAATCCGGCCCTATCAAGAGAATGTTTCCGGCCTGTGGCCCAGACGGAATCACCGTCGCCGTGTGGTCGACCAAATCGCTGCGCATGTCCGGCCCTTGCACAAAACGATCAATCGCGGGCGCGTAAAGCTCTGTGGAGGTGAGCGGGCCGATCGTGTCGGAATATCCGCCGGCCACCAACACCTTACCGGCGTCCGGCCCGGTCGGAATCACGGTTGCGGTCGCCCCAATCCGCTCCATTTTGATTCTAGGTGGCCGGTTGACAAAGCGGTTCAAGGCCGGATCATAGAGTTCCGCGACGAAGGGCGAGGTGCCATTCCCTTCCTGCTCCTCGCCAACGATCAGAACTCGACCCCAAGTAGGCTGTCGTTGGGAAGCTGACCCGGCCAACGCCAGGTTCATCCGGCACACCGCGACATTTAGCAGGATGAATACGCCGACAGTGGCTAAAGTTCCGTTCATGAAAGTCTCATGTGACCTCGATATTGCCACAGCTGAAAACATCCTGTCACTCGACTAGATCGATGCCACGGTCCACGACGCTAGATCAGCTTCACCGGTGTGAGAAACGCGCCGCTTCTGCTTCACGCCGATTCGGCAGACCACCTCCCCCGTGTGCCAATCTGCGAAACTGCTCCTGCGCGCCGTGATAATCACCCGTGTTCAGTAATCCCAAAAGGGTCGAGTTTCTGAACTTAATCTCGCCAAGGTTAAAGGCTAAGCTGGTGAGAGCGTCAAATTGGTTCTGTGTCAGTGAAACGCGCACCAGATGATTCACGGCGTCCTCAGCATTTTTTAAATCAGCGCGAAGTATCTTTTCCGGCCTCGCTCGGTGTGATTCCATTCCTGAATCGCTCTACATCCGAACTGGTCACTGGGCCCGAATGTATTTTGTGTCCATAGCCGATAGTCGCATTGGGAGGTTTGGCAGAATCGTTATACGGCCTGGGCTTGAAATCTTCGATAGGCGGACGTTTTAGCCAATCGATCAATTGCGGGCTCGCCTGCATATGGCGCGGTCCGCTGAAGCGCACTAACGCGTAAAACGTATTGTCGCCCGGTTCAATCAATCCGCTCTCAGCGATCCCCCTCCAATGCTGAAACGCAATGATTGCACGCAAGGTGTCGCTGGTCATGTAACCGTTGACCTCTCCAGTAGATTGTCAGAGCGGCGGCCTTCGATGATTTGCACGTTTAGGAGGCCCTGCACCGTCTTGACGTCATCGTCGCGGTTCCTCGCCTTCAGTTGGGGATCGCCCACGGAGTCGTGAATTGAGTTGTTCATCGCCCTAACCTCGTTTCGCAGCGAGCCTTACCCTTGGCAGGTGCTGCTGTGAAGGTCAGTAGGGCAAAGAACTAGTCAGACGATTAGGGTGAACTAGTTCACTTCGGAGCGCTCCGAGCTGCGCGCATTATCTATCCGTCGGCCGCCGTGGCCTGGGCGGTCATCAAGTCTTGCGCATAGGGCATCAGCGTTGCGAAGAGATTGACCTGCGAGTCGAGGGTCTTGCCAAGTCCGCTCAGCATACCCATCACGCGGTTGATCAACAGCACGTCGGCCGGCACTTCGACGATCGGATTCGCGCGCAGGACCGCGGGCAGATCATTCGAGAATTCCTCAATCAGGTCTTTATCCGCATAGGCGCGATTGCGCCGCACCGAGTTTCCGAGAAACAGATTCGCGAGCATCAGCAGAGTCTCGGGCGAGCCGTCGCGAGTGCGAAAGCCCAAGTCGTGGAAGGCGGACAAAATCGCTTCACGATTGGCGGTCAGGATCGCGAAGGTCAGCCGTACGAAGGCGTCGCGAAAGGCTTTCGGAAAATCCTTCGCCAGGCCGAAGTCGAGCAGCACGATGCGCGGTCCGGGCTGGACCAGGATGTTGCCCGGATGCGGATCGGCGTGAAAGAAACCGTCGCGCAGGATCATCTCAGTAAAGATTTCCGTGAGCTTTTGCGCGACCGCGCGCCGGTCGATCCCCTCCCGCGCGAGCCCCTCGAGGTCCGTGACCTTGACGCCCTCAACCAGTTCCATCGTCAGCACGCGCCGCGTCGTAAGTTCGTCGTAGATGCGCGGGATGACCAGGTCGGCGCGCGCCGCGAAATTGCGCCGCACCGTCTCGGCATTGCGCGCCTCATTGAGGAAGTCGAGTTCCATCGGGATGTATTTCAGGATCTCGCGCGCGACGACGCGGAAATCGAAGTCGCGTTCGAGCCACGCGAGGATGCGCAGCGTCAGCATAAGGTTGCGCAGATCGGCGCGCACGATCCCTTCGATTTTCGGATACTGCACCTTGACCGCGCAGCGGCGGCCGTCGAGCGTGCGCGCCGCGTGCACCTGAGCGAGAGATGCCGCGGCGATCGGGTCGCGATCGAATTCCGCGAAGCGCGCGGCCAACGGCGCCCCGAGTTCGTGCTCGACCGCGGCGCGGATCAGCTCGAAGGGCCGGGGCGGCACGCGGTCGTGCAGGGCCGAGAGTGTATCGACCCACTCGGGAGGCAGAATATCGGCGCGGGTTGCGATAAACTGTCCGGCCTTGATCAGCAGTCCTTCGAGGCGAAGCGAGGTTCGATAGAGCGCGCGGGCGGCGCGCAGATCCTGACGGCGGTAGCGCGCCGCTTTGTGGCGGTCGCTGACGAAGCGCGACCAGAACTGGATCGACTTGTAGCGCACATAGATGCGCGCGGCCATAACCAGCACGATCACCAACCGCGCGGTGCGCACATGCCATCGAGGTTCGGCGACGTCGGCCGGGAATTCAAAGCTGGTGGTCAAGGTCTTACAGAGAGGACGCGCGTGACGCGCTGGTCCGCGTGAGTAGCAAGTGTAAGCGATGTTGATCGGAGAAAAAACCGGGACCGGGACGGCGCCGTTGGAGCTGCACGATCGCGGCGCGGCTCATCTGGCGATTCGGCGCATCCTGCGGCGCTACTACGGCGTCTGGGGCGCTTACTCTTTCGCCAGCGGCTTTCTCTTCGGCGTTTATCCGATCTTCCTGCACGCGCGCGGGCTGAATCAGTTTCAGATTAATTCGGTCCTCGCGCTTTATTTTACCGTGACTTTCCTGACCGACGTCCCGACCGGCGCCTTTGCCGACACGCTCGGCCGCCGGCGTTCGTTCATGCTCGGATGCAGCCTGCGCGCGCTCGCCTTCATGGTTTATTTTTTCGCCTGGCATTATCCGATGTTCATCCTGGGCGAGTTTATCGACGGCATCGGCACGACCTTCTGCAACGGCGCCATCGACGCCTGGGGCGTCGATGCGCTGGACGAGGCCGGGTATGCGGGCGCCAAGGATCGGCTCTTCCAGCGCCTCGCACAATTGACCGGGTTGGGCTTTCTGCTGTCGGCGCTGATCGGCGCATATGTCGCCGATCTGAATATCGCGTGGCCGTGGCTGCTGGGCGCGGGCGGCTACGTGATCAACGCGGTCGTCGGCGCGCGCCTGATGAGCGACAGCCCGCATCGGCAGGCGGCGATCGACTGGGCGAGGATGCCGACGCTGATCGGCAGGCGCGTCGCTGCCAGCTTGCAAGCGGGCTTCCGGATGCGCACCGTGCTGCTCTTGAGCGCCGCCAATGCGATCATGTTTGCGGCGTGGGCGCCTTACTGGCTCGAATGGCCGGTGTTCTTCAATCAGCAATATGGCGTCGGCGTCTGGGTCGTGGGCTGGATTTACGCGCTCTTCACGCTGTCGCGGATGGCCGGATCGGAACTGATGATCCGGACTGCAAGCGGACGCGAGGGACGGGCGAACCGCCTGTGCATTCTCGTGCTGGCGCTAGCAGTCCTCATGTACGCCAGTGGCAGCACCGGTCATCGCAACACCCTCGCACTCATAATCATGAGCGGCTTGAACGTCTGCATGGGAGCGCTGCTGCCCTTCGCCCAAAGCTGGATTAATGAAGAGATCGCAGCGGATCAGCGCGCGACCCTGCTGTCGTTCCGCAGCACCTTCGAAACGATGGGCGGATCGCTCGGCCTGCTCGGCCTCGGCATGATTGCCGATCGCTCGGGGATTCAGGCCGCGTGGCGTTTTGCCGGCGTGCTCACGCTGCTCGCCATGCCCTGTTATCTCGCCCTGCGGACGCGGAATTCTCCCGCACTAGCGATAGAACCCGCCGTCCGATAAAAATTAATGCTAGCGGGGCAAAGCAGGCTGGATCGCGCGCGGTGCTCGGATAATCTTCGCGCGGTGAAATGGATCGCAACACGCCTGGCAGGCAGGTATGACGGAATTTCCCAGAATCAAGCGCTTACCACCATACGTCTTCAACGCGATCGGCGAGCTTTGTCTCAAGGCCCGCCGCGCCGGCGAAGACATCATCGACTTCGGGATGGGCAATCCCGACGAAGCGACGCCGCCGCATATCGTCAACAAGCTGATCGAAGCCGCAGCCAAACCCCCCAACCATCGCTATTCGGTTTCGCGCGGCGTCTATAAATTGCGGCTGGCGATCTGTGACTGGTACCGGCGGCGCTACGGCGTCGAGTTTGACCCCGACTCCGAGGCGATCGTCACGATCGGCTCGAAAGAGGGCATCGCCCATCTGGCGCTCGCGATTCTCGATCAGGGCGACGTCGTCCTCGCCCCCACCCCGACCTATCCGATTCATCAGTACGGATGCGTTATCGCGGGCGCCCAGGTGCAGGGCGTGCCGATGCGTAGTGGCGAGGAGTTCTTCGACGAGATGACCGCGGCGGTCAGCCGTTCATGGCCGCGGCCGAAGCTGCTGATCATGAACTTTCCGGCGAATCCCACCACCGCGACGGTGAATCTCAACTTCATGCAGCGCGTGGTTGATTTTGCGCGCGCCAACGAAATTCTGGTCGTGCACGATTTCGCCTACGCCGACCTGTGCTTCGACGGTTACAAGGCCCCTTCGATCATGGAAGTGCCGGGCGCGCGCGACGTTGCGGTCGAGTTTTTCACGCTCTCGAAAAGCTACAACATGCCCGGATGGCGGGTCGGCTTCGCCGTCGGCAATCGCGAGATGATCGCGGCGCTGACCCGGCTCAAATCCTATTTCGACTACGGGATGTTCGCGCCGGTTCAGGTTGCCGCGATCGCCGCGCTCAATGGCCCGCAGGAATGCGTCGCCCAAATCACCGAAACTTATCGTGTGCGGCGCGACGCCCTGGTCGGCGGGCTCAATCGCGCCGGCTGGCCGGTCGCGAAGCCGCGCGCGACGATGTTCGTCTGGGCGCCAATCCCCGAACAGTTCCGCCCGATGGGTTCGCTTGATTTCGCCAAGTTCCTCTTGAGCGAAGCCAAGGTTGCGGTCTCGCCGGGCGTCGGCTTCGGCGCCGACGGCGACGCCCACGTCCGCTTCGCCCTCATCGAGAACGAGCATCGCACGCGCCAGGCCGTGCGCGGCATCCGTCACGCGCTCGCGCGCGCCGAGGTCCCGCGCATCCGCCGCGCAGTCTCCTCATAGTGGATCGCGCGCGCTTGCAACCGGTGCGCCTCGCGCTCCTGGGATGCGGGACGGTCGGCGAGGGCGTCGTGCGCCTGCTGCGCAGCAGCGCCGCAATGCTCGAGCAGAAGCTCGGCGCGCCGCTGCTGCTCGCCGGCGTCGCCGACCGCAGCCTCAAACCCAATCCCGCGATCGGGCTCGAGCGCACGATGATCACGCGTGACGCCGCCGCCCTCGTCGCGCGTGACGACATTGACATCGTCGTCGAGTTATTCGGCGGCCTCGAGCCGGCGCGCGGCCTGATCCTGCAGGCCCTGCGGACGGGCAAAGACGTCGTCACCGCCAACAAGGCGCTGCTCGCTGAGCACGGCGCCGAGATCTTTGGCGCGGCCGCTGTAGCTGGACGCGCCGTCGGCCTCGAAGCCAGCGTCGGCGGCGGCATCCCGATCATGCGCACGTTGCGCGAGGCGCTGGCCGGCGACCGTCAGCGCGCCGTGTACGGCATCGTCAACGGCACCTGCAACTCGATTCTCAGCACGATGACGGAGCGCGGGACTGAGTTCGCCGACGCGCTGGCAGAGGCGCAACGCAGCGGACTGGCCGAAGCCGACCCCACTCTCGATATCGACGGCCACGACGCCGCCCATAAACTCTGCCTGCTTGCCACGCTGGCCTTCGGCGTGAGCCTCAAACCGCGGCAGGTCCACACTGAGGGCATCCGCCGCGTGACGCTGGCCGATATCGCCTACGCACGCGAGCTCGGCTACGCGGTCAAATTGCTCGCGATTGCCAAGGATGACGCCGGTCAAATCGAAGCGCGCGTCCATCCGACCATGATCCACACGCGCCATCTGCTGGCCGGAGTGGGCGGCGCCTTCAATGCGATCTACGTCAACAGCGAAGCGTTAGGCGCGAGTATGTACTACGGCCGCGGCGCCGGCATGATGCCGACGGCGACCGCGGTGCTGGCGGATATTCTCGAAATCGCGCGCCATCGGCTGGCCGCCTCACGCAGCGGCGCGCCGCCGCTCGGCTATCCGTTCGCGATGGTCATGCCGGCGCGTGTCAAGCCGATGGACGACGTGCTATGCGAATACTATCTGCGGTTCACGGCGCGCGATAAGCCGGGCGTGCTCGGGACGATTGCCTCGGTGCTCGGCCGCCATCAGATTTCGATCGCCTCGGTGATTCAGCAGGAACGCGGCGTCGAGACGACCGTGCCGGTAATCATGCGAACCCATCAGGCGCGCGAGCGCAATCTGCGCCGGGCATTGGCCGCGATCAGCCGGCACAAGATGGTCGAGCGGGCGCCGGCCTTCATTCGGATCGAAGAGGAGCTGTGAAGATCGGATGGCCGCACAGGACCACAATTCGCCGCCTGCCCGCCCCCGCCTGACGCGCTGGCCGGGACTGATCGAGCACTACCGGCGCTTCCTGCCGGTCAGCGCTTCGACTCCGGTCGTCACCCTGAACGAAGGCAACACTCCGCTCATCGAAAGCACGCCGCTCGCCGACCGCGTCGGGCAGAGCGTCAAGGTTTATTTGAAGTTCGACGGCGCCAATCCGACCGGCTCCTTCAAAGATCGCGGGATGACTGTCGCAATGAGCAAGGCGCTCGGCGAGGGCGTGCGCAAAGTGATCTGCGCCTCGACCGGCAATACCGCCGCCGCGGCTGCGGCCTACGCCGCCCGCGCGGGCCTGCAAGCCTACGTCCTGATCCCGAAGGGCGCGGTGGCGCTCGGCAAGCTCTCGCAGAGCGTGATGCATGGTGCTCGCGTGATCGAGATCATCGGCAACTTCGACATCTGCCTCAAGGTCGTGCGCGACCTCGCCGAGCGCGACCCGCTGCGCATCCGGCTCGTCAACAGTGTCAATCCCGATCGCATCGCCGGGCAGAAAACCGGCGCGTTCGAGGTCTGCGATCAGCTCGGCGACGCCCCCACCCATCATTTTCTGCCGGTCGGCAACGCCGGCAACATCACCGCCTATTGGGCGGGCTACCAGGAGTATGAGGCCGAGGGCCTCGCCACTCGCCTGCCCCGCATGATGGGCTATCAAGCGGCGGAGTCGGCGCCGATCGTGATCGGCCATCCGATCGATGATCCGCACACCGTCGCCACCGCGATCAAGATTGGCAATCCGGCGAGCTGGAAGGGCGCGACGACTGCGCGCGACGAGTCGGGCGGCCTAATCGATATGGTTACCGACGCCGAGATTCTCGCCGCCTATCGACTGATCGCCGCACAGGGCATCTTCGCCGAGCCGGCTTCGGCGGCTTCCGTCGCGGGCCTGCTCAAGTATGGCGCTACGGGCGGCTTGAAGCCCGGCTCGGTCGCCGTCTGCACCCTGACCGGCCACGGCCTCAAGGACCCCGACACCGCCCTCAAAAATCTCAGCAATACTCTGCTCGTCGAGCCCGACCTCGACAAAGTGATAAAGATTCTCGAGAGCTGAGAACGGCGGTGAAGACGACCCGAACCTTTTATGAATTCTTTGCCGGCGGGGGCATGGCCCGCAGTGGCTTAGGTCCACGCTGGGAATGCCTTTTTGCGAATGACAACGACGAAAAGAAGGCGGCTGCCTATCGATGTAATTTTGGCGCCACCGAGTTGCTGGTCGAGGATGTTGGCCGACTAAACGCTTCGCTGGTGAAAGGCGCGGCCGATCTCGCATGGGCCTCTTTCCCTTGCCAGGATCTTTCTCTCGCGGGGAATGGGGCCGGCTTGCGAGGAGAGCGCTCCGGAACATTCTGGAGCTTTTGGCGGCTGATTCAGAACCTACGCAAAGAAGGCCGCGCTCCTAGGCTAGTAGTGTTAGAAAACGTATGTGGAGCGCTTACCTCACACAACGGCAGAGACTTCGCAGCTATCGGCGATGCTCTCGCTGGTGCTGGTTATCGATTCGGCGCGCTTGTAATTGATTCGGTGAAGTTCGTTCCCCAGTCTCGGCCGCGCCTGTTCGTGATTGGCGCTTCAACAAGTCTGGCAATTCCGCCGGATCTTTCTGGTGCGGCTTCGGATGAGAAATGGACTTCTCCGGCCTTGTCGATGGCGCAGACAAGACTCTCTCGAGACTCTGCTAAGAATTGGGTTTGGTGGACTCTTCCAGCGCCGCACCAACCTAAGCGCTTGTTGTCGGATTTGCTTGAAGAGAATCCTACCGGGGTCGCGTGGCACGCACCAGAGGACACTAGGCGCCTGATCGACCTCATGAGTGAGCTGAACCGCGCAAAGGTTTCCGAGAAAAAGCGTGAATCGAAACTGACCCGCCGGAAAGTGGTTGGGACCATATACAAGCGGACGCGACCGGACGACGCCGGCAAGAAGCGGCAGCGCGCGGAGGTCCGATTTGACGAAATTGCCGGATGCCTGAGGACCCCGGCAGGGGGCTCCAGCAGACAGACGATCCTGGTGATCGAGGGCGACACTGTGCGGTCCCGGCTCTTGTCGTCGCGAGAGGCGGCGCGCCTGATGGGGTTGCGCGACGACTACCAGCTTCCGCAGCGCTACAACGAGGCCTATCACTTGGCCGGGGACGGGCTCGTCGTTCCCGTAGTCAGATATTTGGCGGAGTTTCTTTTGGAGCCTCTGCTCGACGCTAACGATCCATCGATCGGACTCGTCCCTGAACTGCCTTCGAAATCAGGCTCGTTCGCTGTGAACGGGAACCTGCTGGCTTGAAGCCGTCCGCGCCGTCGCCGACTCGAAAATCTGAACGACCGGCAATCCGGTCGCGCATTATGCGGTCAATCAAATCGAGCAACACGAGTCCTGAACGAGCGTTAGGCAGCACCATCCGAAGACTGGGTTATCGGTTCAGGAAAAATTGCGGAGAACTGCCCGGTAAGCCCGACTTCGTTCTATCACGCTTTCGGTCAGTGGTCTTCGTCCACGGCTGTTTCTGGCATGGACACCGATGCAAACGCGGCGCTCGCGTTCCTAAAACCAATGTCGAATACTGGACCGAAAAGATCTCTCGTAACCGGATTCGTGACGTCAGAACGCGCATCCGGCTGCGAAAACTGGGGTGGCGCGTGTTTACGGTTTGGGAGTGTCAATTGAAAAGCGAAAGCACCATTGAACGTAAATTGAAGGATTTCCTTCCGGTCGTGCGCTAGAACAAAGCTGGGGCTGTAATGTCCGGGGTGAGGCGAGAGCAAGTGATTCCATGCGGGCTGTCCGGAGAGAGTAAGGACCGGATCGCGCGCTTGGTGCGGCGGCTTGAGACCGCCAGACCGCAGATTGAAGGGGTCAAAATTAGCGAGCAGGAATTTTGGGCCGCGATCGAGCGGCTGCGAGGAACACACGCCGCGACCATGACCGACAAGCGCGCGTTCATGGATTCCGTGCTGCATTATTTGGAATCATTTGGGCGTCTGCACTCTTGGCGGTTCGCCGGTTCCGGAGAAAGACATGACTACGAAGTGAAACTTCCCGACGGACGGATAAGCGTAATAGAAACCAAAGGTTGCCTTGACGGCAACAATACCAATATTTTCGAACGTCCCCCGCAAGCCGACGAATTCATCATTTGGTCATTATGCCAGAACGCAGGAGCCGATCCGGATCACAATGCCTGGTCCGGCATCCATACCCGGCTAAGCGCGGAGATTATTCATCGGCAACAGAAAGTCGATGGAGTAGTTATATGGGATTGGCTTTGTGCGGCGGCACGACCCTGCCCAAAAGTATCAGACGCCCGCGAAAGACTTACCATCCTCGGTGAATTGAATCTGCCACCCCCTTGCGTTTATCTCTTTCCACGGACCCTCCCTGATCCACGCAATAATCCGACGCCGGACTGCTGGAAACTGACTGAAATCGGTCTCTTGCATACTCTGTGGCAGGTTTTTCACGGAGACGACGCTGATGTTGTAGAGGTGTTCGTTGAAGCACGCATGCAGCAGGCTGACGTTCAAAGAAGAACTCGATTCGTCAGATGCGGTAGAGAATTTGCCACGTCGAAATGGACCAGCATTAAGCGCGCACGAAGGTAAAGCCTAGCTCTGGAGGTTATTTGCGTATGCCTATCTACTATCTATTACGGGGCATCGCGGCAGGAGAGTAATTTCACGTGAAATACATCATCATTCACGGCGATGGGATGGCGGATTGGCCCTGTGACGAGCTTGGCGGCAAGACGCCGCTCGAAGCCGCGCACAAACCCCATATGGACCTGATTGCCTCACGCGGTACGCTCGGCCTCGTCGCGACGATTCCGCCCGGCATGCCGTCGGGCAGCGACGTCGGCACGATGACCATGCTCGGCTACGACCCGGCGCGTTACCATACCGGACGCGCCCCGATCGAGGCCGCCAGCATGGGCCTCGATCTCGCTCCTAATGACGTTGTCTTCCGCATGAATCTGGTCGCGCTCAAGCCCGACGCCGAGGGCGCGCTAATCATGGACGACTTCACCGCGGGACATATCAGCAGCGAGGAATCAGCCAAAATTGTCGCCGACATCGGTAGCGAGCTCGGCGGCGGCGGGATCGAGTTTCACAACGGCGTCAGCTACCGCCATCTGATGGTCTGGCGCGACGGTATCGACGGTACGCGGCTCACTCCGCCACACGACATCACCGGCAAGGTTGTCGCGCCGCATCTCCCGATGGGCGCCGGGGCCGACCGCCTCTCGACAATCATGCGTGACGCCGGGGAGATTCTGCGCGACCATCCGGTAAACCGCGCGCGCCGCGAGGCGGGTAAACTCGCAGCGACCTCGGTCTGGTTCTGGGGCCAGGGCAAGCGTCCAGCCGTACCGACGTTAAAGGATCGCTTCGGCGCCGACGGCTCGGTGATCTCGGCCGTCGATCTGGTCAACGGACTCGGCCGTCTCGCCGGGCTAGAAGTGATTAACGTGCCGGGTGCGACCGGCTTCCTCGATACCGATTATGCCGCCAAAGGCCGTTATGGCCTCGACGCGTTACGCCGCCGGAATTTTCTGTTACTGCATGTCGAGGCGCCCGACGAGGCCGGACACATGGGCCGCGCGGATCTCAAAACCGAGGCGCTTGAACGAATCGACGAGCTAATCCTCGGTCCGATGCTGCGCGAGTTGCCCGCTTTGGGCCCCTTCAGGCTCCTGCTGATGCCCGATCACGCGACGCCCTCGCAGCTCAAGACGCATTCCAGCGAGGCCGTCCCCTTTGCGCTGCTCGACGGCGCAGCCCTGCACGATGAAGCGGAAACGCCGCGCCGCTATACTGAGGCGGAAGCCAAACGCACTGGGGTGCTGGTAAGCGAGGGCCATCGGCTGATTGCTTCGCTGTTCGGCGTTGCCGCCCCGTCCAACTGACTTATCGACAGGAGCGCCAGAGATGGAACGAAACCTCGCGCAGGAGGCGGTTCGCGCCACCGAGGCCGCCGCGCTCGCGGCCGCCCGTTTTATCGGCAAGGGTGACGAGCGCGCTGCCGACCGCGTCGCCGCGGAAGCGATGCGCAACACGCTCAACTCCATCGCCTTCGACGGCAAAATCGTCGTCGGCGAGGGCGAGCGTGGCGTAGTGGAAATGCTCTACACGGAGGAGATCGTCGGCACCGGCACCGGTCCCGAGGTTGACGTCGCCCTGGACGCGCTCGAAGGCTCGCTCATCTGCGCGACCGGCGGGCCCAACGCGCTCTCCTGCGTGGCCCTTGCCGAGCGCGGAAAAATCCTGCGCTGTCCCGATACCTACATGGACAAAATCGCCTGCGGACCGGTCGGCCTCGGCGTGATCGATCTTGACGCTTCGCCGACCGACAATCTCAAGGCGCTGGCGGAAGCCAAGCGGGTTTACGTCGAGGACTTGCGCGTAGCGATCCTCGATCGCCCGCGCCATGAAAAATTGATCGCCGAAGTTCGCAACGCCGGCGCCGGCATCCAGCTGCTCTCCGCCGGCGATCTCTCCGCCGCGATCGCGACGACACGCCCCGAGGGCGAAATCGATCTGCTGATCGGCATCGGCGGAGCCCATCAAGGCGTGCTCGCCGCCGCCGCTATCCGCTCGGCCGGGGGCGAGATGCAGTGCCGCTTCGCGCCGCGCGACGAACGCGAGGCGGAAGCCGTGCTGGCCGCCGGCATCCTCGATTTGCGGCGCAAATTCCTGCAGGAAGAATTGACCGGTGATAACGTCATGTTCGCCGCCACCGGCGTCACCACCGGCGACTATCTGCGCGGCGTCCGTTTCTATTCCGGCGGCGCCATGACCAACAGCGTCGTGATGCGTTCAAAGACCCGCACCGTACGCTTCATTGAGGCGCACCACCGCTTCGACTTCAAACCCGAATACTGAGTTGAAGATCCCTCTCCCCCATTCGGGAGAGGGATCAGCGTCCCGAATCAGACGAATCTTTGCTCTCTCAAAGATTCTTAATGACCCTGTTGTTCATCTTGATGCCGCTCTTCGCGATTCTGCTGTCGCACTTCCCGGTTCTGTTGACGTACTTCCTGGTGTTGGTCTCGCGCTTCCTGATGCTGTTCCTGCACCTCTTGGTGATGTTCCGCCGCGACAGGATGCTCGGCGAGCCAATCGTGATGATGCTGCTCCACCCAGTCACGATGATGGTTCACCCACCAATCGCGCGAATACCAGTGTTGATGATTTTCATCCCAGTCGCCATCGTTTCCCCCACGCCAATTGGGATGGTTTTCCGCCCACTCCGGATGGTACTGCTGCCAAAAAGCCGGCTGGTTCGAGTGCCACCAATTGGAATCATGCCAGTTGCCCTGATGATCCCACATGCCCTCACGACGCGCGTCGGCGAAGACGGCCGGATGCTGCTCCAGCCATTTGTGCATATTGGGATGCGCGTTGAGGTAGGCTGGGTTGTTCAGCCATTGGGGATGCTCGGCCAATCCAGGATGGCGTGACAGAAATCGATCCCAATGCTCCTCAGCGCCCGGGTTCTGCGCAAACGCCGGTCGCACCGCCGTCATCAATAACATCGTCAGTAAAATTGTTACGATTCTTTTCATTCGATCTGCCTCCGTTTGCCAACGCCGCTCCGTAATCAGCGGTTTTATCAGTCTAAAAGCCTTCAAAGCTGCGCACGGCGGCGACGCGCAACAAATTCTCTGCGAGAACCACTGTTATGCGCAATATTTTTAAGCAAAAACCGTGACAGCGGAACGCGGCGCAGCCAGACGTAAAAAAAACAGCAAAGCACCAAAACACTTCGCCGTTCAGCCTGTACAATCAAGCTGGGGCGCGTTGATTCAGCGCGCCCCAGCTGTCGACACTCGAGTCCCTACATCATTCCGCCTGGCATCCCAGCAGGCATCCCGCCAGCTCCGGCGCCCGCGCCCTTTTCTTCCGGCTTGTCCGCCACCATGCACTCCGTGGTCAACAACAGACTCGCGACTGACGCCGCGTTCTGCAAGGCGCTGCGCACGACCTTGGTCGGATCTATGATTCCCGCCTTCATCAGGTCCTCGAACTCTTCGGTCGCGGCATTGAAGCCGAAGGGGCCCTTGTTGGTGCGGATTTTATCCACCACCACCGAGCCTTCCCATCCGGCGTTGGTCGCAATCCAGCGCGCCGGGTCTTCGATCGCGCGCTTGATGATATTGATGCCGGCCTTTTCCTCTTCGCTGCCGCGCATCCCCTCAAGTGAGGCCGAAGCGCGAATCAGCGCAACACCGCCGCCCGCGACGACACCTTCCTCGACCGCTGCCCGCGTAGCGTGCAGGGCGTCCTCGACGCGAGCCTTCTTTTCCTTCATTTCGATTTCGGTCGCCGCGCCGACGCGGATTACCGCGACGCCGCCGACCAGCTTCGCCAAGCGCTCCTGCAGCTTCTCACGATCGTAATCCGAGGTGGTCTCGTCGATCTGCGCGCGAATCTGCTTGATGCGCCCCTCGATGTCGGCTTTTTTGCCCGCGCCGTCGATCAGCGTCGTGTTATCCTTATCGATGACCACGCGCTTGCTACGGCCGAGGTCCTGCAGCGAAACATTCTCGAGCTTAATGCCGAGTTCTTCGGCAATCACCCGTCCGCCGGTCAGAATCGCGATGTCTTCGAGCATCGCCTTGCGCCGATCACCGAAGCCCGGGGCCTTCACCGCGGCGCACGACAGCGTGCCGCGGATTTTGTTGACCACCAGAGTTGCCAGCGCCTCACCCTCGATATCTTCCGAAAGCAGGACGAAGGGCTTGCCGGTCTTCGCGATGGTCTCAAGAATCGGCAGCAGATCTTTCATCGAGGAGATTTTCTTCTCGTGAATCAGCACGTAGGCGTCGTCCAGCTTGACCTCCATCCGCTCCGGATCGGTCACGAAGTAGGGCGACAGATAACCGCGGTCAAACTGCATGCCCTCGACCACTTCGAGCGTGGTGTCGAGCCCCTTGGCCTCCTCGACCGTGATCACGCCTTCCTTGCCGACCTTCTCCATCGCCTCGGCAATGATATCGCCGATGGTGGAGTCGTTATTGGCGGAAATCGTTCCGACTTGCGCAATTTCCTTGCGATCCTTCGTCGGTTTCGACAAGTTCTTCAGTTCGGCGGTGATCGCCTCAACGGCGCGGTTGATGCCGCGCTTGAGCGACATCGGATCGTGGCCGGCCGCCACCATCTTGATGCCCTCGGTGTAGATCGAACGCGCCAGCACGGTCGCGGTGGTAGTGCCGTCGCCGGCGACGTCAGAAGTCTTCGACGCGACCTCTTTCACCATCTGCGCGCCCATGTTCTCGAATTTGTCTTCGAGCTCGATCTCTTTGGCGACCGTCACGCCGTCCTTGGTTACGGTCGGCGCGCCGAAGCTCTTTTCGAGCACGACGTTGCGTCCCTTGGGGCCGAGCGTCACGGTGACGGCGTCGGCCAATACGTTGACGCCGCGCAGAATCTTCTCACGCGCGTCCTGCGAAAAACGGACTAATTTTGCAGCCATGGCTGTTGGATACCTCTCGTCTTGCCTTTAAGTTGTGTCGGGTGCCTATTCGAGGATGCCGAGGATGTCGTCCTCGCGCAGGATGAGGTGCTCTTCGCCCTCGAGCTTGATCTCGCTGCCGGAGTATTTCCCGAACAGGATGCGATCGCCGGCCTTGACGTCAAGTGCGATGACCTTGCCCTCGTCGGTCTTCTTGCCTTTGCCGACAGCAACGACTTTGCCCTCTTGGGGCTTTTCCTTGGCGGTATCCGGAATGATAATCCCGCCCTTGGTCTTTTCTTCTTCCTTGATGCGTTTGACCAGAATGCGATCACCTAATGGTCTGATTTTGTCCATGAGCGGACCGAAGCCTCCTGCTTCTGTGAGATTGTTGATTGGCGGTGCTAAACCCCCGCCCGCAATGTAACCACGAATCGAGATTTGTCAATTAGCACTCACGACTCGTGAGTGCTAACCGAAGATAGCTTGCTCGAAATGGGAACGCAACCGAAAAGCGTCGATTGGCGCTCGCCCTCTACAAGCGCCAACGGCAAACCGGCGAGACCTTAAATAGTGCCTTTTGATTGGAGACGAGGGGGCTTTTTGCAGGAAGGTTTTTTTACCGCGCCGGCCCTTTCTTGCGGAGCTCTTCGTCACGATAGCGGCGATAGAGGATGTCCCACTCGGCGCTGCCCTCGACCACGCCGCGCTTGAGCGAGGCGATTTTGCGCCGCGCGGCCGCGTCCACCGCGTCGCCTTGCTCGGCGAACTGCTCGAGAACCTCGCGGCCCGCCCGTAAGGCCTGCGCGAAGTTGGAGATCTCAACGAGCTTTTCGTCACGCAAGCGCGCCAGAGACTCGCGCGCCAGAAACAGAATCCTATCCTGGCTGAGTTTCACTTTTCACTTTTTCTCACGGTATCGCTCTTCACCGTCTCACCATTTCAGGTGTCGCGGCCGGAGTTTCAATATCTGGCGGATCTTGCGCCTACAACACGAAGCCTTTTTTTTCGGCGAGGCGTTTCTTGATGCCGTCGCGCAGGCGGGTCGCATCAACGCCTGGATTCTGGCGGGCGAGGGTTTCGGCCTGCCGATCGGCTTCGTCCTCGAGGCGGGCTGCTTCCTCGAAATTTGCTGACATCAGCTCGGCGACGCAGGCGACCAACTCCTTTTCATCGGCCATCGGCTTGACCACACCGCGCGCGATCAGCCCGCGCACCAAGTGATTGGCAAGCGAATCGATTTGCGCTTCGCTGACGGCGGCCATCCTATCACTACTGCCGATTTTTACGCGTCGCGTTGGTCGGCTTACGCCGGGGCGGCGGCGAAGCGATCACCCTCGCCGCGCAGGATCGCGTCGAAGCGCAGGCCGCCTAGATAATGCCGGCGTGCCTCCTCATCCGTGATGATGTTATTGCGGCGGACGTCGCGGCGGAGAATCTGCCAGACCCCGCCGACCATCGGATGGCGCTGCTGGCGATAGCTGAAGAAGTAGTAGGTCCACTGCCGCATCAGCGCCTTGCGCGTTTCGGCCGAAAGGTTGCGGCCGCCGCATACCGTGAAAACGGTGTGCAACAAGCGGGCGACCGTATAGAAGCCGGACGATGCCTCGCGATAGGCCTCCATCCACTGATGGCGATCAAGCTTGTCATGCTTGAGCGTGACATGCTGCGAATCGAGATTGTTGAAATCCCAGTCGATGATCTCGCCTTCCTTGGCGTAACGCACCTGATCTTCCGTGCCCGGCAGCGGCGTCATGATGAAGAACGAGACCATATCGAAGCCGAGCTTCTTGAGCGTCTTGGCCGCGATTCGTCCGCAGTCCGGACCGTCGAAGGGAAAACCCAGCATGTAGCCGGCGTGCACCGAGACGCCCACCCGATGCCAGTTCTCGACGACACGGCGATATTTTTGCAGCACGCGCAGGCGGGCGTCCTCAAAGGTCATGCGATGCTGCCGATCGTCGGTGTTCTGATACTTGGTAGCGTGATTAAGATTGTCCGGATTGAGCGATTCGATCCCGACAAAGGCCTGATAGCAGCCGGCGCGCGCCGCCAAATCGACAAACTTGCGGCTACGCCGATGCTTGGCGGTTTCGGTCTCGCCCGCTTCGATATTGGCATAGCAGGAAGCGTCCACGTCAACCTGCATCATGAACGAGAGCTTGGGGTGATCTTTTTTGACCTCGACCAGGCCGGTCAAGATCTCTTCCCAGCGCGGACTGCGAAAGAAGTCGTCGTCGACCAGGAATAGTGATTCGATGCCATGGTTATGGATCGCGTCGCGCACCCACTGGACCACCGCGTTGGGCTCGCGCGAGCGCATCGTCCGGCCCATCACGTTTTTCACGCTGCAGTACGAGCAGGTGAAGGGGCATCCGCGCGACGTGTCGATCGTGGTCAGCGTATGGCTGAAAAAGCGCGTCAGATAACGATCGTCGATCTTCGGTAATTGTGCTTCGGTGATGACCGGCACGATGATGTCGTCCTGGCCGGTCTTGGCGCGGATGCCGTCGGTCACCGAATAGTTGAGCTGCAAGTCTCCGCGCAGGAAGTCCTCAATGATCTGCCCCCACAGATTCTCGGCCTCGCCGACGATGGTGCTGATGCCGCAGCTATGCAGAAAATCCCGCGATTCGGGATAACCGCTGACGTGGAATCCGCCCATCATCGTGGTCATGCCCTTGGCCACAAACTGCAAGCCGAGGTCGCGGCCGCGCGGATATTGATTCGATTGCACGCCGGCCAGACCGATCAATAATTCGACGCCGTCTTCCGCGGCCTTCTCTTTAATCGCATCAATAGTCGCGAGACTCACCACGCCATCGCAGAGCTCGTCCCAGATAACGGTCTCGATATAAACGTTGCGCTGCTCGCTGGCATAGCGCCGGTTCAGGGTTTCACTGAGCGCGCGCAGGACGGTCAGCGTGTTGTTGGGCTGCACGCCGTAACGGTAGAACTGGACATAACCCTCCTCGTCATAGCGCGAGGGTTTAATGAAATATACGCGTACCGTGCGGCAGGGTTCCGGCTTCAGCGGATCGCTTTTGAGCGCGCTACCGCTGTGGCTCAATTGGGGCAGCGCAGCGGAGCGGTTTTGCCCGTAACGCTCATGGCCGATCATGAAATAAAGCAGCGCGCCGGCGCCGCACGCAACCAAAACCAAACTTGCAAGAACGATCATCCTGTACCCTTACCCTCTTCCCCCACTAGCTCCAGCTCACGGATCCACATGCTGACTTCGCTGCAGTTCCGCTTGCACGCCGATTATGACAGATTCCGGCAACAATTTCTAACCGAACGGTCAGAAGAAGTTAAGAGGAATGTCGTTATTAATTAAACTTAATCAGATGGAAACCCGATCTGATGGGAACTCGCGAATTTAGCGATACATCTCTAACAATGTGATTAGGCCTAAGTCGCGATAACGCTCGATTAGATAGCCTTTGATTTCCTTTACGTTCGACATCTGCATAACATCACGAGCGATATGCCGCGCCGTTTGATAGTCCGTTTCACGCACTAATTTTCTTACCACAGGGATAAACAGCGGGCTGAGGCTGAGTTGATCCAGGCCCATCCCGACCAGTAGCAGCGTCGCCATCGGATCACTGGCCATCTCGCCGCACAGGCAAACCTCCTTGCCCGCGCCGCGGGCAACGTTGACGACCTCGACGATGGCGGACAGCACGGCCGGATGCAGCGACTCATAAAGGTGCGCGACGCGCGGATTGTTGCGATCGGCCGCCAGCAGGTACTGGATCAAATCGTTGGTGCCGATCGAAAAGAAATCGACTTCGCGGACCAGACGCGGCGCCAGCCAGACTGCGGCCGGAACCTCGACCATGATGCCGACCTCGATCGCCGGATCATGTTCGAGGCCCTCTTTGTCAAGCTCCGCCTGCGCCTCGATCAGAATCGCGCGGGCGCTGGCCAGCTCCTCGAGACTCGAGATCATCGGGAACAGCAGTCGCACCTTGTGATGCGCGGCGGCCCGCAGGATCGCGCGGAGCTGGATCTTGAAGATGCCAGGAAGTTGCAGCGAAATCCGGATTGAACGCCAGCCCAGGAAGGGATTGTCTTCGCGCGGGACACGTAAATAAGGCGGATATTTGTCCGCCCCGATGTCGAGAGTACGGATGGTTACCGCGCGGTCGCCCATCGCTTCGAGCATCTGATTGTATAGGGTGAGTTGCTGTTCTTCGTCGGGGAAATCCTCATACGTGAGGAACGAGAACTCCGAGCGCAGGAGCCCGATGCCCTCGGCTCCGTAACGCAGCGCCATCTGGATATCGGGCAGCAATGCGATATTCGCGAGCATCTGCACGCGATGGCCGTCGCGGGTCGCGGCCGGCCCGTCGGGCGCGGTGGTCAGCTCGCGCCGGAAAGCCGCATAGCGTTTCTGCAAGCCCTGGTACTCACGTTCGACCTCCGCACCGGGATTGACATAAACGATGCCCGAGTTGCCGTCGAGCACCAGCGCGTCGCCCTCCACCACCGCTTCCATCAGATGCTCGATGCCGACCACGGTGGGAAGCTCGAAGGCGCGCGCCAGCAGCGCCGCGTGAGAAGTGACGCCGCCGGATTGCAGCGCGATCCCGGCGAGATTCTCGTGCGACACCATGGTCATCTGCGAGAGCGTCAATTCCTCAGCGACCAGGATCGTCGCCTTGGTGAAGGCGCCACGACCCTCCTGGCGCAGATGACGCAGGACGCGATGGCCGACGTCGCGGAAGTCGGTGGCGCGATCGCGCAGGTAGGAATCCGCCACCGCGAGCATCTGCGCGCTCAGCTCGTCGATTACCCGGAACAGCGAGCTCTCCGCCGCATAACCCGCTCCGATCGTGTTGCGGATACGCGCGATGAACTCTTCGTCCTCGAGAATCAGACGATGGCCGTCGAAGATTTTGAGCTCGTCGGCAGGCATCAGCGGCGTCATCCGCGCTTTCAGCGCGTCCAGTTCACCGCGCGAGCGCACCAGCGCCTGCTCGAGCCGCTTGAGCTCGGGCTTGCCATCGGCCGCCCGCAGGTTGCGATCAATCGTGCTGATAAAGGTGCCGACCACGTGCGCCGCTCCGCGCGCAAAACCCGGTGCCGCGGCCAGTCCCGATAGTCGCGGGCGGCGCATTTTGACCGGCGCCGCGACGCGCGTCGCTCCGCGGACTTTCTCGTAACCTTTGAGCTGGCGATTCGCCTCGATCATCCGGCGGCGGTACTCGTCGCGCTCCTTTTCCTTAGTCGCGAGCGTTTCGCGCAACTGGAAGTGCGACATGATCTGCGCCAATTGCGCCGCCGCCGCGCGCAGCAGCCGCACTTCGGCCGTCGAGAACTTGCGCCGCCCGCGGGTCTGCACCGTCAGCACCCCGATCGGCTTCTGCCGCACCTCTTCGACCGGCACCGCGACCAGCGAGTGAAAGCGCTCCTCGCCGGTTTCCGGAAAATACTTGTAGCGCGGATGGCTCATCGCATCCTCGACCACAACTTCGTTGTTGCGCTCGATCGCGAGCCCCACCAGCCCCTCATCCGGGCGCATCGAGACGCGGCCAACGGCTTCGCGATCAAGTCCGCGCGTCGCGCGCAGCACCAACCGCTCGCGCAGGGCGTCGAACAGGTAGATCGAGCAGACCTCGACCTCCATGCGGCTGACGATCGTGGCGACGACGCGATCGAGCGTTTCGCTCAGATCAGCGGAAGGCTCGCCGCCAATTATCGAGATATCTTCGATCAGCGCTAGGCGATCGCGGTTGGCTGCCATGATTGCGTATGGATGGAACCAGGCAATCTTATCCAGACGCCAAAACTCTCACAACCAGTGTAGAAAAAAATAACGGCAAGACACTCCTCGCGCTCTCGGCGCAGAGCTTGAACCTGTTGAAGCGCTGGCGATAATCGCATCGACGCCTCGGCCCGGTTCCTCTAGCATCGAAGCCAATGGCCGCGGAGTTACCCAAGCTTTCAGGCGAAGAGAACCGGATGCGGGTGGAAGACCGCGCAGCTCACGACTGGTATCGCTTCGTCCTGTCCTTTCCGCCCCATCTGGTGCGCACTTATCTTGACCGCTTTGCGATCGGAGCAGGCCAGTGCGTCCTCGATCCGTTTTGCGGCACCGGCACGACCTTGGTCGAATGCAAGAAGCTGGGGATTGCGAGCGTCGGGGTCGAGCGGAACCCGATGGCTGCGTTCGCCAGCCGCGTGAAGCTCGATTGGCGCGGCGATCCCGGCGAGCTCGTCGCGCACGCAACCAAAATCGCCAAAATCGCGTGGGCGAAGCTGGACGCTGATGGCATCGATGACAGCGAGTCAATGCCGCTTTTCGCACGCACCAACGGCAGGAAGCCGCCGCAACTTCGCGATTTGCCGGTGGAGATGCGCAGCTTGCTTCTGCGCGATTCAATCAGTCCGCTCCCGCTGCACAAAGCGCTCGTGCTGCTCGAGACGATCGAGGAAGCGCGCAGCAATTTATTTCGCGAGCACGAGAAGCTCGCGCTGGCCCGAACTCTCGTCAGCGACGCGAGCAATCTGCACTTCGGCCCCGAAGTGGGCGTCGGGCCGCCGAAACCGGATGCTGCGGTGATCGGTCCGTGGCTCGCCGCGATAAGAAGGATCGCTGATGATCTGCTGCAACTCGGGGACCGCGCTGGAATAGCGGCCGAGGTGCATCGGACCGACGCACGCCATCTGACGGAGGTGATCGCGCCGGAGTCGATCGACGCCGTGATCACCTCGCCGCCCTATCCGAACGAGAAAGACTACACACGCACCACGCGGCTGGAATCGGTGATGCTCGGTTTCATCCGCAACAAGGCGGAGCTGCGCTCGCTGAAGCAGGAGTTGGTGCGATCGAATACGCGAAGCGTTTACAAGATTGATACCGACGACGAGCTCGTCGCGGGCAATCCCGAGATCCAGAGGATCGCGGAGGCGATCGAGCGTCGGCGGATCGAAATGGACAAAACCTCAGGCTTCGAGCGATTGTACGCGCGGGTGACCAAACTCTATTTCGGTGGGATGGCGCGGCATCTGGCGAATCTACGGCCTGTTCTGAAGCCGAGGGCGCGGCTCGCGTACGTCGTCGGCGATCAGGCGTCTTACCTGCGTGTGATGATTCGCACCGGCGCAATTCTCGCAGACCTTGCGCGCGGTCTCGGCTACGAAGTCAAGAGCATCGATCTTTTTCGCACGCGGCTCGCGACCGCGACGCGGGAGGCCTTGCGCGAGGAGGTGGTCGTATTGCAATGGCCGGGTAAGAGATTGGTAAGAAAGCGGGAATCTACTCGGCGATCTGCGAACGAATCTTCGTCTCACAGTAGCGACTGAGACTACTCGACGTTGAAGATGCGCGAGATCGTTGAGGTGAGGCGCGAGACCGGCTCAGCGATAGCGACCAGATTGCCGCGCGCGATCACCTTGAAGAACTCGGCGTCACGCGGGGCCAGGCCGTCGAGCGCGCGCGAGTCGCCGTTGCGCAGGCTGCGCTCGATGCGGGCGTCCACTTCGACCTCCGGAATCGCCGCCAGCGCCGCGCGGATACTGACCAGTCCGGGGTCGCCGCCGCATTCCAACGCATCCAGCGCCGGTGCGAGTTCGACTGCTTCCTCCATCGAGAAGCTGCCGTTGCGCAGCCGTTTGAGCTCCTCCAGACAGGCCGCGGTCCCGAGCGCAACGCCGATATCACGCGCGAGCGACCGCACATACATCCCGGAGGAGCAGACGACGTTAAAGCGGAGCAGATCGGCGCCGACGGCTTCGAGTTCCAACTGCGCGACGTGCACTTCCCGAGGAGCCGGCGGCGCAACCTCGACGCCCTGATGCGCGAGCTTGTAGAGCGGCACGCCGTCGCGCTTGATCGCCGAGAAGATCGGCGGCGTCTGCTCGATAACCCCGGTGAACTTCGCCGCGAGCGCCGCCAGCAGATCAGCTTCGAGCGTCGGCACGGGCGCGGTGCGCGTCACCGCGCCCGTACGATCGAGCGTGTCGGTCTCGGTGCCGAGCTTGATCAGCCCCGCGTACTCCTTTTCGCCTTCCTGCAGAAAAGGGGCCAGCTTGGTGCCCTCGCCAATCATGATCGGCAGAACGCCGGTGGCAAACGGATCGAGGGTGCCGAGATGGCCGACGCGGGTCGCGCGTCCGAGCCGCGATTTGATCAGCCGAACGACCTCAGCCGAGGTCGGTCCGGCGGGTTTGTCGATAACAATGATTCCGTGCATTGGGGTACAACAGGATACCCGATGAAAGCGCGTGGCTTAAGGACTGAAATTAAAGGGCACGCCTCCTGAGAGGCGCGCCCTCGAAGTGAGGCCCTGTCCCTAGGCGGGGACAGGCTTGTTATTTCCCTAGCGGCCGGCCGCAGCGGACTGCGTCGCGGGCGAGGTTCCACGCTTGATGTGCGGCATGACCTCCGTCGCGAACAGCTTCATGCTGCGTTGCGCAACCTCCAGCGGCATGTCGGCATACTTGAAGACCCCGACGAATTCCTCCGCCTCCATCGTGCTCGCGATCGTTTGTAGCGCCTCAACGCATTGCTCGGGCGTACCGTAAACCTGCGTCTTGGTGAACAGGTTGCGGAAATCCTGAGGCCGGTTCTTGCCGGCTTCGGCCATCTGGGCATGGAATTCGTAGCCTTTGGCATTGCGGAAGTGTTCAGGCTCGTCGTACTCGTAATGGCTTATAGCGGTATCCGCATAGTTACCCATGTAACGCTCGCCGCCGGCGGTAGCTTCGCGCTCGGTCTCCGCACAATAGACGAAGCATACGGTCATCGGCTTTTTCACCGGCTGCCCGAACTTAACGCAGGATTCCTTGAAGTGATCATAATCCTTGCGATGCTCCGCCCAGGCCTTTTGCGGAATCACCAGCATGCCCATACCTTGCTGAGCCATGATGTCGCCGCTCTCGGGCGAGATGATCGCGCCGTAAAAACGGTCGGTAAGATTGCGCCGACGCGGCTGCGGCCGGATGCTCATCTCGGGAATCTGGAAGAACTTGCCCTTGTATGAGAAGCGCTCCTGCGTCAGCGCCATCCGCACGATTTCCGAGGCTTCGATGAAGCGCTCACGCGACTCGCTCATGGGCACGCGAAAGCCGTCGTACTCGATCCTGCCAGAGCCGCGGCCAAATCCCAGCGTCAGTTCGCGGTCACCCGCGTACAGCTCGAGCATCGCGATCTGCTCAGCGACGCGCACCGGGTCATGCCACGGCAGCACGACGACCATCGAGCCGAAGCCGATCCGCTTGGTGCGTCCGGCCATAAAAGTCAGGAACTGCAGAACATCAGAGATCATCGTATAGGGCGAGAAGTGATGCTCGACGCCCCAGATTGAATCGAAGCCCAGCGGCTCGACCATGTCGGCGAGAGCGAGGTCTTCGCGATAGACTTCCCAGTCCGGCTTTTGCGCACGGAAATAGTTTTGAAAGAAAAATGACGCTCCAACTTTCATCGTTGGCTTCCTCCTCGGATTTTGCGACTTTGCAGTGCTGTGGCCTGCATTTCGACAAAAGCGAATTCCACCGTTAGCTGCTGGGCCGCGAAGGCCCTAGAGACTAGGTAAGCAGAGCGGGCGGGAGGACGATTGTCCTCCCGCCGCGTGGTGTGATCGAGAGATTGAGAAGAGCGCTACGCGGTGGCGGCGAGGGGGCCGCGCAGGAGTTTGCCCGGCAGCGCGCCGCTGTGATCGTTATTACGCATCAGAACTTCGCCGTTAACGATCGTGGCTTTGATGCCGACGGATTTCTGCTTGAGACGGCGGGCGCCACCCGGCAGATCGTATTCGAGTGTTGGCATGGTCGGGGAGATCGTCTCGGGATCGAAGATCACGACGTCGGCGAAATTTCCCGCCCGAAGCATCCCGCGCCCGTGCAAGCCCCAGAACGAGGCGAGCTCGAAGGTGATTTTGCGGATCGCGTGTTCGAGCGTCAGCGCTTGGCGATTACGTACCCAGTGGCCGAGCAGATGGGTCTGGATGGAAGAATCCATGATCTGCGAGACATGCGCCCCTGAATCAGAGAAGGTCACGACCGAGCGCGGATGGCGCATCATGCCGAGCACGACGTCCTGATCCTCGTTGACGATCGGCTGGATGAAAAACTGCTTAAGGTGCTTTTCGAGCGCGAGGTCGATGATGACTTCGAGCGGATCCTTGCCGGACTCTTTGGCGATCTGCGCGATCGAGCGATATGGCGGGAGCGGCTGGTCGAGCACGAACAGGTAATCGAAGTCGGGCTTACGGGCTTCCGCACCGACCGCGCGATCGGGTCTGGTCATGTACTCACGCGCGGCTTCGAGGAGCGCGCGGCGCGATTCGGGATTGCGCAACTGGGCTTCCTGTTCAGCCAGCGGCAGCTTGCGCATCTCCGACCAGACCGGCGTCCTATCGAAAGGCATGTTGGTCTCGAAGGAGAGCAGCGAGCTGATCCAGCGGCTGGTGCCCTGCGCCAGCATCCGGCCCCCCGCCGCGATGGTTTCGTCGATCATCTGAAAGTAGGGGCGCCAGGTATGCGGCGCCTTGCGCGAATAGATAACGCCGAAGGTGGTCGGCACTTTGGTGTCGAGCGCAAGCGCTTGCAGGCGGTCGAAGAAATCGCGCATGCGGTCGGGGTCGCGCTCGATATCCTCCTGCGCCAGCTCGAAGACTCCGGCGCCGAGATCGCCCATCACGCCGACCAACTCGCGGACTTCGTTCCAGTTGGCGAGGCGGCTCGCAACCGGGCGGCTATCGGGCGTCTGATGATTATGGTTGCGCGAGGTGCTGAAGCCCGCGGCGCCGGCCTTGATCGCGCCGCGCAGCTCGCGCTTCATTGCGGAGAGATCCTCGGAAGTAGCTTCATCGGTGAAGGCGCGCTCGCCCATCACATAGGTGCGCAGCGCCGAGTGGCCCATGTAGGCGGTATAGTTAATGCCCTTGGGCAGCCCCTCGATAGCGTCGAGGTATTGCGGGAAGCTGTCCCAGGACCACTTGATGCCGGCTTCCATCGCCTTGGGTGAAATATCCTCGGCGCGTTCCAGGTTGCGCATCACCATCAGCTTGTTTTTTTCGGCGCACGGCGCGAGCGAGAAGCCGCAGTTGCCCATCACCACGGTGGTGACGCCGTGCCAGCAGGAGCAGGTGCCGAGCGCGTCCCAGAAGATCTGCGCGTCCATGTGGGTGTGGCCGTCGATAAAGCCCGGCGCGACGATGTGCCCTTCGGCGTCGATGACTTCCTTGGCGGACTCGTTGATTTTGCCGATCGCGGCGATCCGGCCATTGGCGATCGCGACGTCGGCGCGATAACGCGGCAGTCCGGAGCCATCGACTACGGTGCCATCACGGATGATCAAATCGTATGACATTTTTCCTCCTGGGTCGGGAGCCGGGGGTTCCCTGCTGCCCGCCGGTCTGAGTCGTGGAGCTATCTGCTTTTATCCGCCATTCGGGCCAGGAAGTAAAAGGTTAAATCGCGATGCAAACTTTGCCGAAGTGCGCACCGCTCTCCAGATGGCGATAGGCCTCGGCGGCCTGATAGAACGGGAAGACCTTATCGATGACCGGATGGATCTGGTTAACCGTCATCGCGCGATTCATAGCTTCGAACATCTCGCGCGAGCCGACCAGGATGCCCTGGACGCGCGCATTTTTGAACAGCAGCGGCATCGGATCGATCTGGCCGGCGCCGCTCAGGATGCCGATCAGACTGACGACGCCGCCGGTTTTGACGGCATTGATCGATTTGGGCAGCGTGCCGGCGCCGCCGATCTCGACGACATGATCGACGCCGGCGCCGTCAGTAAGCTCGAGCACGCGCGCGTCCCAATTGGGGGTGGTCTTGTAATTGATCACTTCCGCCGCGCCCATCTTGCGCAGCCGCTCAAGCTTGGCATCGCTGCTCGAAGTAGCGATGATCTTTGCGCCGTACATTTTTGCGAACTGCAGCGCGAAGATGGAGACGCCGCCGGTGCCCATCACCAGCACGGAATCACCGGGCTTGAGATGACCTTCGGTGACGAGAGCCTGCCACGAAGTCACCGCGGCGCAGGGCAGGGTCGCGGCCTCCTCGAACGAGAGATAGTCGGGAATCCGCACCAGGCCGGTCGCCTTGAGCGTGACGTATTCGGCAAGCATGCCGTCGATGCCGCCACCCAGCGAGGTGCTGTACATGCCGGCGAAGGGCGGGCCGGCGAGCCATCCTTGAGTGAAAATCGCGGCGACGCGGTCGCCCTTTTTCCACTCGGTGACGCCGGGCCCGACCTCGGCAACTTCGCCTGCACCGTCGGAGACCGGGACGACCGGCAGTTTCAGCATTCCGCCCAAGTAGCCCTTGACGATCGCGAGGTCGCGATAGTTGAGCGAGGCCGCGCGCACGCGCATCAGAACTTCGCCGGGCCCGGGCTTGGGTGTCGCCCGCTCGGTTAGTTTGAGGCTGTCGATGCCCTTGGCTTCATTGATTTCATAAGTTTTCATGATTTTACTTCTTAGCATCACCCGGCTGTTCCGGCCACCGGCGGCGTTTGACAGTATTCGCAGCGCGGGCTAGCAAACGTACATCATTCGCGAGTCTCGCAAAGGAGCGCCGCATGGCTGCTGAAGCCTCGAACCCGTCGCAGATAATCGAAGTCACAGAACGCGCGTGGGAGCCGATGATGCCCGCGATCAAGGCAAAGATGCTCTGGTCCGATCCGGCGACCAAGCGGCGCGCCCAGCTCACCCGCTTCGAGCCGGGAGCGACCCTGCCGATGCATCGGCACGTCGGCGATGAATTGCTCTACGTGATCGAAGGGGCGATCAGCGACGAGTCGGGCACGGTTGCAGCGGGCAGCGTCGGCTACCGTCCCGACGGCTGCACCCACAGCGTGACGAGCAAGCACGGCGCTACGGTCTTCGCGATTATCAGCGGGAGTGTCGAGCCCGCGACTGCGATCGGCGACGCGCCACGTTCGCAGACTATCGTGCTGAGCGAGATTCCATGGAGCGACGCGATGCCCGGGGTGCGTCAGAAGCCGATCTGGAGCGACGCCGCGACCAAGCGCCGTGCCATCCTCGCGCGCTTCGAGGCCGGGGCGAAGCTACCCCTGCACAAACATATCGGTGACGAGCTGGTGTTTATGATCGAAGGCTCGAACTTCGATGAATCCGGCGAGGTTCACACCGGCAATGCCAACTACAGGCCGAACGGATGCACGCATACGGTTTCGTCGAAGCACGGGGGCACCGCGATCGCGTTCGTGACCGGCGGCGTCGAGATGATCAAATGACGGAGTGAATTGGTCCTGATGAAACACGGATTCGGTGTCTTCGATCATCTGGAGCGGCGAGGCGCTTCCGTTGAGGGCCTCTATGCGGGGCGGCTTAAGCTGCTCGAGCAGTACGACGCGGCGGGCTTTTATAGCTACCACGTTGCCGAGCATCACGCGACGCCACTCGGCATGGCGCCGTCACCGGGACTGTTCCTCGCCGCCGCGGCGCAGCGCACGCGTCGAATTCGGCTTGGCCCGCTGGTCTATTTGCTGCCGTTGTACAATCCGTTCCGGCTCGCCGTCGAGGTCTGTATGCTGGACCATCTCAGCGGCGGCCGGGTTGATTTGGGCGTGGGGCGCGGCGTCTCGCCGTTCGAGCTGGCGTACCTCGGGGTCTCATTCATGGATTCCCGCCAGATCTTCGAGGAGGCGCTCACGGCGCTGGTCACTGGGTTGCGCGAGGATCGCCTGAATCATCACGGCAAGCATTACCGTTTCGACAATGTCCCGATGGAGTTGAGGCCGATCCAGCGGCCAAATCCACCATTCTGGTATGGAGTAACTTCGCCGGAGAGCGTCAGTTTCGCGGCGCGCCACGGGATGCACATGGTCGGCCTCGGTCCGATTCCGATGGTCAAAGGCATGACCGAGCAATACCGCGAGGAACTGGGGCGTCATCGGGGCGGTCCAGACGACCTGAATCCCTCTGCGCAGGCGCCGATCATGGGTGCGCTGCGTCACGCCTATGTTGCGGGTGACGAGCGCGAGATCGAAAGTATCGCAGCGCCGGCGTACCGCACCTACTACAACAATATCACCAAGCTCTGGCGCGATTTTCGCACCTTGCCGGCGTATGGTTTTACCCCGGAGATCGGTGTCGCCGCGAAGGCTGACAGCGCGATCGTGGGAACCGCGAGCCAGGTCCGCGATCAGATCGGGCGATTTTTTTCTGAGAGCGGATGTAACTATCTCGTCCTGTCATTTGCTTTTGGCAGTCTCAGCGACGACGACGCGAGCCGCTCAGTCGAGCGCTTTGTATCTCATGTGATGCCGTCGTTCGCCGAGAATTCGTCCACTGCTGCGCGCGGCGCCGGCTGAAGCGCCGCGGCCCAGCGATCGATAGGTCGCCCGAGCCGGTCTATATCTGATCCGGCCTTCCCCGGCAGGGGTCGCCTTGCGGTCCTCGAAGGCGCTCCGTATCATCAAAGTAATAAGCCGGTCCCTACGCCGCGAAGGTATTACTCTAATCGCGATGGCCGGCATGACGCCGCCGTGAAACGGTGAAAGAGATATTCCGCGAGGCAGCGTCCGGGACACTCATCAGGTGAAACGTGAAATCGTAATCAACTCCTCGGCCTTGGAGGTACGCGTCGCAGTGATCGAGGATCGGGCGCTGGCGGAGTTCTACCTCGAACGCGATCAGCGCGGCGGCCTCGCCGGGGGTATCTTCAAGGGTAAGGTCACGCGTGTGCTGCCTGGGATGCAGGCGGCGTTCGTCGATATCGGCCTCGAAAAGCATGGTTTTCTACACGTTTCCGACTACCTCAACGGCGATAGTTATGCGTCCGCCGCAGAAGTGCTTGGCGAAGAGGACGTCGAGACCGAGCCGCTCGCTGATGACGACGAGTTCGCACCGCCGCTGAACGACGAGGGCGCAGCGCAGTTCGAAGCACTCGATACTTTCGAGTCCGACGCCGCCGACGAGACTCACGAGGCCGCCCCCGAGGCCGTGCCGGCCGGGCCTCATCGGCGTGGGCGTGGACGAGGACGCCGGCGGCGCACTGAGCCACCCCGCAATCGGCAACCGATCGAGGAGCAGCTCAAGCGCGGGCAGGAAATTATCGTGCAGGTGGCGAAGGAGCCGATGGGCACCAAGGGGGCGCGGCTGACGTCCTTCATCTCCCTGCCGGGACGCCATCTCGTATACACACCCACTAGCGGGCGCATTGGGATCTCGCGGCGGATCGAGAGCGGCGAGGAGCGCTCGCGGCTGCGCGCGGCGGTAAGGGAGCTGGCCGCACAAGGCGGCTTCATCGTGCGCACGGCGTGCGAGGGCGTCAGCAAAAAGGACATCCAGCGCGACGTGATGTACCTGACGAAGCTCTGGAGCTCGATCGTCAAGCAGGCGGAGTCGTCGTCGCCGGCGTCGCTGCTCTACGATGATCTGGAGGTTTCGCTGCGGATCGTGCGCGATCTCTTTTCCAGCGATGTCGAGCGCATCCGCTGCGATGATCCGACGATTTACGGCAAGATCGTTCAGTTCGTGCAAACGTATATGCCGCGTCTGCGCTCGCGGATTTCCCTGTACGAAGGGAGCGAACCGATCTTCGATCAGTTCGGGATCGAGCAGCAGCTCGATCAGGCGCTCGATCGCAAGGTCTGGCTCAAATCGGGCGGCTATTTGATTTTTGATCAGGCCGAGGCGCTGACCGCGATTGACGTCAACACCGGCCGTTTCGTCGGCAAGCACAATCAGGACGAGACGGTTTTGAAGACCAATCTCGAGGCTGCGGAAGAGGTGGTCAAGCAACTGCGGCTGCGCAATATCGGCGGCATCATCATCGTGGATTTCATCGATATGTCGCGCGAGGCCGATCGCAAACGGGTGACGGAAACCCTCATGCAGGCGCTCAAGCGCGACAAGGCGCGCAGTTCCGTCCTCAAGATCTCGGAATTGGGACTAGTCCAGATGACGCGCAAACGCACGCGCGAAAGCCTCCAGGAGATGGTTACCCAGCCCTGCCCGATTTGTGAGGGCCGGTCGGTAGTGAAGTCGGTCGCGACGCGGGCGGCGGAGGTGATTCGCGGGATTCAGCGGGCCGCCGGGCAGCATCCGCGAACCGACATGCTGGTGGTCAAGGTCAACCCCGCGGTCGCGCGGTTTTTCTACGATAGCGGCGGCAAGGAACTCGAGCGCGCTGAACGTCTGCTCGAAGCCAAAATCATTTTGCGTTCATCCGAGAATATCGCGCCCGGCGGCTTCGAGATGGCGCCCGCCACCGCCGCTGCCTGAATCTTCGACCGGGCCTCGATCAGCGTCAGGCTCAGCGCAGTCCGGGCGTTCGGAATCCGCCGTTCGCCGTAAAGTTGATCGATGAAGCTGATGGGGGTCGATGTCGGCTTTTCTGCCACCCGGCCTTCGACGGGGATCGCCTGTCTCGATGGCGACCGGCTCTCGGTGGCTTGTGCCAGAACCTCGTGGGCGAGTCGCTGTGCGCAGATTCCGGAGGGGTTTCGGCCGAGCATCATAGCGCTCGACGGCCCGCTGATTTCAGACGGCGTCGCCGAGACTGCTCCGCGCGCGTGCGAGCGCATCTTCGTGCGGGCGCCGTTCGATCGACGCTGCAAGCTCGCGCTGAGTCATTGGGGTTCCGGACTGCAGTTGAAGCGCGCCGCGCGCAACGCGCGCGTGCAGTTCAGCCGGACTCTCGCCGGCAAATGGGCGAAGCGCCTCAACCGCGACGGTCCCATTGTCGAGGCTTTTCCGAACGCATTTCTGGCTGTCCTGATGCCGGAAGAGACTCTGATCCGAGCGCCGAGACTGGCGCGCGGCCGGCGCTTCGATTGGCTCTACGATCAGCTCGTGACGAGCGGCAAACTCGAAGCGGATTTATCCGCAGACCTCGAACTAACCGGCGAGATCTGGAATAGACTCAAAATCGAAACCCATCACGACAAGCGCGCTGCCCTAATCTGTCTTTTGACCGCGGCGTTTGCGGCGCAGGGCACGGCAACAATGGTCGGCGAAGCGACCGGTGGATGGCTCTGCTTGCCGCCGTGGCCGCGATGGCAGCCGTGGGCCGTCGACGGCCTCGAGCGCGCCGCGCGCGCGATCGCCGCACAGGGCTATCCGCGGTTGGACGATTGGGATGATCGGGACTGGAAGGATTAACCGAAGGGACGCAGGGAGGGCATCACCTTCGAGGCAAAACGTTCCATCGCGGCCAGGACTTCACGGTGCGGGATGCGGCCGCCGGGGTTGAACCAGCATACGAGCTGATTGATGCGCCCGCGCCCGTGAATCATGGCGGCGCGCCGGATACATTCGTCAGGCGGTCCGAACAGCGCCATCGTCTCGTTGACTGTTTCCCAGCTCATCTTGAGCGCGCGCTCGCGGACCTCGCGCAGGTACTGATATGAACCCTCGTATTGGCCTTTGTCGGCGAGCGCCGCCTGCTCTCCGATCGTGCGAAAATAATGCATCATCGAGGGTTCATACTCGGTCCGCGCCTGCGCCAGACTATCTGCTGTGCAGGTGAAGAATAGGGCCGCGACGTCGCCGCTTGCGCGATCGTGCCGGCCGCGCTCACGACCGTCGCGATACTTGCGCAGATGATCGTAAAAACCCGGCAGCGGGTTAATCGGTGACGCGACCATGACGTCGTAACCGTTGAGGCCAGCAAATTCTGCCGTGTCGGGGCTGTTGGCGGCAAGCCGGATCGGCGGGTGGGGTTTTTGCAGCGGCCGCGGCGCCACGCTGATCTCCGGAATCTGGTAGAAGCGTCCTGCGTAAGCGAAACGCTCGCTCGCCCAGGCACCGCGGATGATCGCGAGACTCTCCTCGAACCGCTCACGGCTTTCCTCGCGCGGCACGCCATAGCCGCGAAAGTGCACCGCGATCGTGCCGCGGCCGACGCCGAGTTCCAGCCGTCCGCCCGTCAGGATGTCGGTCACCGCAGCCTCCTCAGCGACGCGCAACGGATGATGAAGCGGCAGCAGCGTAACTCCCGTGCCGAAGCGAATTCGCCGAGTCTGCATGGCAGCCGCGACTGCGACCTGCAGCGGCGCCGGCATGATCGAAAAAGGCTGGAAGAAGTGCAACTCGGCGAGCCACGCCGTGTCGAAGCCGAGTTCATCGGCCAGGACAATCTGCGCGATCGTCTCGCGATAGCGCTCGGCCTCAGATTGATCGGCCGCGCAGGGCATTTGATAGAAAAGTCCGAATTTCACTTTATCACTCGGCCTGCCGCTGGCCGTGCGATCGACCTAGCGGGCTTTGGCCGTCGCGTCAATGCCGCTGCGCGACGATGCGAAATGTCACCATAGCCTGGTCGCCGGCGGACACCAGATAAGCCAGCCGCGGAGCTTTGATGCCAAAGTCGGTATATCTGAACTCGATTTCGCCGCCGGCGCTGAATTGGCCGTCGCTGCTCATCGAGACTCGTATTGGCACGCGGATGACTTTCGTGGTCCCATGCAGCGTTAGGTTGCCGACAACGATGGCGCTGCCGGAGACACCGGGGACATCGATCTGGACGTCTTCGAACGCGGTGCTTTCAAAGTCAATGGTCTTGAATTTCGCCGCCTCAAGCGTGGAATTGATCACGTTGCGATCGCGCGTCGCGCTGCCCGAATCATAGCTGGCGGCGTCGATCACCAGCTTGACGTGAGCGGTCGCCGCAACATGGTTGGGGTCGCCGTCAATTTCGCAGGATTTCATTTTGAAGGCGGCGGTCGCCGGGCTGCGGACCGCCGCGAACGGCTCAGCGACTGTCGCGCGAAGCTCGCTCTTCTGCAGGTCGGCTCGCAGATGGAGGGTTTTGGCGACTGCCGGCCGCGGGTCCAGCACGGCGCCCAAAATGAACGCGGCGAAGACGACCGGGTAGATGAGCATCCTTCGGCCGCGCATGAATTTTTCTACCGCGCTACGCAAACCGTCGCCGCGCAAAAAGGGCACCGCCGCAGCGTATAGGATTCCGAAGCCGACGTTAACCGCGGTGAGGAGAGCGGCGCTCGACGGCGGCAGGCCCACGGGTTGTCAGATTGTTGAAGGCCCGCATCGCCCAGCTGGTCGGCAGCGCCAGCGCCACGGTGGAGAGGTCGCGGCGCGCGATACGGACGATTCCCGAGTCGGGCCGGATCACGCGGAGAGGAATCGACAGCGCGGTGGTCTTGCCGGCCGTTGGGCACGAGGAGGCCGACGATTTCGCCGCGCGCCAGGGCTAGAGCGAACGCGTCGAACGCGAGCCGCGCGCCATAACGTTTGCTCAACGCGATGGCGGCCAGCGCAGGCGGCGTGGAGTTTTCTGCCGCCGGTACAGCGCTGGTGGGCGATGATGCAGCGCTGCCTGCCGCCGATGTGTTACCGTCGGATCGGCAGGCTCAACGATAGCTCACCAACTCGAGCAGGTTACCGTCAGGATCGAGAAAGTAGCGGCAGTCATGATCGCCCCAATCGATCGTCGGCGCGACCTC
>Ga0209167_10000289_pt1 | contig 42921 bp, 40 predicted proteins | sample Coa_R1_9_FD_187154 | JGI IMG/M metagenome (GOLD analysis project Ga0209167, IMG submission 187154) | Surface soil microbial communities from Centralia Pennsylvania, which are recovering from an underground coalmine fire - Coalmine... | ecosystem: Environmental > Terrestrial > Soil >...
GATTGCGCGTAAGCGCGTCATGCCGATCCCCTCGACCGGACGTGGGGCCTGATTATCATTTAAGCCCGATTCCGATTCGCCGCCAGGTCGCAAAGTGCTAGTCTTGGCCATTGCACAAGGCGTGGCACTCGAGGTTCGGGGGACAGCTCAATGCAACGGCGCGAGTTCATCACGCTTGTCGGCGGTGCTGCAACAACGTGGCCGCTTGCGGCGCGGGCGCAGCGCACCGACCGGATGCGAACGGTCAGCATGCTGCTTGGCCTCGCCGAAAAAGACCCCGAAGCGATAAACCGTGTCAAGGCATTCCGATTGGGTATGCGCGATTTGGGATGGATTGAAGGGCGCAACGTTCAGATCGAGTATCGGTTTGCCGTGACCAATCTGGAGTCGATCCATAAGAATGTGGCGGAAGTGGTCAAGCTGGCGCCTGACGTCATTGTGGCAAATTCAAGTGGTGTCATGGTTGCGCTGCGACCAGCGACGAGCACCATTCCAATCGTATTCGCGGTGGTGAGTGATCCAGTCAATCAGGGGTTCATTTCGAATCTTGCGCACCCGGGGGGCAATATCACCGGCTTCTCATTCATCGAGTCCGACATGGTCGGCAAGTGGGTCAACCTGCTCGGCGACGTCAAGCCAGATCTGTCGCGGGTGGCATTGATGTTCAACCCGGATTCCGTGCCCTACCTTGACGTCTATCTTCGGTCATTCAAAGCATTACCGCAGCAAACATCGGTCGAGGTCGAAGCGGTGCATGTGCGCAGCGTCGCTGATGTCGAATTGGCGGTCGCCAAGTTAGGTCTTGAGCCGGGCGGCGGTTTGATCGCTGCATCGGATGCATTCATCCTGGCAGTGCGCGGCGTGATCTTGAAAGCGGCAGATCAGCACCGGGTGCCGGTCATTTCTCCCTATCGGCAATTCGTCATTGAGGGAAGTCTGATGTCTTATGGGCCTGACGCTGCCGATATCTTCCGGCGTTCGGCCTCATATGTCGATCGCGTTCTCAAGGGCGAACCGCCGGGCAATTTGCCGGCGCAGTCGCCGGTCAAGTTCGAACTCGTCGTCAATCTTAAGACGGCCAAGGCGCTCGGTCTCTCGCTTCGCGAGTCGTTCCTACAGATCGCCGATGAGGTGATCGAATAGCGGCGCTGTTTGTTGGGGTGCGTGAGCCAGCGACGGAGCGCAGAACCGGATAAAATCATCGGCGGCCAAACCGGACCGCATCGGAGGATGCCATGAACTCGCTCGCCGGCAAGCAGGGACCGCGCTATCGGCACACGGCCGACAGCGCCGGGCCTTACGAGACGCTCGCGGTCGAAAAACTCACGCCGATCATCGGCGCGGAAATCACCGGCGTCGATATCGGGAAACTCGTTTCGGGCGAAGCGCCCAAAAATCGCCAAATGGACGAAATCCATCGGGCACTCGCCGAAAATCTCGTGATCTTCTTCCGCGACCAGCACCTCACGCCCCAGCAGCATCTCGCCTTCGGACGCAAATTCGGCGAGTTGCACATCCATCCCGCCGCACCCCATGAGGCCGACGATCCGGCGCTGATGAAGATCTATGCCGACAAGGATTCGCCGCGCGCCAATGGCGAGGGCTGGCATTCGGATGTGTCCTGCGACGTCGAGCCGCCGATGGGCTCGATCCTTTATATCCGGCAATGCCCGCCGCGCGGCGGCGATACGCTGTTCGCCAGCATGTATGCGGCCTATGAATCGCTGTCGCAGCCGATGAAGAACTATCTCGAAGGGCTCACCGCGCTGCATGACGGGGAGGCGATCTATCGCGGCCTCTATGACAGCTTCGGCGTCGTCGACCGGCCGTCTTATCCCCGCGCCGAACATCCGGTGGTGCGCACCCATCCCGTCACCGGCAAGAAGGCGCTCTACGTCAACCGCGGATTCACGCGCCACCTCATCGGCATCCCCCGCGACGAGAGCGACGCAATGCTTGCCTATCTCTACCAGCACGCTGAAGATCCGCTGTTCCAGTGCCGCTTCCGCTGGAGCGAGAACGCGGTCGCGTTCTGGGACAATCGCTGCACCCAGCACCGCGCGATGTGGGACTACTGGCCGCACACCCGCGCCGGCACGCGGGTGACGGTGAAGGGGGAGCGGCCGGTTTGAGGGCTGCGTCGTGTGAAATTTCGTAGGGTGGGTTAGCGAAGCGTAACCCACCGGGATCGTCGATCTTCAAGCAATTTTTGAGCTATCTAGCTGGTTATCATGCGCGTGCTGCATGCCGGAAGAGTCCGCTACGAGATATCTGGTTCTGACCAGGAGATAGCCCTTGCCCATGCCATGGGAACGTCGTTTGTCGAACTACAGCAACTTGAATTTGCTGTTATCTCATATCTAAGCGAATTGGCCGGCAGCGAAGGAGCACTTTTTGACGTGTCATTCGATGTGTTTGCATCGAAGACATTTGGAAACTTGATACGAGAAATGAATCGGCACGATTTCTTAAAGTCTTTGGCTGAAGAGATGGCGACCGTGAAGCTCAAGCGTGATTTCTTCATTCACAAATTCTTATTCCACCGATATGGCGGAGCAAGGCTCACTTTAGACGCGGAATACGAAGAGCTGATTCGAGACGCCGCAAGCCTCGGCGATCTATTTTCGCAAACGCGGGCCAAGTTTCACGATTTTATGCTCCAAAACGCACCGCTTGCAATGCTGGCTGCTAAGCACGATCCGAGCTCCGGTGAATTGATCATTGTCGAGTCGGAGTTTTCAAAAAGGAAAGTATAGGTTCAGCGGAGAAGGCGGGTTGGGAGGCTTTGGTGGGTTACGCCTTCGGCTAACCCACCCCACAAACTAATGCCATCACGTGTTTTGATTTCATCGGTCCCCTTGTTATCCCTCTTAAGCGCCATTCTCGATCCGACAATTTATGCGCAACGATATTCTACGTTTGTGAGGTCGGATGGTATCGTCCCTCCTCCGTGAGGGGACGTGCCGAAGAGCGATGGAAACTTCACTTGCGAGGCTGATCTTGCGTCGGTCGCAGCGAACCAGCCGATCAATCTGCCACTTCAACTATCATCTCAACCTCGACAGCATTATTGAACGGAAGGCCCGCCATCCCCACAGCGGACCGCGCGTGTTTGCCGTTCGCCTCGCCGAAGACCTCCACCATCAAATCGGAAAATCCGTTGACTACCTTCGGTTGGTCGCCAAAACCTTCGGCCGAGTTGACCATCCCAAGGACTTTGACCACGCGCTTCACGCGATCCAAGCTACCAAGCGCGGCGCGTACCTTTGCCAACATGATCAAGCCAACCTGGCGCGCCGTGTCGTAGCCTTCTTGAACGGTGAGGTCCTTGCCGACCTTGCCTTTGTACTTCCAATCAGCAGCCGGAGTGTTTCCCGCGAGGAACAGCAAGTTACCCACCTGAACCGCGTCGACGTAATTGGCTACAGGAGGCGGCACTTGCGGTAATGTGATGCTCAACTCCTTCAGCCGCGCCTCAGCAGAAGCTGAGCTCTGCGCCAGAGCGCACGCTGATAGCGCGATCCACATCATTAATCCAAGCCCACATATCCTTATCCAAGAGGTGAGTCTGATCGTGACGAGTACATAGGTCATGTGTCGCCTCCACAAGGACACTTCGCATCTCTCAATGACGGTGAGAATCGCCCGCTGACGGCATGATCGCTGCCCGTTATCCCTCCGACTTCAGCACATCCTCTTCGGCAGCTTCGGCGGTAAATCTACGCCACACCAAGGTACAAATGAAGAGGCCGATTGCAGCAATGAGGATGGCAGCTTGCGGCGCAAAACGGACATCGCTCGATTTCCGGGTTAAGATCACCGCGGCCAGGCCGGGTATCGATGATCCGATCATCGTTGAGCGCCAACGTCGGGCAAATCACTTGTGTCGACTGGCAATCACCACATTAATTGTCCAGCCCTTCCTGCAAAAATATTCTGATTTTCCGAAGGCCCAAATCAGTTGTATATCGACCGCGTCCTGTCCCGAAAGAGGGGCGTTGCGCAACGTCATCAACGCGGGGGTGGATGCGGTGGACGCGGTCGCGCTGATAAGACGAACGGTGCAGCCCGCGGACGGCAAAGCCGTGTGGTCCTGACGCCCCGACGCTGGCGTCAAGTTTCGTGGGTGACTCCCCCGAAGCGATGGTGGCAAAAAAGCCCGGTCACCAGGGAGAGCGCGGAGGAAACCGTTAAAACCATTCGCGTGCGGGAATGCCGGGTGAAACCGGTGCGACCGTGGTGACTAACTCGTGTGGTTTTTACTTTTCCCACGCGAGGCTACGGGTGCGGCGGGCGCCCGGCATTCCCCACGCCCTTGTTTTCAGGGGCGGACCAACGATGCATGACTCGGGCGCTATTCGCGCCGCGAGAACAAGTTCCGTTGACGGCCCGTCCGGCCTGCGCCAAGCTCGGCCCAAAAGCAACCCGGAGGACGCCCATGCTCCGCGCCGAGGACAATAAATTCCTCACCGAAAGCGGTGCCGGCACGCCGATGGGCGAATTGCTGCGGCGGTTCTGGCTGCCGGTGCTGCTGTCTAAGGAATTGCCGGAAGCCGACTGTCCGCCGAAGAAGATCACCGTCATGGGCGAGGAGTTGCTGGCGTTCCGCGACACGCGGGGCGCGGTCGGCATTATCGATCAGCATTGTCCGCATCGCGGCGCCAATCTCTGGCTTGGCCGCGTTGAGGAATGCGGCATTCGCTGCGTCTATCATGGCTGGAAGTTCGACACCGACGGCGCTTGCGTCGACATGCCGACCTCCTATCCCGACCTCAGCGCCAAGGACCTGATCCGCATCAAATCCTATCCGGTGCGCGAATGGGGCGACATGATCTGGGCCTATATGGGCCCCCCCGGCGAGATGCCGGAATTGCCTGATCTCGAGATGGCGCTGGTGCCACCCTCGCACCGCTACGTCACGAAGAAATGGCAGGACTGCAACTGGGTGCAGGCGCTGGAAGGCTCGATCGACACCGCGCATTTCACCTTTGCGCATTTAAGCTTCGACAAGGACGAGGATGAACTCCTCGACATCAAGAAGCACTTCGTCAACCCGCTCGCGCGCATGAACACCGACCAGATGCGCTGGATCGCGGAAGACCCCCGACCCGTCATCAAGATCAGCCCGCATGATGCGGGGCTGACGATCGCGGGCGGACGGCTCACCGACAGCGACAATATCTATTGGCGGATCGCGCAATTCCTGATGCCGGTGCATAGCTACGCACCCAGTTCAATGCCCGGCCAGAATATTTTCGGCCAGAGTTTTGTCCCCGTGTCCGACACCAAATGCTGGATCTTTACCTATGCCTGGAATCCGGAGCGTCCGCTGACCGAAGCCGAGCGAGAAGGCTACGCCAACGGCAACGGCGTGATGGCCGTGGTCGACGAGAACTACGTGCCGCTGCGCAACAAATCCAACGACTATCTGATCGACCGCAAGCTGCAGAAGACCAAGAGCTACACCGGAATCATCGGCGTGTCGGAACAGGACGCGGCGGTGCAGGATAGCCAGGGCCCGATCGTCGACCGCACCCGCGAGCATCTCGGGCCCACCGATCTCGGCATCATGCATTTCCGAAAACTGGTGCTGGAGGCGGCTCGCGCTTTGCAACAGGGTACGGCGCCCCCACATTTGGCGCATCAGGACCGCTATGCGGTGCGTTCCGGCGGCTGCGTCACCGACAAGTCGAAGGACCTTGCCGCCGTCATGGTCGAACGCTTTGGCGAGGCGACCGGCTATGTCGGGCGGCCGCGCATCGCCGCGGCGGGATGAATCAAAAACGGATTGGAAAACCGATGAGCTGGCTTCCAGACAAGGATCCCGTACTTGGCGATGCCAAATCCTGCGATGCGCTGGAACTTGTGATCGTGCCGCGCACCCGCGACCTCGGCGATGGATTTGCGGTGCGCCGCGCGCTGCCGCACGGCAAGCGGCAGATGGTGGGGCCCTTCATTTTCTTCGATCATTTCGGCCCGGTGCAGTTCGTGCCCGGCAAAGGCATGGACGTCCGTCCGCATCCGCATATCGGGCTTGCCACCGTCAGCTATCTGTTCGACGGCAGCATCATGCACCGCGACAGCGAGGGCAATGTCATGGAAATTGAGCCCGGCGCCATGAACCTGATGACCGCGGGCCGCGGCATCGCTCATTCCGAGCGCACCCCTGATTTGCAGCGAAAGAGAGGCCAGCAGATGCTTGGCTTGCAAAGCTGGATTGCACTCCCCGTTGGCTCGGAGGAAATCGCACCGACGTTCCAGCACTATGCGGCGGTCGATCTGCCTGTCGTGGCAGACGGCGGCATGAGCGCACGCGTCATCGCAGGACAAGTCTTCGGCGCGACGTCGCCGGTCGCGATGGTGTCACCTTGGTTTTATGTCGAGGTGAACGCGGCGCAAGGCGTCAGCGTTCCGCTCGATGCCGACCATGAAGAGCGCGCCATCTATGTGATCGAAGGCGAGGTCGAGATATCGGGCGAACGCTTCGAGGGCCCGCGTCTCCTGATCTTTCGCCCCGGCGACCGCATCAGCGTGAAAGCGACCAAGCCTGTGCGGATGATGTTTCTCGGTGGAGACGCGCTGGAAGGTCCGCGCCATATCTGGTGGAACTTCGTTTCATCCAGTAAAGAGCGGATCGAGCAGGCCAAGCAGGACTGGAAGTCCGGCCGCTTTGCTCCAATCCCCAACGAACACGAGTTCATCCCGCTTCCGGAATGAGCTGCCTCTATTTTTTCACTCACGCATCAGCCATTCGCGCTGCCGCCCGGCTTCGAAAGTTCGACCCATGACCACCATGCTTGCGAGCGACCTGCCTCTCCCACAGATCGGGCGCGGCAAGGTTCGCGATATTTATGCCATCGGCCGCGACCGTGTGCTGCTTTTGGCCACCGACCGCATCAGCGCCTTCGACGTGGTCATGGCCGAGACGATCCCGATGAAGGGCGCGGTGCTGACCCAGATCAGCGCGTGGTGGTTCAACGAGCTCGAAGGCGTGGTTCCACATCACATGATCAGCGCCGATGCCGACGCCATCATCCGTGAAGTGCCCGCATTGAAGGATCACCGCGCCTCGCTTGAGGGGCGCGCGATGTTGTGCCGGCGCACAAAAGTGTTTCCGATCGAATGCGTGATCCGCGGCTATCTCTCGGGCTCCGCCTGGAAGGAATATTCGGCGCACGGCACGCTGGCGGGCGAAAAGCTGCCGCCGGGTCTATCCGAGAGCGGCAAACTCGAGCCCGCGATCTTCAGTCCGGCCACCAAGGCCGAAACCGGCCACGACGAGAACATCACGGTGAAACGGATGCGCGAGATCGTCGGCGAAGAAGTGACCTATACGCTCGAGAGCATGACGCGCGCGGTCTATACGCTCGGAGAAAAGCTTAGCCAGGATCGCGGCATCATCATCGCCGACACCAAATTCGAATTTGGCCGGGATGCCGATGGCCGCATCATCCTGATCGACGAGGTGATGACCCCCGACAGTTCGCGGTTCTGGGCAACCGACGTGTACAGACCGGGCCAGCCGCAGCCGAGCTTCGACAAGCAGCCGCTGCGCGATTATCTCGACGCCGAGCGCCGCGCCGGCCGCTGGAACGGCGAGGCTCCGCCGCCACCGCTGCCGGCAAGCGTCGTGGACGCCACCAGCAAACGCTATCTCGAAGCTTTTCGGAGAATCACGGGTGCCGAACTGAAGGTCGGAGGAGCCGACCGATGACGCCGACGGTCAGGGAGATGATGGATTCGGAATTCGATATCGTCATCGAGTATTTTTTCAAATCAACCCCGGAACATCTGGAAATCCTCGGCGTCGACCCGACACGCCTGCCCACTCCGGAAAGCTGGCGCGAGCGCTTCCAGCGCGATCAGGCACGGCCGATCGAGCGGCGAGCCTCGCTCGTCGTCATCTGGCTGTTGGACAACCGGCCGCTTGGCTTTTCGTCTTCCGACAAGATAGTTTATGGCGAGCAAGCCAACATGCACCTGCACGTTGTCGACCCCGAGCGCCGAAATCGGGGTTATGGCGTCGAATGCGTCCGGCGCAGCGCCGACATTTATTTTGAGCGGCTGAAATTGAAACGGCTTTTCTGCGAACCGAATGCCTTCAATGTCGCTCCCAATCGCACGGTGCAAAAGGCCGGATTCAAGTACGTAAAGACCCACGTGACCGTGCCCGGTCCGCTCAATTTTCACCAGGCTGTAACCCGCTGGGTGATGGAGCGGTAAGTGCTCACGCGGTCTTGCATGTCATTCCGGGATGGTGCGCGAGCACCAGACCCGGAATCTCGAGATTCCGGGTTCGATGCTTGGCATCGCCCCGGAATGACCAACTGGAAGAAACAGCAAGGAGCACCGTCATGACCGAATCCGATTCCGTGCTCGTCGAACGCGATGGACCGGTGACCATCGTCTCCATCAACCGCCCGCATTGCCGCAACGCCGTCGACGGCGCGACAGCACGAAAATTGTTCGACACGTTCCTGGCCTTCGACGCCGATGCGCAAGCATCCGTCGCGGTGTTCACCGGAACCGGCGGCTATTTCTGCGCCGGCGCCGATCTGAAGGCGGTGGCATCCGGCGATCCGAACAAGAAGCGCGAGGTCGGTGGACACAATTCGATCGCCCCGATGGGGCCGAGCCGGTTGCGCCTGACCAAGCCCGTGATCGCGGCGGTGGAAGGTTTTGCGGTCGCCGGCGGCATGGAACTAGCGCTGTGGGCCGACATGCGAGTGGTCGCCGAGGACGCCACCTTCGGCGTCTTCTGCCGCCGCTTCGGCGTGCCGCTGATCGACCTCGGCACCATCCGCCTGCCGCGGCTGATCGGACACTCGCAGGCGATCGACCTTATTCTGACGGGACGCCCGGTCGGCGGCCCCGAGGCGCTACGCATGGGCCTTGCCAACCGTCTCGCGCCCAAGGGCGAGGCCCGCGCGCGGGCGATCGCGCTGGCGAAAGACATTGCGCGTTTTCCGCAAGCCTGCCTGCGCGCCGACCGCCTGTCGGCGCTACGCCAGTGGGACCTCTCGGAGGAAGAGGCGATCGCAAACGAAATGCGCGGTGGGCTCGAAGTCATCGCGTCCGGAGAGACCTTATCGGGCGCGAAGCGATTTGCCTCAGGCGTCGGCCGCCATGGCGCGTTCGGCACGGATAGCTAGCTTACGCGATGCGAGTACGTTGAGAACATCCGCATTGCGGCCTATGATTTCTCACCCCTCATTTTGGGGCAGAAATATTGTCTCATCGGCGTCCGGGAGAACGGTCATGCGTAAATTTCTGTTTTCGGCGACCTTGGCGGCCGCAGCGGTGCTTGGGCCTTTCGCACCGGGCATGGCCCAGGAAGATACGGATCAAAAATTAGGCAAGGTGCATTTCGCGACATCATGCAACGAGACCGCGCAGCGGCGGTTCGATCGCGCGATGCGTTACCAGCATTCGTTCTGGTACGCGGAATCCAAGGAGATTTATGAGGAGGCGATCAAGGCCGACCCGGGATGCGCCATCGCCTATTGGGGTGTTGCGCTGTCGCTTCTCGGCAATCCGCACGGAGCCATTCCCGCGCCCAACCTTCCGCCGGGGCTTGCCGCGATCGAAAAGGCGAAAACCATCGGCGCCAAGACCGAGCGCGAGCGCGACTACATCGACGCGCTGTCGGTGATGTATGTCGATTATGACAAGATCCCGCATCAGGCGCGCGTGCAGTCTTATTTGAAGAAGATGGAGGCGCTCGCGGCCAAATATCCCGACGACGACGAGGCGCAGATATTCTACGCGATCACCCTGAATGTGGCCGCCTCGCCTGCCGACAAGACCTATGCCAACCAGCTCAAGGGGGCCGCCATTCTGGAGCCGATCTGGCAGCGGCAACCGCAGCATCCCGGCGTCGCCCACTATCTGATCCATCTCTATGACTATCCGCCAATCGCCGCCAAAGGTCTTACTGCAGCGCTGCGCTACGCCAAGATCGCGCCGAACGCGCCGCATGCGCAACACATGCCCTCGCACATCTTCACCCGCGTCGGCTATTGGAAAGAATCGATCGCGGCGAACCTGGCTTCGGTCAAGGCCGCAAAGGCCGCCAACGAACGCGGCGATCAGCTACACGGCCAGGATTACCTGGTCTACGCCTATCTGCAGCTCGGTCAGGACAACGCGGCGCGCGCTGTCATCAGCGAAATCGAGGCAACGCAGCCCGATCCCGACGCCTTCGGCGGAGCATTTTCGCGGGCCGCCGCGCCCGCGCGCTACATGGTCGAGCGCGGCGATTGGAAGGGCGCTGCCAATCTCGATGTCAAGCCAAGCAAATTCCCGCACGTGATGGCGATCACTTATTTCGCACGCGCGCTCGGCGCCGCGCGTTCCGGGGATCCGGCTGCCGCCAAAGCCGATGTCGCCAAGCTAACGGAAATTCGCGACAGCCTGCGGGAGGCGAAAATCGCTTATTGGGCGATGCAGGCCGACGTCGAGGCGCAGGTGGCGAACGCCTGGGTGCTTTACGCCGACGGCAAATATGATGACGCGCTGAAGGCGATGGCGGCCGCCGCCGATGCCGAGGACACCACGGAAAAATCGCCTGTCACGCCCGGCCCGCTGGCGCCGGCACGCGAACTATACGGCTACATGCTGCTCGATCGCGGCATGGCAAAGGAAGCGCTGACGGCTTTCGAACGAACGATGGCCAAGGAGCCGAACCGCTTCAACGGCTATGTCGGCGCGGCCAAGGCCGCACACGCGCTCGGCGATAAGGCGAAAGCGAAGGCCCGTTACGAAAAGCTGATCGCGCTTGCGGCGGATTCGGATTCCGAGCGGCCGACGCTTGCCGCCGCCCGTGCTTTCGTCGCGAGTAACTAGGACCTCACGTGCCATGAAGAAAATCGCCGTCATCGCCGTGGTTTTGGGGTTCGCGCTCGGCGCGTTCGCAGGCGCCTCGGCATTTTTCGCCTGGCCGATCGCAAGCCATGGCCGGTCAGTGGCCCCGCCCGGCAGTCCCAGATTTGCGGAGGTGCAATGGCCGTTCTCGACCGACGAATGGGGCAAGGGGAAAGCATTCCGCTGCGAGGCGGCGGACTGCGGGGTCGAGGTCAGCCTCTACATTCGAGCCAAGATCGGCTTTTGCAATTGCCAGACCGGCGTCTCCGACGACAACGAGCTCGATCGCCTGAGCGACTTCAACTTGATGGGCGATAAGCCTTTGGTGTTGGGGCCGGGCCGCGAGATCAAGGTCGCATGGATGAAGGGACGCAGCCGCGCTTATGAGGTCAGCGAGCCCTACCGCGCGCCGAGCTCAGCATTGGCGTTTGCTTTCAACGACCGCTGCGACGCCATCGTCGCAACGGCCGTGATCGCCCACGACCACCCCAAGACGATCGAGCCCAGTGTCGTCGACTTCCTCAACAGCGAGGTCGTCGTGCACTGGGCTGAAGTAACGCTGGGCCTTTAAGCCTTACGCGATCGAGTTGCCACGCTCGCCCGAGGTCGGCGTCCAGGAATGACGCGGGGACTAAACCCCCGCCATCATCACGTATTTGATCTCGACATATTCATCCATGCCGTGATGCGAGCCCTCGCGGCCGAGGCCACTTTCCTTGACGCCGCCGAAGGGAGCCACTTCCGTCGTAATGAGCCCGGTGTTGACGCCGACCATGCCCGACTCCAGCGCCTCCGCGACGCGCCAGACCCGGCCGAGATCGCGCGCGTAGAAGTAGGACGCAAGCCCGAACGGCGATTTGTTGCACATCGCGATCACGTCGGCCTCATCCTTGAAGCGAAACACCGGCGCCAGCGGACCAAACGTTTCTTCGCTCGCTACCAGCGCATCAGGCCTGACGTTGGCGAGTACCGTCGGTTCGAAGAAGCTGCCGCCGAGCGCATGACGCTTGCCGCCGACAACGATTCTGGCGCCACCCTTGACCGCGTCCGCGATGTGCTTCTCGACCTTGTCGATCGCGTCCATGTTGATCAACGGCCCTTGCGTGACGCCCTGCTCCGTACCGTCGCCGATCTTCATCGCCGCGACCTTCTTGGAAAGCTTTTCGACGAACTGATCGTAGATCTTGTCCTGGGCGTAGATGCGATTGGCGCAGACGCAGGTCTGGCCCATGTTGCGGTATTTCGAGACCATCGCGCCCTCGACCGCGGCGTCGATATCGGCGTCGTCGAACACCACGAACGGCGCGTTGCCGCCGAGTTCAAGCCCGAGCTTCTTAACGCCGACGGACGCCTGCCGATAGAGGATCTTGCCTACCTCGGTCGAGCCGGTGAAGCCGACGAAGCGCACGGCGGGGTGCTCGCACAACACCTTGCCGATCGCCGACGAATTGCCGGTGATGATATTGAAAACGCCCTTCGGCACGCCGGCCTTCTCGGCCAACGCGGCAAGCGCGAGCGCCGACAGTGGCGTCTCGTTGGCGGGCTTGATCACCACGGTGCAGCCCGCGGCCAGCGCCGGCGACACCTTGCGGGTGATCATCGAATTCGGGAAGTTCCAGGGCGTGATCGCGCCACAGACGCCGATCGGCTGCTTGATCGCGAGCAGGCGCGCATCCGCGCGTTGGCTCGGGATGGTCTCGCCATAGACGCGCCGCGCCTCCTCGGCAAAGAATTCGACATAGGCGCCGCCGATGTCGACTTCGCCGAGCGCCTCGGCCAGCGGCTTGCCCTGTTCCGAGGTCAGGATCAGCGCCAGATCTTCGCGGTTGGCGACGATCAGCTCGAACCATTTACGCAAGATATTGGAGCGTTGCTTGGCGGTGAGCTTCGCCCAGGCCGGAAATGCGCGCTCGGCGGCTTCGACCGCCTGCGTCGCTTCCGCCGTGCTCATGACCGGCACTTTCGCGAGTTCGACGCCGTTGACCGGGTTGGTGACGGGACGGGACGGCGTGCCGACCCAAGTGCCGTCGATGTAACAGCGATCACGCAAGAGCGATGCGTCTTTCAGACGGCCGCGTAATGATGGCGTGGAGGGGTGCGATGTGCGTGCGGCAGCGGTCGGGGTCATGGCGTTACTCCTCGGATTTTCTGGGTATTGGGTACAATCATAGGCCCAAACGGGCCGCAATGCACCGCCCGCAAAAGCACGGCAGCATCGAGAAGATTTATGGACTACAGACCGAAAAGCCCCGCAACCTCAGGCGCGAGGACGACCTTAAGAAGGCAGAATGCGGATCGCTCACGCCGCGCCGCTCAAATAGGTTTCACGGCGGCCGATCATGCGTTCCGCCGCGGCCTTGGCATCCGCCTTGGTGGACGTCGCGCAGGTGCGGTATTCGAGGTCCGGCATTTCTGTCGGCTCGCGACGGCCGAACCACGATTTGGAACCAACCGGCAGGAGCGCCAGCGCCTGGGCGACGTTGTCGACCGCACCGAATGAGTGCAGCGCGCCGGTTGACGCATAGCGCACTTCATAGATGCCGGGAGTGATCGGCGCTTCGAGATTTTCGCCACGCTTAGCCCGCGGATATCGTTTCCATTCGCTCCAGGTCGAAATCATGACTGCTGCCCCTTCGCGGCACTCAACGCCGCAACTGTTTGGCCCATCGGCTCAGCCAGATGCAACATTCCTGCTGCATTTGTGCTGCGATTTGAACGCATTACTGAACTGCTGGTTCCAGGTTGGCGCCTCAAGGATAGCGCAATCAGCCAAGAATTCATCGACAATGCGGCGCGATTGGCCGCGAATTATGGCAAATGTGGCAGTTCTGCCTGCCTCGTCCCCAGTTTATCGATCACGAGATTGCGACCGGCTTGCGGTGTTAGGACCACTCTTGCGGGAGGAGATACCCGGGAGGAAGATCGCCTGCTTCAAAAAATAACCCGGAGGTGACCCCATGCAGAGCAAAGCTCAGATCGACCAGGTCCTGCGCCAGAAATGCGACGCCAAGGAAATTCCAGGGGTCGTTGCGATGGCTGCCAACAGCAAAGAGGTGATCTATCAGGGCGCGTTCGGCAAACGCGACCTCTCCAAAAATGACGCCATGACGGCGGACAGCGTGTTCTGGATCGCCTCGATGACCAAGGCGATCACAGTAGCCGCCGCCATGCAGCTCGTCGAACAAGGCAAGCTCGCGCTGGATGCGCCGATCGGCAGGGTGCTGCCTGATCTCGCTGCGCCGCAAGTGCTCGAAGGCTTCGACGCCAAGGGCGAGCCCGAGCTGCGGCCGGCCAAGAAGACGATCACGCTGCGCCAGCTCATGACCCACACCGCCGGCTTCTGTTACGATATGTGGAACGTCGACATGGGGCAGTATCTGGAAAAGACCGGGCTGCCCGGCGTTATCACCTGCAAGAACGACGCGCTGAAAACCCCGATTGCGACGGACCCCGGCACGCGCTGGGAATACGGCACCAACGTCGATTTCGTCGGCAAGGCGGTCGAGGCGGTGAGCGGAAAGCGGCTCGACGCTTATCTGCGTGATCACATCTTCGCGCCGCTCGGCATGAATGACACCGCCTTCAAGCTGACGGAATCCATGCGCAAGCGCCTGGTCGGCATGCATGCGCGGGGACCCGATGGGTCTCTTGCGCAGATCCCGTTTGAACTCGAGCAGGATCCGGAATTCCACATGGGCGGCGGCGGCCTCTACGGCACCGCGGGCGACTACGTCAAGTTCACCCAGATGATCCTCAACAAGGGCCGCGGCAACGGCAATCAGGTGCTCAAGCCCGAGACCGTCGCGACCATGGGGCAGAACCACATCGGCGATCTCGTCGTTACCAAGATGACCTCGGCGACGCTGATGTACACCAACGATGTCGATCTTTTTCCAGGCATCGTGAAGAAATGGGGCTTGAGCTTCCTGATCAACACCGCGAAGACGCCGGAAGGGCGCAGCCCCGGCAGCCTCGCCTGGGCCGGGCTTGCCAACACCTATTTCTGGATCGATCCGTCGCGCGACGTCGCCGGCGTGATCCTGATGCAGGTGCTGCCGTTCTTTGACCAGAAATGTCTGGAGGCCTTTGGCGGCTTCGAGCGCGGCGTTTATTCCGGGCTGGATGCGTCCGGCCAAAAGGCGGCTTGAGCGCCGCTACGCTGGCTTCGTTCTTACCCCGGCAACCGGAGTAGACCCGGCTGCCGCGAACAGAGCCGCTTGAGATAAAGCGTGCACCGCATTCCTACCGACGCGATCCCCCGGTCGGCGCCGCCACCTGCTCACGGGTTACTTTGCCAAGAATGTCCTGCAAGCTCGAAGCCGCGGGAGAAAGTTCGTTTGCGGCGACCATCCTGAGTTCGATCGCAGGCAATTTGGGAAGACCGAGTTCGGGCCCAACGTCCTTTATTCCTGCCGGCATCCGGTGCGGAGTTCTGACCGAAATGCCATGACCGAAGCGCAGCGCCGCCCACACGCCGGGAAGACTGGGTGTTGTAAGGGACAGCCGCCAATGCAACCCTTTTCCTTCGAGAGCCTGCAGCGCGGTCTGCCGAAACAGGCACGGGTGATCGAACAGGACAAGCGGAATCAGATCGAGAGCTGTACGCCTCTTGAAACCCTTCGCGCCGAACCACAGCATCGGCAAGGAGGCGAGCCTGATCCCTTGCGTGTCAAAACCCGGCCGGCAAAAAGCAATCGCCACGTCGAGCCGGCCCGTTCGCACATCCTCCACAAGATTGTAGTTGCGGCCGGCACGGACCTCGACGTGAACCCCCGGCCGTTGGCGCGAAAACCGCGTAATCACTTCCGGCAGCACGTCTTCGACAAAATCCTGAGGCAGGCCAATGCGCACCGAAGCGAGCGCGGCCTTCGCATCGAGGGAGGCTGCCACTTCATCGTTCAACGCGACGATCCGGCGGGCATAGGCGAGCAATGCATCGCCGGCCTCCGTCGGAACAAGACCGCGCCCGCTCCGCCGCAACAAGGGCTGTCCGGCCTGCAGCTCCAGTTTCTTGAGCTGCATGCTGACCGCTGATTGCGAGCGGCCGAGTTTTGACGCCGCGCGCGCAAAGCTCCCAAGCTCGATGCCGACAACCATCGTGCGAAGCGCATCCATGTCAAAGGCTGGTCGCATATTTTCGAATTCCGAAAGTGAAAATTCAAAACTATCTGATATTCGAAAGTGTAGAAGATTGCTAGTCATCGGGGACCGCGCCACCGCTGCGTGGCATGCCGCCGCGGACGCTCGTTAGCCACAGGAGAAATCGCCGTGAGCAAAGCGATAACCGATCAGCTAAGCAATCTTACCACGCCACATCTGGCGGACGGCTGTCTGAGCACGGGGGTTCCAATCCGGTTCGCACCGGCCGGCCTGAAGGCGCTTGCCGGGAACATGCGTTGCTGGGGCCGGGCGCTCCCGGTCCGCCATGTCGGGAGCATCGACGTTTTCTTCGAAGTATTTGAAACGGCGCAACCGGGCGACGTCCTGGTGATTGACAACGCAGGACGGCTCGACGAAGCCTGCATCGGCGACATTGTTCTCCTTGAGGCGAAGGCCGCCGGCATCGCCGGCATCGTTCTCTGGGGCCTTCACCGCGACAGCACGGAGCTCGTAGAAATCGGGTTCCCGGTCTTTAGCCTTGGCGCGCTACCCACCGGTCCCCAGCGGTTGAATGCACGACCGCAGGATATTTTCAGCAGGGCTACGGTCGGCCAGCATACCATCACGGCAGACGATTTCGTCATTGCCGACGCCAATGGCGTTCTCTTTCTCCCGGATGAGCGGCTAGGCGACGTCATATCCGCAGCGACGGCCTATCGCGAGACTGAAGCCAGTCTCATCAAGGCGATGCGTGACGGCCGCAGCTACCGCAGCCAAACGCGGTTTGCCGAATACCTGACGCGGCGCGAGCAGGATCCGAGCTACGACTTCCGTCAGCATCTCAAGAATATCAAAGCCGCGGGCGAGGTGTAGGACGCTCCGGACCCACATGGGAATATCGAAGGCCGAACGCCCAATTCAAACCGGCAGCCCGTTCTGCTTCGCCAGCTCCTTCAGGGAGACTTGCGGCCGCGCGCCGATGTGCTGGATCACTTCGGCCGCGGCTAGCGCGCCGAGCCGCCCGGCATTCCCATAACCGGCGCCGCGCGCGAGGGCGAACAAAAAACCGGCCGCGAACAGATCGCCGGCGCCGGTGGTGTCCACGATTTTTTCGATTGGATACGCCGGCACCGCTATCACCCCATCTTTCGACACGACCACGCAGCCCTTCTCGCTCCGCGTCACCACCGCGAGCCGGGCGTCGCTGCGCAATTGCTTCAGCGCCGTATCAAAATCCGAGGTCTGGTAGAGCGAATGCAGTTCGGCCTCGTTGGCGAACACCAGATCGACCGTGCCATTGCGCGTCAAGTCGAGAAATTCACCGCGATAGCGATCCACGCAAAATGAATCCGACAATGTCAGCGCGACCTGACGGCCCGCTTCATGCGCAATCGTCGCCGCCTTTACGAAGGCTTCCTTGGCGTTCCTGGGATCCCAGAGATAACCCTCGAGATAAAGCATTGCGGAAGCCGCGACCTGGGCGGGGTCGATATCGGCCGGCATTAGTTCCTGCGCCGCGCCGAGATAGGTGTTCATGGTGCGCTCGCCATCCGGGGTCACCACGATGTAGGAGCAGCCGGTAGCCGGACCATCCGCTGCGGCCTTTGTCTCGAAGGCAACGCCCGCGGCGCGGATGTCGTGCGTGTAAAGCCGGCCGATCTGGTCATCCCTGACTTTGCCGACATAGGCGGCGCGCGCGCCCAGATTGGCGACGCCGACAATCGTGTTGGCCGCCGACCCGCCGGACATCTCGGTCGCCGGCCCCATGTCCTGGTAGATTGCCGCGGCGCGGGCCTCGTCGATCAGCGCCATGCCGCCTTTGGTCATACCGTGGCGGTTGAGGAAGCCCTCGTCGGCCGTTACCAGCACGTCGAAAATCGCATTGCCGATCCCGAGAACGTCGTATTTCGCTGAACTCATCAAGGGTCCTGTTATGGTGATTGCGGTGGTGCGGAAAATCCGGTCCAACTTGCCCGGGCAAGTCGCGGAATAGGATGCAGCGACCTATCACGATCAACCCAGCGCCAGCAAGCGATGCCATCCCAGTGGATCGATTCCATGAAGACGATCGATTCAGGCCACGAGCGTCGTCCTCCCTCTCCCGCTCTTCGCGGGGGAGGGGTGGGGTGGGGGCGCCACTCGGGGACTGCCGACTTGTCCGCTGGAGCCTCTGGCGACGGCGGATGTGGCTTTCCCCCACCCCGACCCTCCCCCGCAAGCGCGGGAGAGGGAGCGCACCACCGCAAGGGTCGATATGATTCGAATTTCAGAAACGCAGTACCAGAGGCTTCATGATTCGCTCCTTCCTCACGGTCTCGACGGGAACGCTGGCCTCGCGGCTGCTCGGCTTCGCACGCGACGCCATGGTTGCGGCGCTGCTCGGCGCGGGCCCCGTGGCGGATGCGTTTCTGGTGGCCTTTCAGCTCGTCAACGTCGTAAGGCGGCTGTTGACGGAGGGCGCGCTGAACGCGGCGCTGATCCCGGCCTGGCTGCGCTTGCGCGAAACGGACGGCCCGATTGCCGCGGCGGCGTTTGCCGGACGCGTGCTCGGCACCGTTAGCACAGCACTGATCGCCGCGGCCGGCCTCATCGGCCTGTTGATGCCCTTTGTCATTACCGCTCTCGCGCCGGGCTTTGTCGGGCAGGAGACGCTGCAACTCGCCACAGACGACGCCCGCCTGATGCTGCCATATCTGGCGTTCGCAGGGCCCGCCACGGTGATGATGGCGCTGTTGAATGCACAGGGGCGGGTCATGCTGACGGCGTTCTCGCCGCTACTGTTCAACACGGCGCTGATATCCGTGATGATCTTACTCGTCTTGTGGCGACCGGATGCATCTCATGCCGCGATGGCAATCGCGGCCACGGTCGGAATCGCCGGGCTCGTGCAATTGCTCATCCTGGCGTTGCGTCCCGGCGGCAGCCGCATCGCAACGCCGCTCCGCATCGCGTTCGATCGGCCGATGCGCGGTTTTCTCGCCAAGGCCATACCCGGCATGATCGCAGGTTGCGGGCCGCAATTGTTGATTGTCGGTGGTGCGATCATCGCATCTGGCTCGCCCTCGGCAGTGTCGTGGCTCTATTTTGCCAACCGCCTGATCGAACTGCCGCTCGGCATTGTCGGCGTCGCCATGGGCGCGGTGCTGGTGCCTGAGCTGACGCGGGCGGCGCGCGTCGACGACCGCACGACCATGGCGCACGCGCAGTCGCGCGGCCTCGAACTCGCGGTGGGCCTTGCCTTGCCCGCGACGCTTGGATTGATCGCGCTCGGCGGCCCAATCGTGCGAACGCTGTTCGAACACGGCGTATTCACCGCCGCCGATACCGCCGGCACCGCGCATGCCCTCGTATGGCTGGCGCTCGGCCTGCCGGCCCATGTGCTGGTCAAGGCGCTGTCGCCGGCCTTGTTCGCGCGCGACGACACCGCGACGCCCCTGTTTGCGACCGTCAAAGGATTTGCTGTCGCTATCGCCCTGGCCATCGTCCTTGGCCAACTGTTCGGCGTCGGCGGTATCGCCGCCGCTATTGCCATCGGTGCCTGGAGCAATGCGTTGGCATTGATCCGACGCGGCGCGTGGACGTTCGGCTTCTCGATCGATGAAGCAGCGCGCCGGCGATTGCCGCGCATCGTTGCCGCCGCCGTTGTGATGGGAGGGTGCTTGTGGCTGGCGGCGCCATTCGTGCTGGGATTGGGCGAAAGCGCGCATCGCCTCGTACAGGCCATTCTTGTCGTGACGCTGACATCGGGTGGAATCGCAATCTATGGCCTGCTTCTCGCTTTGCTTGGCGTGATCCGCTGGGGTGAGGCGGTCAACGCGATACGACAAACCTCAGGCGCCGGCTTGCACAACTGACGCTCGCATGGCAATTGACGGCGCATGGCGCCTATTGGCAATTGACGGCGCATAGCGCCGATCGATGTTTGGCGGCGCAGGATTCAGACAGACTTCGGAAAGCTGGCCATGGCGATTGTTGAACGGGTATTTTCAGGCGTGCAGCCGACGGGCAATCTGCATCTCGGCAATTACCTCGGCGCCATCGTCAACTTCGTGAAGATGCAGGAGACCCATGACTGCCTCTATTGCGTTGTCGACATGCACGCGATCACGCAGGGCGTTGACGTCTGGGGCGGGCCGACCCAGCTCGCGCGCAACACCCGCGAGGTGACCGCGGCCTTCATTGCCTCAGGCATCGATCCGAAGAGGCACATCGTGTTCAACCAGAGCCAGGTGTCCGGACACGCGGAGCTGGCGTGGATATTCAACTGCGTCGCGCGCGTCGGCTGGCTCAGCCGCATGACGCAGTTCAAGGAAAAGGCCGGCAAGGACCGCGAGAATGCTTCCGTCGGGCTTTATGATTACCCGGTGCTGATGGCTGCCGACATTCTGGTCTACCGCGCCACCCATGTGCCGGTCGGCGAGGACCAGAAGCAGCACCTCGAACTGTCCCGCGATATCGCGCAAAAATTCAACAATGATTTCGGCGACTCGATCCGCAGCCGCGGATTCAGCGACGGGCTGTTTTTTCCGCAACCCGAGCCGCTGATCACGGGCCCGGCGACACGCGTGATGTCGTTACGCGACGGCACCAAGAAGATGTCGAAGTCGGATGCCTCGGACAATTCGCGGATCAACCTGACCGACGATGCCGACACCATCGCGCAGAAGATCCGCAAGGCAAAAACCGACCCCGAACCTCTGCCGACGGAGGAAAAGGGTCTGGAGAGCCGTCCCGAGGCCGACAACCTTGTCGGGATCTATGCCGCGTTGTCGGGCCGCACCAAATCCGAGGTGCTTGGCGAATTCGGCGGCGGACAGTTCTCAAGTTTCAAGAATTCGCTGGTCGAACTCTGCGTCTCACGGTTGTCGCCGATCGCCTCGGAGATGAAACGGCTGGTCGCGGACCCCGGCTATGTCGATGCGATCTTGATTGACGGCGCCGACCGGGCGCGAGCCATCGCTGACGAAACCATGAAGACGGCAAAAGACATCGTCGGCTTTGTCCGGAAGAAATAGTTCCGCACCGGCGGTTGAAATGACGCAGCGCACCCAATGATGCGCGCGTCTTTCGAACGCAAAGCCGTATGCACTTTTGCCAAATACGCGCCGACCCACCCGCTTGTCGGGTATGGCTGCGGCGTGGCAGCATGGAGCCTGCTTGGCGCAGCATCGGGACATGCATGACCACCCAGCGACGTAGCTACGAGACGGGTCACAAGCCAAAATGTCTCGTTATCGTTGACGACACCGTGGAATGGGACCGTGCGGTCTATTACGCGAGCCGCTGGGCGATGCGGGTCGGCGGCGGCGTGGTGATGCTTCGCATCATCGAAATCGAGGACCAGAACCAGCAATGGCTAGGTGTCGCTGACATCATGCGCGCCGAGGCGCTGGAAGACGCAAATGCCGCACTCGATCGCGCGGCCGGGCGCGTCAACGGCATTGCCGCGCTCACGCCGGAACGCGTGATCCGCGAGGGCGATCCAACCGAGCAGATGATCGACGTGATCGAAAAGGACGTCGACATCGCTATGCTGGTATTGGCCGCCAATCCCGGCCCCGAGGGCCCGGGTCCGATCATCACCACGATGGCGAATGCGGTCGGCACCTTCCCCATTCCGGTCGTCATCGTCCCCGGCGATTTGAGCGACGTGGAAATCGACGCACTGTCGTAGGAATTCTGGCTCCCCGAACCCCAAACCGGCCGGCATGGGAGCCATCCCTCCCCTTGACCGTGCGTTCCGCCTAGCCATCTGTTAGAAGACCATACGCGCCGGCCTTGAACCGGCGACGCCGGAGAAAACCATGTTTATTCAGACCGAAGCCACGCCCAATCCCGCTACCCTGAAATTCATTCCCGGCCGCATTGTGCTGGACGGCGGCACGATGGAATTTGCCAACCGCGAGGCGGCTTCGCGTTCGCCGCTCGCTGAAAGGCTGTTCAGCGTGCCAGGCGTCACCAGCGTGTTTTACGGTTCCGATTTCGTCACCGTGACCAAGGACGGCAGCGACTGGCAGCATCTGAAGCCGGCGATCCTTGGCGCCATCATGGAACATTATATGTCGGGTGCGCCGCTATTGGCCGACGGCAGCGCCGGAAGCGACGAAGCTGCCGACGAGGCCGACGAGTTCTTCAACGAAGCCGATGCCGAAACGGTCGCGACCATCAAGGACCTGATCGAAACCCGGGTGCGGCCGGCGGTCGCCAATGACGGCGGCGACATTACCTTCCGCGGCTTCAAGGACGGCATCGTCTATCTCAACATGAAGGGCGCATGTTCGGGCTGCCCGTCGTCCACCGCGACCTTGCAGCACGGCATTCAGAACCTGCTGAGGCACTTCGTGCCCGACGTGGTCGAAGTCCGGCCGATGTGATTGGGAGCCGCGAATAGTGAGTAGCGAATGGCGAATGGCAGTTTCCGCCGACCTTCTATTCGCTATTCGCTACTCACTATTCGCCCACCCTCCATGCTGATCCTCGCCATCGACACCGCGCTCGATGCCTGCGCCGCCGCGGTGCTCGACACCGAAGCCGGTAAGCTGATCGCGCAGGAATCCCAGACCATGAAACGCGGCCATGCCGAGGCGCTGATGCCGCTGATCGGGCGCGTCATTGAGAAGTCTGGCGTCGCGTTCGCCGCCCTCGACCGCATCGCGGTGACCACTGGACCGGGAAGTTTTACCGGATTGCGCGTGGGTCTCTCGGCGGCGCGCGGCATTGCGCTGGCCGCCAACAAGCCCGTGGTGGGCGTGACCACGCTGACGGCGTATGCGGCACCCGCGGTCAGCCAGAACGGCGAAAACCCGGTGATCTCGGCGATCGATGCCCGGCACGACCAGGTCTATCTTCAGGTTGTCAGCGGCAATGGCAGTTCGCTGATCTGGCCACGGGTCGCACCTCTCGAAGAGGCGCTCAACGCCTGGCGGTTCGGCGCGCCCTATCTGGTTGGCAACGCCGCCGCAATTCTCGCCGACCGCTGGCCGGCCCACGCCGTGCCTCCATTCAAGGTCGACGCACAAATAGCTCCGGATATTGCCTGGGTGGGGTGGCTGGGCGCCGCCGTCAGCCCCAACACCGCGCCGGCCCGCCCCTTCTATCTGCGTCCACCCGATGCCAAGCCTGCGACGGATCCGCTGCAAAAGGCCGCACAGCCCGCTTCCTCATGATGACATGGCTTTCCGAACTATGGAGCGGCGGCACGGCGGTGGTCGAACCTGCGAGCCTGCGCGATGCGCCGACGTTGGCGCAGATTCACGGCGCGTCGTTTCACCGCGGATGGGGCGAAAGCGAATTCGAGACCATGCTGACCGAGCGCAATACGCTGGTCCATCGCCTCAGAATGGGACGAAAGACAATCGGCTTTGCTGTGTCCCGCATGGCCGCGGATGAGGCTGAGATTCTTTCGATTGCCGTTGCCGAAAGCCACCGCGGCCGCGGCCTGTCCTATAACCTGTTGCTGACGCATCTTGGCCACCTGGCCGGCCGTGGCCTGCGGACGGTATTTTTGGAAGTGGAAGAAAACAATCAGCCGGCACGGCGACTTTACGAACGCGCCGGGTTTGGGGTTGTCGGGCGGCGGGAACGATATTACCGGCAGGACGGCGCGGAACCGTTGAACGCGCTTCTGATGCGGCGCGACTTGTCGTAATGCCCGCGCGGTGGCAGAACGTGCTATTGTCAGAGACGGAAAGCCCCGATCTGCCCCAAGATGACCGCTCCAAAATGACCGCGCTGAAATCCACCCCCGCGCTCAAGGCCACCGGCATCGAAGCGCGTTGCGCCGCCACCGGCATGCGCATGACCGAGCAGCGCCGCGTCATTGCGCGCGTGCTGGCGGAGGCGGAAGACCATCCCGACGTCGAGGAATTGTACCGCCGCTGCGTCGCCGTCGATGACAAGATCTCGATCTCCACCGTATATCGCACGGTCAAACTGTTCGAGGATGCCGGCATCATCGAGCGGCATGATTTCCGCGAAGGCCGCGCGCGCTATGAGCAGATGCGCGACAGCCACCACGACCACCTGATCAATTTGCGCGACGGCAAGGTGATCGAATTCACCTCCGAGGAGATCGAGAAACTGCAGGCCGAGATCGCCCGCAAACTCGGCTACAAACTGGTCGATCACCGGCTGGAACTGTATTGCGTCCCGCTCGACGACGAAAAATCCTGAATTAACCTTTGCATTCCGAAATAACGGCCCAAAAGCTGGATTTTCGCCCATTTAGCCTATAATTGAGCCCTGCGCCGCATTGGCGCCATTTCGGCCCAGCATTCCGGTTCCATGAAGCCGCCGCGCAAACTGCATATCAAATCGTATGGTTGTCAGATGAATGTCTACGATGCGCAACGCATGGTGGACGCGCTGGCGAGCAACGGCTTTGTCGAAACCGCCAACGCAGACGACGCGGATCTCGTGATCCTCAATACCTGTCACATCCGCGAAAAGGCGTCCGAGAAGGTCTACTCCGAACTCGGCCGGCTTCGCCTCATGAAGGACGAAGCCGCACGCAATGGCCGCCAAATGAGCATCGCGGTGGCCGGCTGCGTCGCACAGGCCGAAGGCGGCGAGATCATCGCCCGCGCGCCAGTGGTCGATGTGGTGGTCGGCCCGCAAAGCTATCACCATCTGCCGGAATTGCTGGCGCTGGCGGAAAAAGACGGCCGCGCGATCGAGACCGAATTTGCCGTGCGCGACAAATTCGAATTTCTGCCGCCGCCGAAGCCGGAGGCGATCCGCGCCCGCGGCATCTCTTCCTTCGTGACGGTGCAGGAAGGCTGCGATAAATTCTGCACGTTCTGTGTGGTGCCCTACACGCGGGGCGCCGAGGTGTCGCGGCCGGCGGCGAAAATCGCCGACGACGTGAAGCGGCTCGCCGACCACGGCGTGCGCGAAATCACGCTGATTGGCCAGAACGTCAACGCCTATCACGGCGAGGGTCCCGACGGGCGGATCTGGCCGCTCGGCACCTTGCTGCGCCGCCTCGCCGAGATTCCCGGCATCGCCCGCCTGCGCTACTCCACGAGCCATCCCCGCGATGTCGATGAAACGCTGATTGAGGCCCATCGCGACCTCACCGCCCTGATGCCGTTCGTGCATCTGCCGGTGCAATCCGGCTCCGACCGGGTTCTTGCCGCCATGAACCGCCGGCATACCGCGGATGATTACCGGCGCGTTATCGAGCGGTTTCGTGCGGTCCGCCAAGATATTGCGTTCTCATCGGATTTTATCGTCGGCTTCCCCGGCGAAACCGAGGAAGATTTTCGGGCCACCCTCGCGCTGGTCACACAAATCGGTTACGCTGGCGCCTATTCGTTTAAATATTCGCCGCGGCCCGGCACGCCGGCGGCGGACATGCAGGAGACGGTGTCAGCGCAAGAGATGGACGAGCGATTGGAGCGGCTTCAGGAATTGATCGATAGCCAGCAATCGGCCTTCAACAAGGCGATGATTGGGAGCACCGTCGACGTGTTGTTCGAACGCGCCGCCCGCAATCCCGGCCAGATCGTCGGCCGCACCGCCTATTTGCAACCGGCGCATGTGATGGCGTCCGAGGAAATCATCGGAAAAGTCCTGCCCGTGAGGCTCCAAAGCCTCGAGCGCTACAGTCTGCTCGGAGAGCTTGCGGCCTTTTCGCAGCCGCGGCCATCAACATTTTCGACACCTTCAGAAATGACAATGGGAGCCTGAACCCTTGCCAAAAAGCGCATCGGATTCACCTTCGCTTGCTCCCAGCCGCAAACTCGATCGCGACATGCAAATCCCGCCCGAAACGCAGTTCGTCATCGACTTCGACGACAATCGTGCGGCCTCGGCGCTGGTCGGCCCCTACGGACAAAACCTGGCGCTGATCGAGCGGCGTCTCGGCGTTGTCGTGGATTCCCGCGGCAATCACATCACGGTCGCAGGCTCTCGCGACGGCTGCGATTCTGCGCGGCGCGTGCTCGAGACGTTATATGGGCAAGCTGTGCAGGGGCATGACCTTGCGCAAGGCGACGTCGAAGGCGCGATCCGCGCCGTGATCGCGCAAGGCTCGCTGTTCGAATACGACGCCAAAACGGTCAAGTCGTCGTTCGAGACCATCAACCTGCGCAAGCGTCCGGTGCGGGCGCGAACCGCCGCACAGGACTCCTACATCCGCGCGCTCAAGCGCCACGAACTGGTATTCGGCATCGGCCCGGCGGGCACCGGCAAGACCTGGCTCGCGGTGGCCCAGGCAGCGCAACTGTTCGAACGCAAGGAAATCGATCGCATCATCCTGTCACGTCCCGCGGTCGAAGCCGGCGAGCGGCTCGGCTTCCTGCCCGGCGACTTGCGCGAGAAAGTCGATCCTTACCTGAGGCCGATTTACGACGCACTCTACGACCTGATGGATTCTCGCATCGTCGAACGCGCGCTGCAAACCGGCGAAATCGAGATTGCGCCGCTGGCCTTCATGCGCGGCCGCACGCTCACCAACGCCGTCATCATTCTCGACGAGGCGCAGAACACTACATCGATGCAGATGAAGATGTTTCTGACGCGGCTTGGCGAGAACAGCCGCATGATCGTCACCGGCGACCCCTCCCAGGTCGACTTGCCGAACGGGCAGACCTCGGGCCTTGCGGAAGCCGCCCGGCTGCTCAACGGAGTCGAAGGGATTTCCCAGGTCAACTTCACCGCCGAGGACGTCATCCGCCACGAGCTGGTGGCACGGATCGTCGCAGCCTATGAAGGATTGCCGCAACGACCGGCAACCAGCAAGACTTGATGCCAAAGATTGCCGCCGAAAGCGTGCCGGGAGCGACTTCCCGCCGCAAACAGAATTCCGGACCGATGGCGCCTTCTGCCCTTCCCGCACTTGAGGTTCTTGTGGTCGCCGATTGCTGGCAGGCCGAACCGGACGCCGAGACCGTTATCCACCGCGCCATCGCCGCCGCCGCCGAGTTCGTCACCGCCGACGTCGGGGAGAGTGAACTTGCGGCCATGCTGACGGACGATGCCGGCATCCGGACGCTCAACAACAACTGGCGCGGCATCGACAAGCCGACCAACGTGCTGTCGTTTCCGGCCCTGCAGCGGGCGGGTCCGCGCGCGCCCGGCGATGCGCCGCGCATGCTCGGCGATATTGCCATCGCCTACGAGACGACGCGCAAGGAAGCCGACGAAGAGGAAAAGCCGTTCCATCATCATCTCAGCCATCTCGCGATTCACGGCTTTCTGCATCTGATCGGCTACGATCACGAAACGGAGGATGAAGCCGAGGCGATGGAAGCGCTGGAGCGGGAAATCCTGTCGCAACTCGGTATTCCCGATCCCTATGCGAAACGGAAGAACTGAGATGGCGGACTCAGAACCGATCCACGACAATCCGCGCAACACGCGCAACCTGCCGGCTCTGGTGCAGGAAGGCGAGGTCATTCACCCGGTCGCCGACAACTGGCTGACGCGGGCGATCCGCGCCTTGTTCGGATGGAAGCCGGGTTCGGTGCGCGACGACCTTCAGGTCGTGCTCGACGCGAGCACGCCCGATGAGGTCGGCTTCTCGGCGATCGAGCGCACCATGCTGCGCAACATCCTGTCCCTGCATGAACGCCGCATCGCCGACGTCATGATTCACCGCGCCGACATCGTCGCGGTCAAACGCGACATCCCGCTCGGCGAATTGATGGGCCTGTTCGAAAGCGCCGCACATTCCCGCCTGGTGGTGTACAACGAAACCCTCGATGATCCCGAAGGCATCGTTCATATCCGCGATCTTCTGGCGTTCATGACCGCGCGGGCTCGTATCTCCGGGACAGGCAAGGGCAAGACCAAACGAAAGACTCCTCTCCCCGCGGGTCTTGATCTGCGCGCGGTCGATCTGGCGCTGCCGCTTTCGCAGGCCAACATCATCCGCAAACTCCTGTTTGTGCCGCCCTCGATGCGGGCGATCGACCTCTTGGCGCAGATGCAGGCTTCGCGCATTCACCTGGCGCTAGTGGTCGACGAGTATGGCGGAACCGACGGGTTGGTCTCGATCGAGGATATTGTCGAACAGATCGTCGGCGAGATCGACGACGAACACGACAGCGACGAGCCGCCGGCGATCGTCCGGCAAGCCGATAATTCCTTCATCGCCGACGCACGCGCCAGCCTCGATGACGTGCGTTTCGTTATCGGCGAGGAGTTCGTTACCGGCGAAGCCGGCGAGGAAGTCGAGACCCTTGGCGGCTATCTTGTGAGCCAGGTCGGCCGGCTGCCGGTGCGTGGCGAGGTCATCTCCGGGCCTGGCAATTTTGAATTCGAGGTGCTCGACGCCGATCCGAGGCGCGTCAAGCGCCTGCGCATCGCGACGCGGAAGGAGCGCACGATTTTGCGCACCCAGCGCGAGAGTCGTCGCCGCGAGACCGCTCCCGACACCGGGCCGGCGCAGGCCAGCGATCAACCGAATCCGCCGGGCGACGGAGCCGGCTCATTGTGACCATCGTTGGCAATTTACGCACCGCCGCTCTTGCGATCATCCTGGCGTGGGGATGGAAGCGCGCGGCAATCGCACTTCTCGCTGGCGCATTCTCGGCCCTCGCGATGGCGCCGTTCAACGCCTGGCCCGTACTATTCGCGACGCTTCCGGTCGTGGTCTGGCTCATCGACGGCGCCGGCGCTGGACGGCTCCGCGGTGTGCCGGCGGCGGCGATCGCCGGCTGGTGGTTCGGGCTCGGTTATTTCGTGCCGGGGCTGTACTGGATCGGCTATGCCTTCCTGGTCGACGCTTCGACCTTCGCGTGGCTATTGCCGTTCGCTATCCTGGGCCTGCCCGCTTATCTAGCGCTGTTTACCGCGCTGGGCTTCGCGCTCGCGCGGCTGCTCTGGACGGTAGACGCTTCGCGGGTGCTTGCGCTCGCCGCAAGTCTTACGCTGAGCGAGTGGCTGCGCGGTCACGCGCTCACGGGTTTCCCATGGAATGCGTTCGGCTACGCGCTGAGCGAGCCGTTGGCGCTGGCGCAGACGGCTTCGCTGATCGGCCTGTGGGGCCTGACGTTTCTTGCGGTAGCGATCTTTGCCAGCCCCGCCGTACTGGTCGACGGAGACCCGCAAGAGCGCAGGCCCTGGATGGCGCCGGCGATAGGACTGGCATTGCTGCTCGCGATGGTGATTTGCGGCGCCGTTCGCCTGAACATGCAGCCAACCGTCATGCTTGCGAACGTCAAGCTGCGGATCATGCAACCCAATCTGCAGCAGGACGTGAAGTTCAATTACTCCGCCAAGACGGAGGTCATGAAAAAATATCTGACGTTGTCTGACCGCGCGTCCGGGCCGCAATCCACCGGCGTCCGCGATGTCAGTATCCTGATCTGGCCGGAATCGGCGTTCCCGTTTTTCCTGACCCGTGAAGCCGATGCGATGGCGCAGATCGCCGATCTGCTGCCCAAGGGGACCGTTCTGATCACGGGCTCGGTGCGCGCGCCCGAACTTCCGCCGGGAACGCGAATTACACGCGCCTATAATTCGATCTACGTCATCGATCACGCCGGCAGCGTGCTGTCGGTTTACGACAAGCTTTACCTGGTGCCGTTCGGCGAATTTCTTCCATTCCAGACTTGGCTGGAAAAAATCGGGCTGGAGCAGCTCACAAGGGTTCAAGGCGGATTCATTCCGGGCACGAGGCGGCGCACCATTGAGATTCCGAATGCGCCGCGCGCGCTACCGCTGATCTGCTATGAGGCCATCTTTCCCGGTGAAATTGTCGAACGCAATGATCGTCCGGGCTGGATCGTGAACCTCACCAATGACGGGTGGTTTGGCATATCGACCGGCCCCTATCAGCACCTGCAACAGGCACGGCTGCGCGCCATCGAGCAGGGGCTGCCGGTCGTTCGCGCTGCAAACACCGGCATATCGGCGGTGATCGATCCACTGGGGCGAATTGTCGCGCTGCTCGGTCTTGGGGTTGAAGGGGTGCTCGATTCCGGCCTGCCTTCCGCGATCGCCCCGACCGTTTACGCGCGCGTCGGCGACATTCCCGCCGCCATCATCGTCGCGGTAGCCCTCATGTTGGTCGTCACGCGTCGTATCGGGAAATATACTTCACGATAGTGAGTTTCGCCCCCGGTTCGAATCCCGGCGGAAAAGTTCGCACTTCCACATCCACCAGTTGACAGACCAGCCGCGCAGTTCGCATTGTGGTATTTGCTTGAGAACCCGTTGGTATGCCGGGGTAATCCCAAGGAGTGTTGGCGATGTCGACCAAAGCGCCCAACCCTGTTGACAAATATGTCGGCAGTCGTGTGCGCATGCGCCGCATCATGCTCGGCATGAGCCAGGAAAGGCTTGGCGAGGCGCTCGGGCTTACGTTCCAGCAAGTTCAGAAATACGAAAAGGGCACAAACCGCGTTGGCGCAAGCCGTATTCAGCAAATCTCCGAAATACTTCAGGTGCCGGTGTCGTTCCTGTTCGAGGGAGGACCCAGCGGCATGGCGAATGCTGATGGTTTCCCCGAGGGGACCTCGCCGTCTTACGTGTCCGACTTCCTCGCGACCTCCGAGGGCCTGGCGCTGACCCGCGCCTTCACGCGCATCACCGACGCCAAGCTTCGGCGCAGCATCGTCGAGCTGGTCGAACAAATCGCCGCGCACGAAGCTCCAGACAAGCGCTGAAGCTGACTACGGGCAAGCACGAGCGGGCGAGGCCGCCTTTCGGGAACACCATCCGGTCGGATGTTGCCGAGATGGGAATGTTGTATTTGAATTCGGATTTGCGATGAGTGCCGCCAACCAGGATCCCGGCCGTCGCGATGCATCGTCCGGCGATGCGGCCGCCGTTCGCCGGCAGGGCTCGTTCTTTGGCCGGCGCAAGGGTCACAGGCTGCGCGCGCACCAGGCCGACCTCATCGATCAATTGCTGCCGCAGCTCGCGCTGGACATTACCGGCCCGCAACCGAAAGATCTTGCCGGACTTTTCGATGCCCCGGTCGATGGCGTCAGGCTCGAAATCGGATTTGGCGGCGGCGAGCATCTAGCCGCTGAGGCGCGCGCTTCTCCGAACATCGGCTTCATCGGTTGCGAGCCTTACGTCAACGGCATGGCCAAGATCTTGGCGCTGATCGAAGCCGATAACATCGGCAATATCCGACTGTTTGCGGGCGATGCCGCCGAATTGCTGACGTGGGCGCCCGCGGATTCGCTTGAAAGAATCGATCTGATCCATCCCGATCCGTGGCCGAAACGGCGGCATTGGAAGCGGCGCTTTGTCCAGGACGCGACCATTGCGGCCATGGCCCGCATCTTGAAGCCGGAGGGAGAGTTTCGCTTCGTCACCGACATCGGCGACTATTGCGCGTGGACGCTGGCGCATTTTGCGCGCTCGAACGATTTCGTCTGGACCGCCGAACGTGCATCCGACTGGCGCGAGCCGTGGTCCGACTACACGATGACGCGATACGGCCGTAAAGCCGAGCGCGAAGGCCGCAGTTCGGCGTATTTGAAATTCAAGAAGAGAGGCTAGTTCGGATGGCGTCAAGTCACGCCGATTGCCGAACCCGCCAAAAGTTCACGACCCGCTCCGCGGTCGATGGCATCAGGCGCATGAAGTTCGATCGCAGGTTCTCGATATCCATCGGAGACGGCGTCCGGGCCGGGCCGATCCGAAGCAGGATCAGCGCGCGCACGGTCGCCCATTTCAGTCCGATCGCCTTGCCGAGGATCAGGAAGGGGTCGTGACGGTCGCCGGCCATTAGGCGATCCAGCGTCGCGATTTGCACGCCAGACATCGCCGACAGCGCGGCAACCGATTCCTCGTATCTGTAAGCCTTGGCAAATCCAAGCAGCGCGGCCTCGTTCAGATCGCCGGCACGGTACAGCGACAGGATCGTTCGCTGGGCCGGCGCAAAATTGCGACCGCTCTCGACCCGCTCGATTGCGCCGGAAATCTCGCGCATCGCCCGGCCGATCTCTGCCTGTCTGCCAGGCTTGACCGCTTCGAACAGGCGTCGGCGGATGACCTCCGCCGATCCTGCCAAAAGTTCTTTCAGCATCTGGTCGGGCAGATCGTCGCGCTGACCGACCGTAAGTGTCAGAACACTGTCCTTGCCGGCGCGCTTGACCAGCGTGGAATAACCGGCTTGCGAAAACAATGCTCCCACGTTGGCCGCCGTGCGCCTGACGACATCGCGGTCGCCGCGACGTACGATGACGTCCGTCAGGTCGGGTGAGAGCTTTGGCCGCTCCGTCATCGCCAACAAATGACTCTGCCCCTTCGCGCGCGCAATTTCGAGCAGGACCTGCTCTTCGATCGCCGGCGAGCTACGCAGCAGCGGACCTGCGACCGATATCTCGTCCTCACGCGCGAGTTGCCCGACCAACATGCGCGGCGCGTTGACAATGACCGACATTTGCTCGGCGACATCGGCACGGACGGGAATTTCGGCGTGCGGCACCAGATCGATCAGGACGCGGTCGAACAGATCGACGTGATGGGCGCGGAAACTCACTGCCCCCTGCACGAATAGTTCGGTGATCCGGCGGGCCACCTCTCCGAGGCGTTTGGAATCGCCCTGACTGACGATCTCATCGAGTCCGGGGATCAGCGACGTGGCGACGGTCATAAAACACACTCAAACCCGGCGCGAGCCGAGGGTTTTTCGGCAATTTAGGGAGGCATGGTGAAGGAAGGGTTAGGCCCGAAATCACTTCTCAGGCCGGACAAAATTGGCAGCGCCAGGGCCTCGCGGGCCTTGCCGGGTGGGGGGAAAACCGCTATATCAGCCGCAACTTATGGTTCTCATACGATCGCGTATTGAGAGTGGGCCCCCCGGGACCCGCTCTTTTTTATTACCTGAACCGGCCCCGCCCCATGCGATGCCGGGTTTGGTTCGGGCAGACCGGCGGGACCGGAGGTTTTGGTCCCTCCCGACCCAACTAAAGTCAGAAAAATCGCAGACACGACCGCCCAAAAGGCAAAATTTTTGACACTGGATATGACCGATCCAACTGCTGGTTCCGTGGATGCCGATCTGCTCGCCGAGCCGCGCCTCGTCGTGGAGCCGGGCGTGGCGGCACGCGTGTCGGCGGTAGCCGCGCCGGTGTTGCAGGGAATGGGCTACCGGCTGGTGCGGATCAAGATTTCGGGAGAAGCGGGGTGCACCGTCCAGGTCATGGCGGAGCGGCCGGACGGATCGATGCAGATCGAGGATTGCGAGGCGATCTCGAGGGCGCTGTCGCCGGTGCTTGATGTGGCGGACCCGATCGACCGCGCCTATCGGCTCGAGATTTCCTCGCCCGGGATCGACCGGCCACTGGTGCGCCGTTCTGATTTCGAACGCTTTGGCGGCCATCTCGTGAAGATCGAAATGACGATCGCCCACCAGGGCCGCAGACGGTTCCGCGGCACGCTTGCCGGCGTCGAGGGCGGCGCGGTGCGGCTAAATCGCGATGACGCGAAGGCGGACGAGGATTCAAGCGTCCTGCTGCAGATCGAGAACATTGCGGAAGCCCGACTCGTCCTCACCGACCAATTGGTCGCGGAATCGATGCGGCGCGGCAAGGCTGCCGAGCGCGAGCTGAAGCGCAGCCTCGGGCTCGAACCGCCGCCCGCACCGCATGCCAACAGCCACAGGTCGAAACCGGCAAGGAAGCCGGTTCCGAAGAATACCAAGCAACACCGCCTCGCCGCCGAGCGCGCGCGCAGGGGCGAAAACGATCCCGATAGAGGAGACTAAGCCATGGCAGTCAGCGCCAACAAACTCGAATTGCTGCAGATCGCGGACGCGGTTGCGCGCGAGAAATCGATCGACCGCGGCATCGTCATTGCGGCGATGGAAGACGCCATCGCCAAGGCAGCCCGCGCCCGCTACGGCAGCGAGACCGACGTTCACGCCGAGATCGACGCCAAGAAGGGCGAGCTGCGGCTGTCGCGCCACATGCTGGTGGTCGAGCAGGTCGAGAATTCCGCAAACCAGATTTCACTGGAAGACGCACGCCGCGCCAATCCCGGCGCGCAGATCGGCGACACCATCGCCGACACCTTGCCGCCGCTGGAGTACGGCCGCATCGCCGCGCAATCAGCCAAGCAGGTGATCGTGCAAAAGGTGCGCGAAGCCGAGCGCGACCGGCAATACCAGGAATTCAAGGACCGCATCGGCGACATCGTCAACGGCATCGTCAAACGGGTCGAATATGGCAGCGTGATCGTCGATCTGGGCCGGGGCGAGGCGATCGTGCGCCGCGACGAGATGCTGCCGCGCGAAGTGTTCCGCAACGGCGACCGTGTCCGCGCCTATATTTTCGACGTGCGGCGCGAGACGCGCGGCCCGCAGATTTTCCTGTCGCGCACCCATCCGCAATTCATGGCAAAACTTTTCGCGCAGGAAGTTCCGGAAATCTATGACGGCATTGTCGAGATCAAGGCGGTGGCCCGAGACCCCGGGTCACGCGCGAAAATCGGCGTTATCTCAAGGGATTCGTCGGTCGATCCGGTCGGCGCCTGCGTCGGCATGCGCGGATCGCGCGTGCAGGCCGTGGTCAACGAATTGCAGGGCGAGAAAATCGACATCATCCCCTGGTCGCCCGACATCGCCACCTTCGTGGTCAATGCGCTGGCACCCGCCGAAGTCTCCAAGGTCGTGATCGACGAAGATCGTGAGCGGATCGAAGTCGTGGTGCCCGACACCAACAACCAGCTATCGCTGGCGATCGGCCGGCGCGGACAGAACGTTCGCCTCGCCTCGCAGTTGACCGGCTGGGACATTGACATCTTGACCGAGCAGGAGGAATCCGAACGCCGTCAGGCCGATTTCGAGAACTCCACGCGGGTGTTCATGGAAGCCCTCAATGTCGACGAAGTCGTCGGCCAATTGCTTGCTTCGGAAGGTTTCACCTCGGTGGAGGAACTCGCGCTGGTCGATGTCAGGGAACTCGCCGGCATCGAAGGCTTTGATGACGAGACCGCCAATGAGTTGCAAAATCGCGCCAAGGAATATTTGGAACGGCTCGAGAGCGAGCTCGAAAACAAACGCAAGGAGCTTGGCGTGGATGACGCTTTGAAGAAGGTGCCCGGGGTCACTTCGAAGATGCTGGTGAAATTCGGCGAGAACGACATCAAGACCGTCGAAGATCTGGCCGGCTGCGCCACCGACGACTTGGTGGGCTGGACCGAGCGCAAGGAAGGCGGCGAGCCGACCAAGCACATGGGCATTCTCGACGGCAACGAAGTTTCGCGCGACGACGCCGAGGGCATGATCATGCAGGCGCGCGTCCTCGCCGGCTGGATCACGGAGGCCGATCTCGCCAAGAAGACCGAGGAGGCTGAGGCTCCCGAAGGCCAGCCGGCCTGATGAATGGAGCCATGTCGCCTCGATGCTCGCCCTCGCCGACCCAGAACTCGACCATGGACCGCGGACCGACAGGTCCGCGACCATGCGAATGTGCGCGGTCAGCCGAAAGGTGCGGCCGATCGATGAGCTGGTCCGGTTCGTCGTCGCGCCCTCCGGCGAGGTAATTCCCGATTTGAAGCGCAAGCTTCCAGGCCGAGGCCTATGGATTTCGGCTTCACATCAAGCGGTTGCGCAAGCCGTCCGGCGTCACCAATTCAGTCGAGGGTTCAAGCGCGAGGTGCGGGTGGCACCGACGCTTGCCGCGGATACCGAAGTCCTGCTGGTGCGTTTTGTGATCGAGGCCCTCGCCATGGCCGCCAAGGCGGGGCAGGTCGTGAGCGGCGCCGGCAAGGTTGCGGATGCCATCGAGCGGCAGCGCCAGAGCCCGATCAGGGCCCTGATTCACGCTTCGGACGCCGCTGCGGACGGAATCCGCAAATTGGACGCCGCGGTCAGGCAAAATGGCGGGAATGGCGATGAATCCGCCGAAATTCCTGTCGTCACGGCGCTAACCTCGAAACAATTGGATTTGGCACTTGGCCGGTCAAATGTGATACATGCTGCGCTGCTCGCGGGCGCGGCGAGCAAGACGTTCCTGTCCCGTAGCCACATGCTGGTCCGATACCGGATGGCGGACGATGGCGGAACAGCCGGCCAAGCGGCCAAGAATTCGCCGATACTGACCACCGTGCGGACACGCACGACCAAACAAGATTAGGACTGCTGAATGGTTGATACCAAAACGCCTGGCGACAAGAAGCTCAGTGTCCCGTCCAAGACCTTGACGCTCAAGCCGCGCGTCGAGACGGGCACCGTGCGCCAGAGCTTCAGCCATGGCCGGACCAAGCAGGTCGTGGTGGAAAAGCGCGGCAAGCGCCGGGTCGGCGGCGAAGCCGCTCAGGAAACCCAGGCCCCCGAAGCACCGGCGGCCAAGGCAACGCCGGCAGCCAAGGCGGCCACGCCAGCGCCGGCGACCCGCGCCGCTCCGGCTGCGCCGCGCAGCAATTCCGGCGTGGTATTGCGCACGCTCACCGAGGACGAGCGCACCGCGCGCGCCAGCGCGCTGGCCGACGCCAAAATTCGCGACGTCGAAGAGCGACGCCTTGCCGAGGAAGAAGCCAAGCGGCGCAGCAGCAAGGAAGGCATCGAGCAGGCCGAGCGCGAGGCCGCCGAGGCGCGCCGCAAGGCCGAGGAAGAGCGACACCGTCAGGACGAGGAAGCCAAGCGCAAGGCTGAGCTTGAGGCCAAGAAGCGTTTTGGCGAGGCCGAAGCACGGTCCACAGCCCCTTCCCGCCCCGCGATGCCCGTCGCGCGCGCTCCCGGAATCGCAGCCGACCTTTCCGACGAGGATGACGGTCCGCGCCAGGTTCGTCGCGGTCCCGGCGGCATCGTCCGCCCTGCGGCGGCCCCGAAGACGACGGCAAAACCCGCGCCGCAGAAGCAGCGCGGACGCCTGACGCTGGTCACTGCGCTCAACGCCGATGATGTGCGCGAGCGCTCGATCGCATCGTTCCGCCGCCGCACCCAGCGCCTCAAGGGCCACCAGTCGAGCGAGCCGAAGGAAAAACTGGTTCGCGAGGTGGTGATCCCGGAAGCCATCAATATCCAGGAACTCGCCAACCGCATGTCGGAGCGCGCCGTCGACGTCATCAGATTGCTGATGAAGCAGGGCGCGATGCACAAGATCACCGACGTGGTCGATGCCGACACCGCCCAGCTCATCGCCGAGGAAATGGGCCACACCGTCAAACGTGTCGCCGCCTCCGACGTCGAGGAAGGCCTGTTCGACATCGTCGATGATTCTACCGACGCCGAGCCGCGCTCGCCCGTGGTGACGGTGATGGGCCATGTCGACCACGGCAAAACCTCGCTGCTCGATGCGCTTCGCCACGCCAACGTCGTTTCCGGCGAAGCCGGCGGCATCACCCAGCATATCGGCGCCTATCAGGTGACTTCGCCTGAGAGCGGCAAGAAGATCACCTTTATCGACACGCCGGGCCACGCCGCGTTTACCGCGATGCGCGCACGCGGCGCCAAGGTCACCGACATCGTCGTGCTGGTGGTGGCAGCCGATGACGGCGTCATGCCGCAGACGGTGGAGGCGATCAATCACGCCAAGGCGGCGAAGGTACCGATGATCGTCGCCATCAACAAGATCGACAAGCCCGACGCGAGGCCAGATCGCGTGCGCACCGAACTTCTCCAGCACGAGGTTCAGGTCGAATCGCTCGGCGGCGAGGTCGTCGATGTCGAGGTCTCGGCCAAGAACAAGACCAATCTCGACAAGCTGCTCGAGATGATCGCGCTGCAGGCCGAATTGCTCGAGCTCAAGACCAATGCGGCGCGCCCCGCCGAGGGCACCGTGATCGAAGCTAAGCTCGATCGCGGCCGCGGCCCGGTCGCGACCGTCCTGGTGCAGCGCGGAACGCTGCGGGTCGGCGACATCGTCGTTGCCGGTGCTGAGATGGGCCGCGTGCGCGCGCTGATTTCCGATCAGGGCGACACCGTCGAGGAAGCAGGTCCGTCGGTGCCGGTCGAGGTGCTCGGCTTCAACGGTCCGCCGGAAGCCGGCGACCGCCTTGCCGTCGTCGAAAACGAAGCGCGCGCCCGCCAGATCACGAGTTATCGCGCGCACCAGAAGCGCGAAAACGCCGCCGCCAGCATCTCCGGAATGCGCGGTTCGCTCGAACAGATGATGTCGCAGCTCAAGACCTCGGGGCGCAAGGAATTCCCGCTAATCGTCAAGGCCGACGTGCAGGGCTCGCTGGAGGCGATCCTCGGCTCGCTGGAGAAGCTCGGCACCGAGGAAGTCGCCGCCCGCATCCTGCATGCCGGCGTCGGCGGCATCTCGGAATCGGATGTGACGCTGGCGGAAGGCTTCAATGCCGCCATCATCGGCTTTTCCGTGCGCGCCAACAAGGAAGCTGCGGCCGCGGCCAAGCGCAACGGCATCGAAATCCGCTACTACAACATCATCTACGACCTTGTGGATGACGTGAAGAAGGCGATGAGCGGCCTGCTCGCGCCGACGCTGCGCGAGACCATGCTCGGCAACGCCCAGATCCTGGAAATCTTCAACATTTCCAAGGTCGGCAAGGTGGCGGGCTGCCGCGTCACCGACGGCACCGTGGAACGCGGCGCCAACGTCCGCTTAATTCGCGACAATGTTGTCGTGCATGAAGGCAAGCTGTCGACGCTGAAACGTTTCAAGGACGAAGTAAAGGAAGTGCAATCCGGCCAGGAATGCGGCATGGCGTTCGAAAATTACGGCGACATGCGGGTCGGCGACGTCATCGAGTGTTATCGCGTGGAGACGATTCAGCGCTCACTGTAAGTCCAAGTCTTGCAGAGAGGCTGCAATTTCAAACTAAACCGTCATGCCCCGCGGGGATCCGGTAGTCAGCGAAATAACTTCTTTGGGCACGTAATACTGGATCACCCGCTTTCGCGGGTGATGACGACCATCAGGATTTAGCAATGCCCCGTCACCGCAAGAATAGTTCAGCCGCCGGCGGGTCGCAGCGCCAATTGCGGGTCGGTGAAATCGTGCGCCATGCCATGGCTGATATTCTTGCGCAGGGCACCGTCCACGACGCCGACCTTGAAGGCCACATCATCACCGTGCCGGAGGTGAAGATGTCGCCGGACCTCAGGCTCGCGACGATCTATGTGATGCCGCTTGGCGGGCGCGATACCGACAAGGTGATCGCGGCGCTGGACCGCAACAAGAAGTTTCTGCGCGGCGAGGTGGCGCGGCGCGTTAACCTAAAATTTGCGCCTGATGTACGCTTCCGGGTAGACGACCGATTCGATGAAGCGGAACGAATAGAGAAATTACTGCGAACGCCCGCGGTGCAAAGAGACCTCGCGCCGGGGCCGCAAGATTCAGAAGAGTGACGGATGATCCTGCCCAGCTCAAATACCCTGATCGGGCCGCCAAATGATGATTCGGACGGGCTTGCAAAAAATATTTCTTCGCCCGGCTCCCGCGACGAGAATCAGGAGCGCGGCGGCAAGCAGCCGCGCCGCGACAAGCGCGACGTCCACGGCTGGGTCGTGCTCGACAAGCCGATCGGCATGACCTCCACCCATGCGGTCGCGGTCGTGAAGCGGCTGTTCCAGGCCAAGCGCGCAGGCCATGCCGGCACGCTCGATCCGCTCGCCTCGGGCGGACTGCCGATCGCGCTCGGCGAAGCCACCAAGACGGTTCCGTTCGTGATGGATGGCCGCAAGCGCTATCGCTTCACCGTCGCCTGGGGCGAAGAGCGCGATACCGACGACACCGAGGGCCGCGTCGTCAGAGCGAGCGAGATCAGGCCCTCCATCGAGGCGATTTCCGCGTTGCTGCCGCGGTTCACCGGCTTGATCGAGCAGATCCCGCCGCAATATTCGGCGATCAAAGTCCGGGGCGAGCGCGCCTATGATTTGGCGCGGGACGGCGAGACCATCGAGCTGCAGCCCCGTCCGGTCGAGATTCACAGATTAACTCTTATAGAACAAATGGATAGTAGCCATTCCGTGTTCGAAGCCGAGTGCGGCAAGGGAACCTATGTGCGGGCATTGGCGCGCGATTTGGGACGGATTCTGGGCTGTTTCGGCCACATCTGCGCGCTGCGGCGGACTCTGGTCGGCCCATACGGCGAGAACGACATGATTCCGCTGGAACAGTTGGAGGCTTTGTGCGATAGAGCCGCGTCCGGCGAGGGCAGCCTCGCCGACGCGCTTTTGCCTGTTGAGACCGCGCTGGACGACATCCCGGCACTGGCCGTCACACGGGCTGATGCGGCAAGGCTCCACCGGGGCCAAGCCGTTTTGTTGCGCGGACGGGATGCGCCCAATTGTAGCGGCACAGTCTATGTCACGGTGGCAGGCCGGCTTCTGGCGCTTGCCGAAATTGGCAATGGCGAACTCATCCCCAAGCGCGTGTTCAACCTGACCGGGCTGACCGCCAGTCCGGCTCGCAACAATGAAAGTATTTGACGATGTCGATTACCGCCGAACGCAAAGCGGAAGTCATCAAGAAGAACGCCAACAAGGCCGGCGACACCGGCTCGCCCGAGGTTCAGGTCGCGATCCTTTCGGAACGCATCAACAACCTGACCGGGCATTTCAAGTCCCATGTGAAGGACAACCATTCACGCCGCGGACTCTTGAAAATGGTCGCCACGCGCCGTTCGCTTCTCGATTACCTCAAGAAGAAGGACGAGGCGCGTTACCATGCGCTGATTGAAAAGCACAACATTCGGCGTTGAGTTTGTATGCTTCACGCGCGCTCGTCGCGCGCGTTCTTGCGCGTGGTTCGAAAAAAGCCGGCTTTTCGGCCTTTCGGCAAAGATCATGCGCATATCATGCGGGTCATCGATGGCCCGCATCAGGGCACGTCTTCGAAGCGTTTTCGAAAATCTCGTGCCCCGACAGAAGTTCGTCCAGCAGCACTCCGGCGACTGGACGATGACGGGCAAGGTGCCCGTCGCGCGGGTTGAAGGCGAGACGCCCTCGCCCCGTACCAACACGGAAGGATGAACGCCATCCGACGCATCAAGACCATGGCAGGATCGCGGGACGCTGTCGCACGACACGATCAGCGTCCCGCAATCTTGCGCATGGTTTTGTGTGCCGGACTTTCATGCCTTCCGTGAAACCATGAAAGAAGACCGCAATGTTCAATATTCATTCAGTCGAGATCGATTGGGGTGGACGACCCCTCAGACTTGAAACCGGAAAGATCGCTCGTCAGGCCGACGGCGCCGTCCTGGCAACCTATGGCGAGACTGTCGTGCTCGCCACCGTCGTCGCCGCCAAGTCGCCCCGCGAAGGCGTCGACTTCTTGCCCCTCACCGTCGATTATCAGGAAAAGACCTACGCCGCGGGACGCATTCCCGGCGGCTATTTCAAGCGCGAAGGCCGCCCGACCGAAAAGGAGACGCTGGTCTCCCGCCTGATCGATCGCCCGGTCCGTCCCTTGTTCGTCGAAGGCTGGCGCAATGAGACCCAGGTGATCATCACGACGCTGTCACACGACATGGAAAACGATCCCGACGTGCTTTCGATGGTGGCGGCTTCCGCCGCGCTGACGCTGTCGGGCGCGCCGTTCAAGGGCCCGATCGGCGCAGCCCGCGTCGGCTTCGTCAACGACGAATATGTGCTCAACCCCACGCTCGACGAAATGGTTGAGACCCAGCTCGACCTCGTCGTCGCCGGCACCGCCGACGCCGTGCTGATGGTGGAATCGGAAGCCAAGGAACTCAACGAAGACATCATGCTCGGTGCCGTGATGTTCGGGCACCGGCACTTCCAGCCGGTGATCAAGGCGATCATCGACCTTGCCGAAAAGGCCGCCAAGGAACCGCGCGAGGTTCAGATCGTCGACGAAAGCGCGCTGGAGAAGGAAATACTGGCGCTGATCGAAACCGAACTGCGCTCCGCCTACGCCATCCCGGTCAAGCAGGACCGCTACGCCGCAGTCGGCAAGGCCAAGGAAAAGGTGATGTCGCACTACTTCCCGGAAGGTGAGGAGCCGAAATACGACAAGCTCCGTATCGCCGCCGTATTCAAGGAGCTCGAGGCCAAGATCGTTCGCTGGAACATTCTCGATAGCGGCAAGCGCATCGACGGCCGCGACGCCAGGACGGTCCGCAACATCATCGCCGAAGTCGGCGTGTTGCCGCGCGCCCACGGCTCGGCGCTGTTCACCCGCGGCGAAACCCAGGCGATGGTAGTGACCACGCTGGGTACCGGCGAGGACGAGCAGTACATCGACGCGCTGTCGGGAACCTATAAAGAGACGTTCCTGCTGCACTACAACTTCCCGCCCTACTCGGTCGGCGAAACCGGGCGCCTCGGCGGCACCAAGCGGCGTGAAATCGGCCACGGCAAGCTCGCCTGGCGCGCGATCCACCCGGTACTGCCGCCGCACCACGAATTCCCCTACACAGTGCGCGTGGTTTCCGAAATCACCGAGTCGAACGGCTCATCTTCGATGGCTTCGGTCTGCGGCGCCTCGCTGGCGCTGATGGATGCGGGCGTTCCCTTGAAGCGGCCGACCGCGGGCATTGCCATGGGCCTCATTCTGGAGGGCTCGCGCTACGCCGTGCTGTCGGACATTCTCGGTGACGAGGATCATCTCGGCGACATGGACTTCAAGGTAGCCGGCACCGATCACGGCATCACCTCATTGCAGATGGACATCAAGATCGCCGGCATCACCGAGGAGATCATGAGGGTGGCGCTTGGCCAGGCCAAGGAGGGGCGCATCCACATCCTCGGCGAAATGGCGAAGGCCTTGAACGCTGCGCGCGCCGAGCTCGGCGAATACGCGCCGCGCATCGAAACTTTCAAGATTGCGACCGACAAGATTCGCGAAGTGATCGGCACCGGCGGCAAGGTGATCCGCGAGATCGTCGAGAAGACCGGCGCCAAGGTCAACATCGAGGACGACGGCACCGTGAAGGTCGCATCCAGCGACGGCGAATCGATCAAGGCCGCGATCAAGTGGATCAAGTCGATCGCCTCCGATCCGGAAGTCGGCCAGATCTATGACGGCACCGTGGTCAAGGTGATGGAGTTCGGCGCCTTCGTGAACTTCTTCGGCGCCAAGGACGGCCTGGTTCATATCAGCCAGCTCGCCGCCA
>Ga0209167_10000290_pt1 | contig 42739 bp, 42 predicted proteins | sample Coa_R1_9_FD_187154 | JGI IMG/M metagenome (GOLD analysis project Ga0209167, IMG submission 187154) | Surface soil microbial communities from Centralia Pennsylvania, which are recovering from an underground coalmine fire - Coalmine... | ecosystem: Environmental > Terrestrial > Soil >...
CCCCGAAAGTACCCCCATCATCGCGCACCATGACTCTTCATGGCGCTACATCGTGTGTGCTGAGGGGAACCGCACCACCGCCTAATTGGGGGTATTAGGTACTGGTGCCCAGGGGCGGAATCGAACCACCGACACTGCGATTTTCAGTCGCATGCTCTACCAACTGAGCTACCTGGGCACTTCCGCGACCCGAGGGGCGGGGAGCGGCGGTTTATAGTCAGGCCCAAGGGCCCTGTCCACCACGCTTCGCCTTCGGCTTCGCGTGGCACAGCCATGCGGATTGCCGGAGGCGGAGCGTGTCCGGCATAGCCCGAAGGGCGACGGCGGACGACACCTTAAATCTCCCTAATACCCTGAAATCACACGAATATCCCTAATCCGCCCCTTCCTCATCCTCGCGGCCGGGGATCGCGTAGGAGTTGGAAAGCCAGCGGTTGAGGTCGACATCGCGGCAGCGTTCCGAACAGAAGGGTTTTGAGGCCTCGGTCGACGGTTTGCCGCAGATCGGGCACGGCTTGGCGCCTGCCTTGCCGGAAGAGGTGTCGGCTTTTGGCTTAACTGGCATTCAACCAGCCGAAGCGAATCGGAAACCCCTCGCCGCCGAGCAAGGCGATCGATTCATATAGCGGTAGCCCAACGATGTTGGTGTAAGAGCCGACCATCTTGACCACGAAGGATCCGGCAATGCCCTGGATGGCATAGCCGCCGGCCTTGCCGCGCCATTCGCCGGAGCCGATATAGGCTTGGATGTCGTCTTCGTTCAGCCGCTTGAAGCGCACGCGGGTCTCGATCAGTCGCTGGCGAAACGCCTCCTTCGGCGTCACCAGGCAAATCGCGGTGTAGACGCGATGATTGCGCCCGGACAATAGCCGCAAGCATTGCGAGGCCTCGTCCACCAGATTGGCCTTGGGCAGGATGCGGCGGCCGACCGCGACCACCGTGTCGGCGGCGAGAATGAACGCCCCGCGCAGTTCATCGTCGAGCTGCACCGATTTGAGCGCGGCGTCGGCCTTGGCGCGCGCGAGCCGATTGGCGCAGGCGCGCGGCAATTCGCCCCGCTTCGGAGTTTCGTCGACGTCGGCGGGCCGCAACGCATCGGGTTCGATGCCGGCCTGGTTGAGCAGACCGAGACGTCGCGGCGAACCTGAGGCGAGAACCAGTTTGGGGCGGCCAAGCATGCGGATTTGATCGGCGGGAGAGATTCGAAAGGAATGCGCGCGGAACCTATCGGAAGGCATCCCATTCCACAACCGGGGAACAAGCGCTTGTGGGGGCACCATATTTCCTCGTCGCCCCCGCGAACGCGGGGCCCATAACCACAGGCTTTCATGATTGAAAGACCATATTGCGACAGCCACCGCCTTGACTCGCTACGCCGCGGCGTATGGGTCCCTACGTTCGCAGGGACGACCGCGCGGGTGCCTCACCCGCTCGCGGCGCCAACCTTTGAAAACCGTTTGCGGATGCGCAGCAGCAATCCGTCGCAGACCTCGCGATAGGCCTGAAGCTTCTGCTCGCGATTGCCGTCAGCGCGCGTCGGATCCTGGGTCGGCCAGTATTCCACGTCGGCTGCGAGCGTGCGGGTCAATTCCAGCGCCTTGTGATGTGCCTCCGGCGACAGCGTGATGATGAGATCGAAGTTGAGCCCTTCCCAATCGTCCAGCTCCTCGAACGTCATCGGTTTGTGGGTGGAAATATCCTGGCCGAGTTCGGCCATCACGGCGACCGCGAACGGATCGATCTCACCCTTTTTGACGCCGGCGGATTTCACGTAAAGCGCGTGGGGAAACATCTGCTGCAACAGGCTTGCGGCCATCGGCGAACGCACGCTGTTGAAGCCGCATGCGAACAGCACGGCTTGCGGCGCACGCGCGCGCGGCGGCGCCACGCGTCAGGTTTCCCTTGTCTTGCGCATGATCTCCGCGCCAACGCGTTTCGCGTTTGTCGCGTCCGAGAACCGCTGCCCGCCCCTTTGGATCATTCGTCAACCCTTCCAGTGCAGCACGCAAATCAGCGTGAACAGCCGGCGGGCGGTTTCGAAATCGATTCTTACCTTGCCGTTCAACCGCTCCTGCAGCGTGCGCGAGCCTTCGTCGTGAATGCTGCGACGGCCCATGTCGATGGCCTCGATCTTGTCCGGGGTCGCGGTGCGAATCGCCTGATAGTAGCTGTCGCAAATCATGAAATAGTCTTTCACGATTCGGCGGAACGGCGTCAGCGATAAGTGATGCGCCACGACGGGCGTGCCGTTCTCGCGGCGGATATCGAACACCAGGCGATTGCCGGTGATGCCGATGTGCAGCGTAAACGGCCCGTCGTCGACGCCCTCCGGCGCGAACAGGTTCTGCTCGATCAGATCGTAGATCGCGATTGCGCGTTCATGTTCGATATCGGGACCGGAACGCCCGATCGATTCCTCATCGAGCGTCACCGCGACGATGCGGTTTTGCGAATCGTCTCCTGGCGGCGGCTTGTTCATGGCAGATTGATGCGCAGTCCGACCGAGCGCGCATGGGCGTCCAGCCCTTCAGCCTTGCCCAGCGTCATCGCCGCCGGCCCGAGGCTGCGCAACTGGTCCGGCCCGCATCTGAGCATCGAGGTCCGCTTCATGAAATCGAGCACGCCGAGGCCCGACGAGAACCGCGCCGAGCGCGCCGTCGGCAACACGTGGTTGGAGCCGCCGACGTAGTCGCCGATCGCCTCCGGCGTGTGCGGGCCCAGAAAAATCGCTCCGGCATTGCGGATTTGCATCGCGAGGGCTTCCGGATCCGCCGTCATGATCTCCAGATGCTCGGCGGCAATCGCGTTCGCGAGTTCAACCGACTCGCCGATATTTTTCACCAGAATGACGGCGCCGAAATCGTTCCACGAGGCGCGCGCGATATCTGCGCGCGGCAAGGTCGAAAGTTGCGTCTCCACCGCGCGCCCAACGTCGGCCGCAAGCGCCGCGTCGTCGGTGATGAGGATCGACTGGGCGTTGACGTCGTGCTCGGCCTGCGCCAGCAAATCGGCGGCGATCCATGCCGCATTGCCGGTGCGATCGGCGATGATGAGCACCTCGGAGGGCCCGGCGATCATGTCGATGCCGACCTTGCCGAACACCAGCCGCTTGGCGGCCGCGACATAGGCGTTGCCCGGACCGACGATTTTCGCCACCGGCGCAATGGTCGCGGTTCCGTAGGCCAGCGCAGCCACCGCCTGTGCGCCGCCGACGCGGTAGATTTCCGACACCCCGCCGAGATGCGCCGCCGCCAGCACCAGCGGATTGAGTTTGCCATCGGGCGACGGCACCACCATCGCCACGCGGCCAACGCCAGCGACCTTGGCCGGCACCGCGTTCATCAGCACTGAAGAGGGATAGGCAGCGGTGCCGCCGGGAACGTAGAGGCCGACCGATTCGATAGCGCTCCAGCGCCAACCGAGTTCGACACCGAGCGCGTCGGTGAAGCGCTCGTCCTTCGGCAATTGCCGGCGGTGAAAAGCCTCGATGCGGTCGCGAGCAAGCTCAAGCGCCGCGATCGTCGCCGGGTCGCAGGCCTTCACAGCCGAGGCGATCTCCTCGGGCCCCACACGCAGGCGCGAGGCGTCGAGATCGAGCCGGTCGAACTTGCGCGTGGCCTCGATCAGCGCCGCGTCGCCGCGCTTGCGCACGTCGTCGACGATGAGGCGGGTTGCCGCCTCGATATCGGCGGAGACCTCGCGTTTCATCGCAAGGAATTCACCGAATCGGCCGGTAAAGTCGGCGCTACTTCTGTCTAGTCGAACAGGCATGGTGGCTTTCCGGAAGAAGGTCCTGAAAATCAAGGCCCTCTGCTCAATGGCGCGGCGGCAAATCGCCGTCAACCCTGATCGCTTGAATTGAGTTTACTCTGCCTCGGTAATGTGCGTGAGGGGTTTCGGTCCATCGTTAGACCGTCGCCCCTCACCCGATTTGCTACTGCAAATCGACCTCTCCCCACCACGGGAGAGGTTGGGTCGAGTCCACGACACCCACCAAAACATGCTTCTTAAGCGTCCTGCCCCGGCGCGCCTTCGCCGGGGTCGCCGGCATTGAGGCCGTCCAAGCCGAAATCGGACAGTTCGCATTCCAGGCATTCGACATCCAGCCGGAGCGCCTCGCCCCGGCTGAACATCAATACCGCGCTGCCGCCGGGCGCCTCGCCCGCGTGGAACTCGATCCCGACCAGCTCCAGGACCGCGTCCGGCGCCGAAAGGTTGATATTGCGCGACTTGCACGACAACACGCGATCAAAGCGCAGTGCTGCAATCAGGCGGCGCGGTGAGGTTTCGCCGGCCAGCGTCTGTTCCCAGTCCAGCCGGTTCATGCCGACCACCAGCCGCTTTTCGCCCTGCCGCCAGACGATGTCGGAGGTGTGCACGCGGGCGTCCTGCACATGCGCGGAAATGACGGCAAGATCTTCGGCGTCGAGCGCGATCAATTTGAGCTGGGGCGACACCGCACGACCTATAGTTGGCGCGAATTCTCGTTCGCAAAACCGGCAACCACTTTTGCGGAATACGCGCGAAAGTTCAATCGCTGATGCGCTCGATGGAGGCGCCACACGCAGAGAGCTTCTCCTCCAGCCGCTCAAAGCCGCGGTCGAGATGGTAGACGCGGTTGACCATGGTCTCGCCTTCGGCGGCAAGGCCCGCTATCACCAACGACACCGAGGCGCGCAGATCGGTCGCCATCACCGGCGCCCCGCGCAGTTTCGCGATGCCGTGGATGGTGGCAGTCTCGCCGTCGAGGTGAATCCGCGCGCCGAAGCGGGCCAGTTCCTGCACGTGCATGAAGCGATTTTCGAAAATCGTCTCGGTGATCTGCGAGGAGCCCTCGGCGCAGACCATCAGCGCCATTAGCTGGGCCTGCAGATCGGTCGGGAAGCCTGGAAACGGCGCGGTCGAAACCGTTACCGGGTTGATGCCGGCGCCATTGCGGGCGATGCGAATGCCCTCATTGTTCACGCTGACCAGCGCGCCGGCCTCGGTCAGCACGTCGAGCGCCGACTGCAGCAGCTCCGGCCGCGCGCCGTTGAGCTGAACATCGCCGCCGGTCATCGCCACCGCCATTGCATAGGTGCCGGTCTCGATACGATCGGGAAGCACGGTGTGACGTGCGCCGTGAAGCTTGCTCACGCCCTCGATAACGATGCGCGACGTGCCGGCGCCGGAGACGCGCGCGCCCATCTTGTTCAGGCAATCGGCGAGGTCGACAACTTCCGGCTCGCACGCCGCGTTGGCGATGACGGTGGTTCCCCTCGCCAGCGTTGCCGACATCACGGCGACATGCGTGCCACTGACCGTCACCTTGGGAAAATCGATCGCCGCCCCCTTCAGCCCGCCGGGCGCCTTTGCGACCACATAACCGCCGTCGATGGCGATGTCGGCGCCGAGTTTCTCCAGCGCCATGATCAGGAGATCGACCGGCCGCGTGCCGATGGCGCAGCCGCCGGGCAGCGACACCCTGGCCTCGTGCATCCGCGCGAGCAGCGGCGCGATCACCCAGAAACTGGCGCGCATCCGCGACACCAGCTCATAGGGCGCGGTGGTATCGATGATGTTGGCGGCCGAAATATGCAGGGTCTGGCCCTGATATTCGCGATCGCCGGGCCGCTTTCCCAGCGAGGTGATATCGACGCCGTGATTGCCGAGAATTCGCTGCAACTGGGCGACGTCGGCAAGCCGCGGCACGTTGTCGAGGATCAGCGTCTCTTCGGTCAGAAGACCCGCGATCATCAGCGGCAGTGCCGCATTTTTCGCGCCCGAGATCGCAATGGTGCCGTTGAGCGTTTTGCCGCCGACGATGCGAATGCGATCCATGCTGAAACCTGCCCTCTTGCAATGCTCAAAGTATAGGGCGATTGCGGCCCCCATAGCAAAAGCTTTGAAATTTGCGGCTATTTGATGGGAGTATCTTCAGTCATTTCCGGGTTGGTCGCGCCGCGGAACGGCAATCAAAGGCGTCTCCCGCCGATCCAAACAAATGCTGCGACCAAGCTGTCACGGACCGTGACGGCAATTCTTGGACCGCTAAAGCGTCGGCTTTGCGGTGTCGCCGAGATAGCTGTGCAACGCCGCAACGACCTGGGCGCCCTCGCCGATCGCACCGCCCACCCGCTTGACCGATCCCGAGCGCACGTCGCCGACGGCGAACACCCCCGGCACCGAAGTCTCCAGCGCCGATGGCGGCCGATTGTCGTCCTCCTTTTTTTGCGCGCCGGTGACCACAAAACCGGCGCGGTCGACCGTCACGCCGCAGCCATCGAGCCAGCCGGTGGCCGGATCGGCGCCGACGAACAGGAACAGGTTGCGGATGTCGAAGGTGCTTTCCTCGCCCGACAGCCGGCTCTTCCAGCGCACGCGCTCGAGCGAACGGCCCGCGGTGCCATCAAGGCCAACGACCTCGCTGTTGAACATCAGTTCGATATTGGGCGCAGCCTCGATGCGCTCGATCAGATAACGCGACATGCTGGCGCCGAGGCCGCCGCCGCGGATCACCATATAGACCTTACGGGCATAGCCCGACAGGAAAACCGCGGCCTGACCGGCGGAGTTGCCGCCGCCGACCAGGATGACTTCTTGTTGGGCGCATAGCCGCGCCTCGATCGGCGAGGCCCAGTACCAGACGCCGCGGCCTTCGAACGCAGCGAGGTTTTCGATCTCGGGCCGCCGATAGCGCGCACCGCTTGCCACCACCACCGAGCGCGACCGCAATACGTCTCCATTGTCGAGTTTGAGACCGAAGGCGCCGTCTCTTTGCGAACAATCGAGCGACTTCACCTCGACCGGAATCATCACTTCCGCGCCGAACTTCTGGGCCTGGTTGAAGCCACGGGCGGCAAGCGTATGCCCGGTAATGCCGGTCGGAAAGCCGAAGTAATTCTCGATTCTGGCGCTGGCGCCGGCCTGTCCGCCGAAGGCGCGGGTTTCGCACACCGCAACCGCAAGGCCCTCGGAGGCGGCATAGACCGCGGTCGACAGCCCGGCCGGACCGCTGCCGACGACGGCGACATCGTAGACCTTGTCCTTCGACAGCGGGCGTATCATGCCCATCGCGCGCGCCAGTTCGGATTCGCTCGGGTTGCAGAGCACCGTACCGTCTGGCGCCACTATCAGCGGCCAACCGGCCGGCGACGGCGAATACCGCGCGACCAGTTGGGCGGCCTCCGGATCGGCGACCGGATCGAGCAATTCATGAGGATAGCCGTTGCGGGCGAGAAATCCCTGCAAACGAACCAAACCCGCCGAATCCGGCAAATCGATCAGCACCGGCCCTCCGGCACCAGCCCGGATCAGGCTGACGCGGCGAAGAATGAGCGCGCGCATGATGCGCTCGCCGAGATCGGCTTCGGCGATCAGAAGCGCACGCAGCCCCTCCGGCGGAATCAGCAACGTTTCGACGTCGCCCTTGGCGTGGCCATCGACCAGCGAGACGCGGCCGGAAAGCTGACCCAGCTCGGCGAGAAACTGGCCGGGCCGCTGGTCGATGATGTGGGCGAAGTGGCCGAGGCCATCGCGCTTGGCAATCGCCACCCGCCCCGACAATATGACAAACATGCCCGGTCCGACCTGGCCGGTTTCGAACAGTGCTTCGCGATCCCGGTAATGGCGAACTTCGCCGAACCGGCGGATCCGCGCGATTTCCTCCGCCGTCAGGGTCGGGAATGTTTGCTCATATCGTGGAAAAGCGCTCTCTGCGGCCGCGTTCTCATCTGTCTCATCTTCCATCGCGTTCTCTTCCGTCATTTCCCCCTCGCCTCAATCAAGGAAAACCAGACGATCCAGGATATTCCCGGGCGGGCCAACCGGCTATTTGCCCGGGTGTTTTTTGCTGACGTCCTCCGCTGCGACCTCATCAGAATTGGACGACGCGGTCGTGAAATCGTCCCGTCCCCTGGCTTGCGATTTTCGTCGCTTGAGATTTTCGCGCAGCGCCAGCTTCAGCCGCGCCTCGCGCAAATCCTTCGCGCCCTTTGCCGATTGCCGCTCGCCTTTGTCCTTCTCATCCATGGTCGACCCATTTTCGTGCCGCGCTATTAGAACCACATCGACCCGAGACCAGCCAGATCGGCGAGTATCGCCGGCAAGGCGCTCGCAGCGGTCAGTGAGGCGATGGGGAACCCGATCGGGTCACAATTGAGCGCTTTGAAGGCGGCCGCCGGCGGTGGAGCCTGATTCGTGGCCCTTTTTAAAGGCTTGCGGCGAGCCGCGCGCTTGCGCGGCTGCGGGCCTTGTGGCAAGGATCGGCCGCCTTGTGGGGCCGTTTCGGCCGATTCTCGTATCCGGGCATGCTGCCGTAGCTCAGTGGTAGAGCACTCCATTGGTAATGGAGAGGTCGACAGTTCAATCCTGTCTGGCAGCACCATTTTTCCGCAGCGATCAGTGCCGGACGATAGCGCGGCCCCCTCCGCGATTCGCGCTGGGGCAACTCTCAACGATCCAGAAATGCGCTTATCTTGTCCTTTGCCTGCGTGATCTGGGTCAGCCCGTTCAGATGACCATTGGGCCCGATCAATTTCGCGGTTTCCACTGGTGTCCCGTTGCTGGCAATCGCCTTTGCGGTTTCCTCAACCAGTTTCTCCGAAAATACGAGGTCTGTGGGGGTATAGACGATGAGTACCGGCACCTTGATTTTTGATACATCCGCAGCGGCGAGCTGATTTGCTTTCACCAGATAAAGAAGATGATTGGCATCGGCGACCGCGGCGCGCGCCGCGGCAGCGGTGTCCAGGAACGCCTCGATCTTCAATCCGTTCGCCATCGCATCGGCCGGATTCTTGCCCTCCTCCGCAGGCGCCATGCCGAAAGTCTTCCGCGCCCATTCGTCCTGATTGGCATGCAGCGTAATTATCCTAAGCGAGGCCTTGAGGCCCTCGACCGGCGGGTCCTTGCCGTAATAGTCGCCGCCATTCCATTTCGCATCGAGCCGGATCGGCTGACCCCACAGACCGATCCACGCGGCAAGATAGGGATCTGGAATCGAATGGCTGATGACCGCAGTCATGCGTTCCATCATGTCGGGATAGCTCGCGGCCCATTCATAGGCCTGAAGGCCGCCCATCGAAGCGCCTATCACCATCTTCAATTTCTTGATGCCGAGGCTGTCGACAAGCGCCTTCTGCACGTTGACGAAATCCTTGATGCTGACGACCGGAAAGCTCATGCCGTAAGGCTTGCCGGTGTCCGGATTGATGCTCGCGGGTCCGGTCGTCACGACGTTCGGCGCATTGACGTTGAGATTGACCAGCGTGTCTGAGGAGAGAACGTAGTACTTGTTGGTATCGATGGCTTTGCCCGGACCGATGATGACATCCCAATATCCGGCGGCCTTGTCGCTAGCGCTGTATTTTCCAAAGGCATGGCTGGTGCCGGAAAAGAAATGAGTAACGAGGATCGCGTTGGATTTGTCGGCGTTCAGGGCGCCGGCAGCCTCCCACCCGACCCTGACGTTTTTGATCGTCTGCCCGGCGACGGTCCTGTAGCTTGGCATTTCAAAGACCTTTTTCTCGACGATGAGGTCTCCGGATTGCGCATGCAGCGGACCTGTCGCCAGTATCCACGCGAGGGCGACGGCAGCTATCGATGCAAAATTGCGAAATCTGCGTGACATGCTCTTCCTCCTCCTGGAGCATTATCGGTTCTGATTGAATCAGAACCGAAGCTCTAGATTCTTGTTTGACGCGTTTTCTTCACGCGAACCGGTATCCACCCCGGATCTAGTCCGGGGCAGGCTTTCGCTCGAAAACGCTCCAAGCGGCGCGGCCGCTTCGTTCTGGTCAGGCGGCGGTCGTGCGGCTAGCTGGCTGCACCGTCGTCAGGATCGGCACCGGCGTCTCGAAGCCGCGCAACGGGTGTTCACCGAGCGAGTACCACGGTCCAGGCGCGGCATTGGCGAAGGCGGCGGTTGCCAATAGCGAGCAGCCGAGCGTCTTGGTCAGATCCTGCACCCGCACAACCTCGTTGACCGCGGCACCGACCACGGTGAATTGCAAACGCTCGGGCACGCCGACATTGCCGTAGATGACCTGGCCCAGATGAAGCGCGAGGCCGAAGTCCAGTGCCGGTCCGTTCGCCTCCGGCGGCGCCATCGCTAGACGCCGGCGGGCTTCCTGCGCCGCGGCCAGCGCGCGGCCGCATGCCTCCTCAGTTGAACTCTCGACGCGAAACAGGCCAAGTACCGCATCGCCGATCAGCGAGACGACCTCACCGCCGCGATCGAGCACGGCGGAGGCGGTCATTTCGAAATAGCGCCCCAGCAAATTGAGAAAATCCTCGGTCGAGAGGCGCTCGGAAAGCTGCGTCGAAAAGCGAAGATCGCTGTACCACAGCGCGGCGGCGATCTTTTCTCCATCGCCGCGCCGAATAAGCCCGCTGAGCACCGCCCGGCCGGCGTGCTTGCCGAGATAGGCGTGCGCGACATTTTGCGCGACGCTTCGCTCGATCTTCGACTTCAAGGCGATTCCGAGTTGGCGGGTCACTCGCCGAAGCTCGGCAATCTCGCCATCGGTAAATCCGGAGGCCCGGTCGCCAAGCCATGAGCAGATGAAACCGCTCTGTCCTACCGAGTCGAAGCTGGTCAGGAACACGACATAGTCGGTGCCGCCTTGCGCGCGTAATTCCTCGAGAACCTCGAAATCGAGCAGCGCCGTCGCGCCCGTCAGCCGGCGCCGCAGCACCGGCAAGCGATGGGTGACGACGTAACCGGACGGACTGCGCAGGAACGATCCCTGTGTGCTTTGCTCGCGGCTGAAATGCTCGACGACGACACCTTTCTCCACATACCAGGTCAGCGTGCTGGCATTGTAGAGGGGATGCAGCACCCGAAACGCCAATTGTGCACGCATGACCGGCGTTCCGATGGCGCGCAGCCTCCGACACAGCTCATCAAAAAGATTTGTGGGGTCGGACTCGCGCAGCGCTTCGTCGGCGAGCCACTCGACGATGGCGTTGCCCAACTCTCTCGATGCTGTCTCGTGGTCGTCCATGCGGGACAACCTTACCCGAAATTCCGGCGACGGCGGCCACAATCCTGAAGTTTTGCTCGCCGGGCCGAACGCATCATGGACGTGGGCACGCTCGCGTGGATCAAAGGAGAAAATCGATCGCGCCAAAATGGCATCCGGCCAGCGCAGAAGACGCCGCCGCCAATGACCAGCAAAACGGGTTCCCACTGTGGCGCCAAAGCCATAGAGGGGGCCCAAAAGCCCAAAGAATTAAGGCTTCTTTCAGGTTTGATTAAGACCGGATTAAGTACAAAAACTCGTTGTTCCCCAATAGGTTGGGTTATCCCTAGGTGTGGCCGATGGGTGACAGCTTTTTAGCCGAAAGCTGTCTATGTGCGGGCCATGGACGGCGCAGAAAGCGCTCGGTCTAAAACTCAAGAACACTCTGGAGAACAAACTCATGAAGAAGTTTCTACTGGCTACTGTGGCCCTCGTCGCCGTCGGCGCGACCGTGCCAGCACTTGCAGCCGATCTTCCGGCCCGCACCACCTACACCAAGGCGCCGCCTTACGTCGCTCCGCTCTATAACTGGACCGGCTTCTACATCGGCGGTCACCTCGGCGGCGCGTTCTCGAGCGGCGACAATTTCAACGGGCTGACCACGGGTAACAATAATGACGGCCGCTTCCTCGGCGGTTTGCAGGCCGGCGCTGACTATCAGTTCGCGCCGAATTGGGTTGTCGGTGCCGAGGCTCAGTATAGCTGGCTCGGCAGCAACAATAACGGCATCATCTTCCCCGGCGGTTTCGTCTATACCAACAACCAGCGCGCGCTCGGCTCGCTAACCGGCCGCCTCGGCTACACCTGGGGCCCGGGCCTGCTCTACGTGAAGGGCGGCTACGGTTTCTCCGACAACAACGAATCGGTGGTGAACGGCGGAGTTCCGGTCGCTTTCGCGTTCAACAGCGGCCATAGCAACGGCTATACGGTCGGCGCCGGCTTCGAATACATGTTCACCCAGAACTGGTCGGGCAAGCTCGAGTACCAGTACTATAATTTCGGCAACAGCAGCTTCACGGCCCCGGCCGCGCTTGTTCCGTTCGGCAGCTTCCGCACCGACGACCATGTCGTGAAGGCGGGCGTCAACTATCGCTTCAACTGGGGCGCCCCGGTGGCTGCGCGGTACTGATCCGCCTCTGACCGGAAAGTCTGAGGGGCCGGCCCTGCGCCGGCCCCTTGGCTTTTCGGCGTCAAGAATCACGAATTCGTTCAGATTTTCCCGATTTTGTTAACCAGGTAACGCGATACTGGCCCCGACGATTCAACCCGGCGGAGACGACATGGCGGTGCGCTTCACAATCGGTAGCCTTGGTCGGCATTTGCGGTTCCTGCGTCCGCAATGGGGGCTCAAGGGCAGCCTGTTTGCAGCCTTCGCCGTGATCGCGGGCATGGCCATCGTGATCAGCGCAGGCGCCGGCATGGTGTTCCAGCATCTTGGCGGGACGATGCTCGATTTGAGCGGACGGGACATTCCTCGCCTTGCCGCCAGCCTGCAACTTGCGGCCGAGAGCGCAAGCCTTGCCAGCCAGGGGCCGGCGCTGCTGGCCTCGCGCAGCGAAGACACGCTGAACGAGCGCGCCAAGAAGATGAAGGAAACCCAGCAGGTCGCGCTCGACAAGCTTGGCGAGGTCATCGAGCTGGGCGCCGACAAGACTGTCGTCGACGCGCTCGGTGAAACCGTGAAGAACCTCGACGACACGATCAAAAGCCTTGGCTCGGCGGCTCGCGAGCGATTGGAGGCCAGGGCCCAGCGTGACAAGCAATACGATGCGCTGCGCAAGGCGCAGGCAGGCTTCGTCGCCGCCGCCAACCCCGCGATGATGGATGCCCAGGCGCGGACCAATGCCATCCTGCAATCCGCCAACCTTTCCCCCGACGACGCGACCGAGGCGGCAAGGCTGGTCGAGCAGCTCGGCAACGTGATCGCCAGCAGCAATCTGATAGCATCTAACCTGGCGACAGCACTCTCGGCCAACAGCAGCGACACGCTCGAGGCGATCGAGAAGGACTTCAAGGCCGCGCGGGAAAGCGTCAAATCGACCCTCGATCTGCTTCCCGACAACGCCGCAACCGCAGGCTTGCGCGACGCCGCGCTGAAATTGCTGACCTTCGGCGAGGGCAAGACCAGCGTTTTCAAGATTCGCCAGAAGGAACTGGACGCCATCGACTATGGCGACGTCGTTCTCGATGAAACCCGCAAACTCGAAGTTGGTCTTTCGATCAGCGTGCAGCAGCTCGTCAAGGGCGTCCACACCGAAACCGACGCCTCGACCTTCCGGGCGCGCCAGGAGATTTCGCTGGCCACCATGATCATGCTCGCGCTTGGCGTGCTCACCCTGATCGGGTCGGTGATGTTCGTCTGGCTCTATGTCGGCAGGAGCATCCTGCGGCGGCTCGGCAACCTGCAACGTTCGATGCAGCTTCTGTCCGATGGCGACCTCGAATCGGAAATCTATCGCTCGCGCCAGCACGACGAGATCGCGACGATGGCGGACTCGCTGCATGTCTTCCGCGAAAGCATGATCAAGGCGCGCGCGCTGACGGCCGAACAGGACAAGGATCGTACTGCCAAGGCCGAGCGCGCCTCCCGCATGGAAGCCAAGGTCGTCGAATTTGAAACAACGGTCCGCGCCGCGCTGGAAAGCCTGCAGAGTTCGGCCGGTTCCATGCAGACCACCGCGCAAAACATGTCGACGACCGCCGATCAATCCAATGCGCTGGTGAGCGCGGTTGCGGCCGCCGCCGAGGAGACTTCCGTCAACGTGCAGACGGTGTCCGCAGGCACCGACGAACTGTCTTCGTCAATCGCCGAAATCGGCCGCCAGGTGATCACGTCGGCGGAGATCGCCCGCAAGGCGGTCAACGAAGCGGGCCAGACCGACGCCACCATGCAGGGCCTTGCCGAAAACGCCGGCCGCATCAGCGTCGTGGTCGATCTGATCCAGACCATCGCTTCACAAACCAATCTGCTTGCGCTCAACGCCACCATCGAGGCGGCGCGTGCCGGCGAAGCCGGCCGCGGATTTGCCGTGGTCGCTTCCGAGGTCAAGAGCCTGGCCAATCAGACCGCGAAGGCCACAGAGGAAATCCGCGCGCAAATCGTCAGCATGCAACAGGTGACGACATCGGCGGTCGGCGCGATCAGAAACATCAGCAACACGATCACCGAGATCAACGACGTCACCACCGCGATCGCCGCCGCGGTCGAACAGCAGGGTGCGGCGACGCGCGAGATCGCCCGCAACATTCAGCACGCCGCGGGCGGCACGTCTGAGGTTTCGAGCAACATCGTTGGCGTCTCGACCGCCTCGGCGCAAGCAGGCTCCGCCGCCAGCGAGGTGCTGGCTGCATCCGGCGCGCTGCGCAGCGAGGCCGACGTCCTGCGCTCGGAAATCGACGCCTTCCTCTCCAATATTCGAGCGGCATAGGGCATTTTACCTGCCGTCGACGGCCCCTTGCGCGCTCACGGAAATCGCGATTGTTTTCGCCCCGTGACTGGCCGATAGTGCCGTTGAACTGAAAAGCGGCAACCAGCGACGCAAAGCGATGCACTCAAAGGCAGAATCCATTCAGTCCTCGGCGGAGGCACTGCGTTACCCCTGGGAAAATCATCCCGGCCCCGATCAGGTCGTCGAGGTGATGGCGGGCGTATTGTGGATCCGCCTCAAGCTGCCATTCCGTCTCAACCATGTGAATGTCTATCTGCTCGCCGACGGCGATGGCTGGGCAATGGTTGATTCCGGGTTTGGCAACGAGGAATCGATCGCTGCCTGGACCGCGTTGTTCGAGGGGCCGCTGGCCGATGTGAAGATCTCACGGCTGATCGTGACCCATTCGCATCCCGATCATGTCGGGCTTGCCGGCTGGGTGGTCGAACGCTTCAACTGCCCGCTGCATATGTCGCAGGTCGAATATCTGCAGTCGGTCTATCACCAGAACCGGGGCGCCGAAGAACGCAAGCAAGCGCAGCGCCTGTTCTTCCGCCGCCACGGCATGGACGAGAACCTCACCGACAAGCTGCTCGGCCGCGGCCAGGATTATCTGAAGCGGGTGTCGATCCTGCCGCCCGCCTATCGCCGCATCTCGCATGGCGACGAGGTTTCCATCGGCGCGCGGCGCTTCAAGGTGATCACGGGCGGCGGCCATGCGCTCGATCAGGTGATGCTGTATTGCGCGGCTGACAAGCTGTTTCTGTCCGCCGATCAGGTGCTGAGCAAGATTTCACCCAATGTCAGCGTCTGGGCGGTCGAACCCGACCAGAACTCGCTCGGCGAATATCTCGCCTCGCTGGCAAGTCTCACGACCACCCTGCCCTATGATGCGCTGGTGCTGCCCGGCCATGGCGTGCCGTTCTACGGACTGAAGACGCGGATCAAGCAACTGGCCGACCACCACGAGGAACGCTGCCGGCTGATTGCGGAGGCGTGCCGGCAAGGCTCGAAAACATCGAAGGAACTGGTGCCGGTGGTGTTCCACAAACATTTGCTCGACGCCCATCAGATGGGGTTTGCCGCCGGCGAGTTGATCGCGCATGTTAACTACATGCTGGTCGAAGGTCGCCTCACGGCCCAGGAAACCGATGGCGTGCTGCGCTTTCGGACGACGTGACAAGAAAAGCCGGCGCGTCAACGTCTCGGTTGGCGGCCAGCGCCGCGCACCCGCAAAAGAGATGCCCAACCTGCGAGGGCAATCAGTGGATCGCGCTTGTCAGGCCGATAGGGCGCTTGGCTGTGTGCTTTTAAAATCCTTCGCGCTCGGCTGGCACAGAGCTTCACTGAGGCTCCACAGCCTGCGTGCGATTTCCAGATCGTGCGTGACCGGCTTGGTTCGCACTTCGCGACATCGCATGTAAAACCGGCCGCTCACTCCGGCGACATCCGGCGCAGAGGCGAGATAAACGGAAGTTCGCGCGCCCTTTTCGGGACTGCCGAAGAAGGGAAAGTTTTTTATGAACATTGGAAATAGCGCCGGCAGCCCCTCCATATTGCTGCCGAATCGGGTTCTCGTCGGACCCGGCGACAGGCAGTTGGCGCTAACGCCCGTGCCGGCAAGACGCCGGCTGAGCTCGAACGTAAAGAGGATATTCTCCAGTTTTGAGCGAAAATAGGCGAATAGAAAGTGATGCTTTTTTTCGCTCTGCAAATTGTCGAAATCGAGCGTGGAGCTGTAGGACTCCGAACCTACCGTGACGATGCGGCCGGCCGCCGCCGCGCGGATGTTATCGAGAAGAAGATTCGTGAGCAGGAACGGCGCCAGATGATTGACCGCAAACGTCTTCTCGATCCCATCGACGGACAATTCGCGACGCGCGAACACGGCGCCGGCATTGTTGATCAATACGTCGATCCGCGCGTAGGACTTGTCGATGGCCTCGGCGAGGCGGCGAATTTCGCGCTGCGACAGTAAATCCGCCAGAAAGACTGCCGGCGACTGTCCGCCTGCCACCGCGGCAACGTCCTTCCTTGCCGCTTCGGCGCGCTCCGCGTCACGGCAGATCATCACGACCAGGGCTCCCCGGCGCGCCAGCTCGCGCGCGCTCGCCAATCCGATGCCGCTGCTCGCTCCCGTAATGACGACCGTCTTGTCTTTCATGTCTGTCTCCGTAGTTTGCGAAAAGAGCGAGTCCGACAAATCGCGGCTTGCGTCTCAAGATGACCGGCCGCCGAGCGGCGGCATCGCCGGTTCATGGCCGCGAATGACGCGCCTGCCGAACCACATCCGGCGAAGCAAACCATCCTTGCGGATCAAAGTGTGGTAGAGGGCACCGGCGACATGCAGGGCGATCAGGGCCCAGAGCAAGCGGGAAATCACATAGTGAGCGGTACGTAGGTTGTAGACCCAAAAGTCGGCTGGAATCGCCGGGTGCTGGCCGATCAGGAGCCCCAGAATGCCGGTCTCGATCGCCATCGAGAGACCGATGGCGGCCATGCCGATGACCGCAATGTAAAGCAGCCGGTGCGACACCCACGCCAATTTGTCGAACATGGAACTTCCGCTTGGGGCCGCGGCGGGACGATCGGTGCTGAAGCGGATCAGGAGCCGCAATAGCATCAATGTCAAAATCAGGATACCGCCGGCCATGTGGCCGCGCAGCGCCTCGCCCTTCATCGGGTCGCTGTTGGGGATTTTCGCCATCACCAAGGTGCCGAGAACGAGCGCGACCGGGATCAGAAGCGCGAGGATCCAGTGCAACACGACCAGCAACGGATGATAACGGGACACTTGCGGCATTTCTTCTCATCCGGCTGCAACGAGGAAAGCGGCGAGGCTTGTGAGCAAGTCGATCGCCCAGCCGCCGCGTCAGACGACCAAAATAAATCTCCTTGACGAAGAATTCAAATTCAAATTTGAATTTTAAATATCACGTTCTGTTGAAGGCTCAACGCTATGGGAAATGCTCGAATAACCAAGATGGAATGAAGCGAGTCGCCGACTGCCGCGCGCAAGCGCTGCGGTGCTGGCCTCGTCAGAGTTCCTTGCGCGCTTCGCGGGCGACGGCTTCGAGCCCCGCCAAGGCGTAACGGAACATATGGCGGGCAAGTGCGGGGGCATCATCAGGATCGAGTCCCAAGGCCGGCAGCGCTCGTGCCACATGGCGGCGGTCGGCAACGATCAGCATGCATATCGGCGCCATTAGGCTGATGCATCCACGGGCGACCGCCGGATGGTCTTCGGGAAGCTTCATCAACTCGGCGATGAATTGCCGCAATAGCCGCGCTCTTGGAAGGATCACCTTCTCCTTGGTCTCCAGCATCGTCGGCGAAGGCGCCACCATCTCTCGGCCGAGCACACGAAGAACCCATGAGGAGGAAAGAGGGCCAGTTAGCGCTTGAGCGACAACGTCGAGGGCCGCTTCAAGCTTGGCCTTAGGATCGCTTTTTCCAGCCACCGCAGCCAAAATTGCATCGGGTGAGAAGAGACGATTGCGGGCTTCCTCGAGCACGGCCGCGTGAAGCCCCTCGATGCCGCCGAAATAATAGTTCACCGCTGCCGTATTGGCACCGGCCCGCTCGCAGATTTCCTTCGCGGTCGCGCGATCAAAGCCCTTTTCCGCGAACTCCCGGCCTGCGGCCTCCAGCAACTGCAACTGCGTGTCTTGCCGATCTTCCGCCGGCTTCGGAGAGCTGAGGCGGCCCCGAAATGCGACCCGTCGTTTCATCGAGTTTCGAATCCTCAAGCCTCATCGGCGACGCTTGAACTTATAGACGCCTAATCCTTCCGTTGAAACTTCAAATTCAAATTCGGATTTGGCCGGCGTCAAAGCCCGGGCGTCTCACGCCTCCAGATTGAACAGCTTCGCCGCGGTGCGACCGAGGATGTCGGCCTTTTGGTCGTCGCTGAGCGAGGTGGAAGCAAAGATATGATCCACGGGGCTGAGTTGCCAGGGATAGGGATAGTCGCTGCCCAGCACGATCTGGCTGGCGCCGACTTGCGCCGCCAGATGGCGGATCGCCTCGGGCGTGAACACGAGCGAGTCGAAATAGATCTGCTTGAGATATTCGCTAGGCGCCTTCTTCAGCTTGATCTCGGGATTGCAGCCCGCCGGGCTGACCATGCAGGCATGGTCGGAGCGATCGGCATAGGACGGTAGGTAGCCGCCGCCATGGGCGGCGATCAATTTCAATCCGGGAAAGCGATCGAGCGTGCCCTCGAAGATGAGGTGCGACAGCGCAATCGTCGTGGCGAGCGGATGGGCGATGGTGTTGTCGAGCCAGCCATTGCCCGACAGCCGCTTGGCAAGCTCGGGCACGCCGCGCGGATGGATGAACAGGGGCACGCCGAGATCTTCCGCCTTGGCCCAGACGGGATGGAACCTGGAATCGGAAAAATCGACGCCATTCACCGAGTCGCCGATCGCGGCGCCCTTCAAACCCTGCTTCTTCACGGCGGTCTCAAGCTCTTGCACGGCGAGATCGGGTGCCTGCAAGGTGAGGGAAGCGAACGCGGCGAAGCGGTCGGACTTTGAGGCGCAGAATTCGGCCAGTTTTTCGTTCTGGAGCTTGACAATTTGCGCGCCAAGGTCGCGCTCGCGATTATACCAGAAGGGGTTGATCGACAGGATTTCCATGTCGACGGCCTGCGCGTCCATCGCCGCGAGCCGTTGACCAATATCGATAAACGCCTCGCTTGCGCCGTTGATGGGCCCGACCTAGAGCTTGATGCCGTCCTCGCCGAGCAGCGCGCCGGCCTCGCGGAAATGGCAATGGGAGTGCACGTCGATCGTCTTGACCCGCTTGCCGTTGACCATCACGGGCAACTTCTGCCGCGCCGGCTGCTGAGCGTGTGCGCTCCGCAAGAGACCGCAGCCGCAAAAGACGACGCCGGTGGCAACAGCGGCGGTGCCGGCTTTGAGAAAATCGCGGCGTGCGGTCATACGGTTTCTCCCATGGCTCTTGTTTGCGGGGTGACCTGCTATCGCCACCCGTGCCGGTTTATTGGAGCATAACGTAAGACATGCCGCGGACCTTCAGCAAGACGGGCGCACGCCGGTCAGACCCCTCAATGCTTCAAGATTTTGGCAAGGAAAGCCTTCGCACGTTCCGACTTCGGGGCATCGAAGAACGCCGTCGCCTCGGCCGTTTCAACGATCTCGCCGTCGTCCATGAAGAGCACCCGGTTCGCCACGCCCCTTGCAAAGCCCATCTCATGGGTGACGCAAACCATGGTCATGCCCTGCCGCGCCAATCCGGTCATCACGTCGAGCACCTCGTTGACCATTTCCGGGTCGAGCGCCGAGGTCGGCTCGTCGAACAGCATGACCTCGGGATCGAGCGCCAGCGCGCGGGCGATCGCCACCGCGTGCCTCAACGCCCTTTGGCGCGGCGAGGCGGCGATGCCGTTTTGCGCAGAAACAGCCAATTTTTGTAAGAAAGCGACTAGACATGCCGGGCGGATGCCTCGCAGAATAAAGCCGAAATCCTGCGGGCACACCGAAACTTGATCCTGATCAAGGCCCTTATTCCCGCTCGACATTAATCGTCAAAACGCTCTAAAAAGAGCGCAACGCCGCTTTGAACCTCACGCGCCATTTCCAGGTTTTGCGATGGATTACAGCCACTACTTCCGCGCCGCCCTCAGCCGCCTGCATGACGAGCGCCGCTACCGGGTTTTTGCCGATCTGGAACGCATCGCTGGCCGGTTTCCGCACGCGGTGTGGCATTCGCCGAAGGAGCCGCGGAACGTCGTGATCTGGTGCTCCAACGACTATCTTGGAATGGGGCAGCACCCGAAAGTCGTAGGCGCGATGGTCGAGACCGCGACGCGGTCGGGCACCGGCGCAGGCGGAACCCGCAACATCGCGGGCACTCACCACCCGCTGGTGCAGCTTGAACAGGAGCTCGCCGATCTGCACGGCAAGGAAGCTGCGCTACTGTTCACTTCGGGCTATGTCTCCAACGAGACCGGCATTTCGACGATCGCGAAGCTTATTCCGAATTGCCTGATCCTCTCGGACGCGCTCAACCACAATTCGATGATCGAGGGCATTCGCCAGGCCGGTTGCGAGCGCCAGGTGTTCCGCCACAGCGACGTGGCCCACCTCGAAGAGTTGTTGCGCGCCGCCGGACCCGATCGGCCGAAGCTGATCGCGTGCGAGAGCCTTTATTCGATGGACGGCGATATCGCGCCGCTTGCGAGGATCTGCGATCTGGCCGAGCGCTATGGCGCCATGACCTATGTCGACGAGGTTCACGCCGTCGGCATGTACGGCCCGCGCGGCGGCGGCATTGCCGAGCGTGACGGCGTCATGCACCGCATCGACGTTCTGGAAGGCACTCTCGCCAAGGCCTTTGGCTGTCTCGGCGGCTATATCGCCGCAAGCGCGGAGATCATCGACGCGGTCCGCTCCTACGCGCCCGGTTTCATTTTCACCACCGCGCTGCCGCCCGCGATCTGTTCCGCTGCAACGGCGGCGATCCGGCATCTGAAAACCTCGGGCTGGGAGCGCGAGCGCCACCAGGATCGCGCCGCCCGCGTCAAGGCAATCCTGACCGCTGCAGGGCTACCCGTGATGTCGAGCGACACCCATATCGTGCCGCTGTTCGTCGGCGACCCCGAAAAATGCAAGCGGGCCTCCGATCTTCTGCTGGAAGCGCACGGTATCTACATCCAGCCGATCAACTATCCCACGGTCGCCAAGGGCACCGAGCGGCTGCGGATCACCCCTTCGCCCTACCACGACGACGTCCTGATCGATCAGCTTGCCGAAGCCTTGCTGCAGGTTTGGGAGAAGCTTGGCCTGCCGCTGAAGGAAAAGTCGCTGGCGGCGGAATAACGTTAACCTGCCGACCGCGGCGTGACCTCGGCTTTAGCCGGTCACGCGCCGTGCGTTGCCCGTCCAATCCGGCTATACTCCCCGCGGCCTCGTGGTTCGAGACGCGCGGCGTTGCCGCGCTCCTCACCATGAGGGTTTTAAGACCTCATCCTGAGGAGGCGCGAAGCGCCGTCTCGAAGGATGAAGCTACCAGACGTTTAAGGGAGTAAGCAGCGATGCTGCACGACTGGGGCGTGATCGCGGCCGCGTTCGGCTATATCGGGTTCCTGTTTTTCGTGGCGAGCTACGGCGACCGCCTGTCGCCGAGCCAGCGCGGCCGCGCCAGCGGGCTGATCTATCCCCTGTCGCTGGCGATCTATTGCACTTCCTGGACGTTCTTCGGCTCGGTCGGGTTCGCGACCCGCACCAGTTTCGACTTTCTGGCGATCTATATCGGTCCGATCCTGTTGGTCGGGCTCTGCACGCCATTGCTGCTCCGCGTGATCAAGCTGGCAAAGTCGCAAAACATCACCTCGATCGCCGATTTCATCGCCGCGCGATACGGCAAGAGCCAGGCGGTGGCCGCGACCGTCGCCCTGATCGCAATGATCGGGTCGGTCCCCTACATCGCCCTTCAGCTCAAGGCGGTGGCCTCCTCGCTTGAAACGATCCTGAGCGAAGACCAGGCGATTTCCTCAATTCCGATCCTCGGCGACATCGCGCTCACCGCCACGCTGGCGATGGCGGCTTTCGCGGTATTGTTCGGAACCCGCCAGGCCGATGCGACCGAGCACCAGCACGGCCTGATGCTGGCGATCGCCACCGAATCCATCGTCAAACTGGTCGCCTTTATCTCCGCCGGCGCCTTCGTCACTTTCTGGATGTTCACCCCCGTCGAGCTGGTCGAACGTGCGATGAAAACGCCGGAGGCAGTGCGCGCCATCGAGTATATGCCCTCAGTCGGCAACTTTCTGACCATGGTGTTATTGTCGTTTTGCGCGATCATGCTGCTGCCGCGCCAGTTTCACGTCAGCGTGGTCGAGAACTCGAGCAACGCCGAAGTGGGCCGCGCACGCTGGCTGTTCCCGCTCTATCTGGTCGCGATCAACCTGTTCGTGATTCCGATCGCGCTCGCAGGACTCATCACCTTTCCCTTCGGCGTGGTTGACAGCGACATGTTTGTGCTGGCGCTGCCGGTGGAGGGAAACGCGCCGTTGCTCAGCATCGCGGTGTTTGTCGGAGGCCTGTCGGCGGCAACCGCGATGGTGATCGTGGAGTGCGTGGCCCTTTCGGTGATGGTCTCCAACGATATCGTGATGCCGCTGGTGCTGCAGCGCGGGCGCGAATCGCGCGCCGGCCAGAAGAATTTCGGCCGCTTCCTGCTCGGGGTTCGCCGTTTTGCGATCTTTGCCATCATGGCGATGGCCTATTCCTACTATCGGGCGCTCGGCCACGCCCAATTGGCGGCGATCGGCCTGTTGTCCTTTGCCGCCATCGCCCAGCTTGCGCCGGCGTTCTTCGGCGGCCTGTTCTGGCAACGCGCCACCGCGCGCGGCGCAATGGCCGGCATGCTGGTCGGCTTTGCGGTGTGGAGCTACACGCTGTTTCTGCCGAGCTTCCTTGACGGCACGACCTCGGGCTTCGAATTGCTGCAGCACGGCCCGTTCGGCATCGAAGCATTGCGACCGCAGGCGCTGTTCGGCGCCAATTTGCCGCCGCTTCTGCATGGCGTGCTGTGGTCGCTCTCGCTCAACCTTCTGGCCTATTTCGGGCTGTCGCTCGGCCGGCAACCCTCATCGATCGAACGGTTGCAGGCGGACCTGTTCGCACCCAACGTGCTGACGCCGATGACGCCGACGTTCCGGCGCTGGCGCACCACGGTGACGGTGCAGGACATCCAGAGCACGGTCGCGCAATATCTCGGGCCGGACCGCGCCCGCGATTCGTTCGAAGCCTTTGCCGTCACCCACAACACCGATCTCGACCCCGCGGCAGCGGCGGATTTCGAACTGCTCCAGCATGCCGAACACCTGATCGCATCCTCGATCGGGGCGGCCTCTTCGCGCCTGGTGATGTCGCTGCTGCTGCGCAAGCGCACCGTCTCGGCCAAGGCCGCGCTCAAACTGCTCGACGACTCGCACGCCGCGCTGCATTTCAACCGCGAGATATTGCAGACCGCGCTGAACCATGTGCGGCAGGGCATCGCTGTGTTCGATGCCGATCTGCAGCTGATCTGCTCCAACCGCCAGTTCGGCGAAATCCTAGCCTTGCCGCCGCATCTGGTCCAGATCGGAATTCCCTTGAGCGAAATCCTTGAATTCATGACGGCCATCACGCCTTCGGATTTCGGCGAAAAGGATTCTATGATGGCAAAGCGGCTCGCCGCCTATACCACCGAAGGCGAGTCCTATCTGGAGCGTCTGCCCGATCGGCACATGGTAATCGAAGTACGCTCCAACCGGATGCCCGGCGGCGGTCTCGTCATTACCTTTTCCGACGTCACGCCGTCCTTCGAGGCAGCCGAGGCGCTGGAACGCGCCAACGCCACGCTGGAAAAGCGCGTGCGGGACCGGACCGAGGAGTTGACGCTGTTGAATTCGGAACTGGCGCTCGCCAAGAGCGCCGCCGAGGACGCCAGTATTTCGAAGACGCGTTTCCTGGCGGCGGCAAGCCACGACATCCTCCAGCCGCTGAACGCCGCGCGGCTATATGTGACGAGCCTCGTCGAGCGCCAGCACGGCGGCGAGGATTCAAGGCTCGTCGAGAACATCGATGATTCGCTGGAGGCGATCGAAGAAATCATCGGGGCGCTTCTGGATATTTCCCGGCTCGATGCCGGCGCCATGGCGACCTCGACCACGAGTTTCAAAATCGGCGACCTGATGCGTTCGCTGGAGATCGAATTTGCACCGATCGCACGGGCCAAGGGATTGAAGCTGACATTCGTGCCGTGCTCGCTGCCGGTCGAATCCGATCGTCTGCTGCTGCGGCGGCTGTTGCAGAACCTGATTTCCAACGCCATCAAGTATACCCCGCGCGGGCGGGTGCTGGTCGGGTGCCGCCGTCACGGCGAGTCGCTGCGGATCGGCATTTACGACACCGGCGTCGGCATTCCCGTGCTCAAGCGTGGCGAAATTTTCAAGGAGTTTCATCGGCTGGAGCAGGGCGCGCGAATCGCGCGCGGGCTTGGGCTGGGATTGTCGATCGTCGAGCGGCTTGCCCGCGTCCTCAACCACGGCATTGCGCTTGATTCCAACGCCAGCGGCGGCTCGTTCTTCTCGGTGACGGTGCCGACCGCCAAGGCCGTCAACCACACCGCCGCCGTCACCAGCGCAACGCCGCTTTCCAGAACGCCGATGAGCGGCTCCCTGATCGTGTGCATTGAAAACGACGCCGCGATCCTGGACGGCATGAAAACGCTGTTGACCGGATGGGACGCCGAGGTGATCGCGGCGACCGATCCCGAAGCCGCCATCGAGGCGATCGAGGCCGCCGGCAAGCGGGTGACCGGCCTTTTGGTCGACTATCACCTCGATCGCGGCAACGGCATCGCCGCGATTCGCGACATCCGCCGCCGGTTTGGCGATGGCATTCCGGCGATCCTGATCACCGCCGATCGCAGCCCGCATGTGCGGGCTGCTGCGCGGGAAGAGAACGTCGCGGTGCTCAACAAGCCGGTCAAGCCGGCATCGCTGCGGGCGCTGCTCGGTCAGTGGCGCACGCAGCAGATGGTGGCGGCGGAATAGTCGTAATCACACGCTTGGCCGCCACTGGCCGCCGGCGATTTTCGCGGCCGCAATTACCGCCTGCGTGCGGCTCTCGACGCCGAGCTTTTGCAGGATCGCCGATACGTGCGCCTTGATGGTCGCCTCCGATACCCCAAGCTCGTAGGCGATCTGCTTGTTGAGCAGGCCTTCCGAGAGCATCATCAGCACGCGCACCTGTTGCGGCGTCAGCGTCACCAGCCGATCGCGAAGGCGCGCCAGCTCCGGATCGGTGGCCGATGACAGATCGGTGTCCGGCGGTATCCAGACGTCACCGTCCATCACTTTCATGATTGCATCGCGCAGCGTATCGACGCCGAAGCGTTTCGGAATAAACCCGGAGGCGCCGAAATCAAGCGACCGGCGGATCGTGCCTCCGTCGTCGCTGGCGGATACGATCACCACCGGAATGGCCGGATATTGCGCACGCAGGTAAATTAGTCCGGAAAAGCCGGAGATTCCCGGCATCGTCAGATCAAGCAGAACCAGATCGACATCGGAATCCTGCTCAAGCAGCGCCGTCAGTTCTTCAAACGATCCCGCCTCGTCAATCCTGGCCGAAGCCACGACGCTCGCCACCGCCTGCCGCAGCGCGTCGCGGAACAGCGGATGGTCGTCGGCAATCACAAGGTGGGTGGTGGCGGCGGCAGTCATCTACTTCTTGCAAAGAGTTACGGCAACCCGTGAACGGCTCCCAGAGGCATGCAGAGCCAAACGAATTGTCCCCCGGCGAACGACCGCATGCAAGCGCACAATATCGCCATGCGGAATGGCGGTTAATCACCGCGCGGCTTGTGCGCCGCAATAGAGTTATTGCGCGCAGGTGATGCGGTACCCCGAAACGCGGAACTAGATTGGACGTTCCGACACAGCGGGCCGAAAGTCTTATTGGGAGAGTTTTCACGGCGATGTTACCGTGGTGACAACCTCGTGGACCAATTCGAGCCTGATCCGGCGCATGGGGACGAGCTTGGCAACAACAGTTTCGGGGAGAGCGAACAAAATGGCAATGGCAGCAGTAGCGGGTAGCGGCGACGTCCGCACCGGAGGGATGACCGGAGAAGAACGAAAAGTCATTTTCGCGTCTTCGCTGGGCACGGTGTTCGAGTGGTATGACTTCTATATCTATGGAACGCTGGGTGCCTTCCTCGCGAAATACTTCTTCTCCAACGTGCCGCCGAATGTCGGCTTCATCTTCGCGCTGCTCGCCTTTGCCGCCGGCTTTGCAGTGCGGCCGTTCGGAGCGCTGATCTTCGGCCGTCTCGGCGACATGATCGGTCGCAAGTACACCTTCCTGATCACGATGACGCTGATGGGCATCGGCACCTTCTTCATCGGGGTGATCCCCGGCTACGCCACCTGGGGCATCGCGGCGCCGGTCGTGCTGATCGCCTTGCGCCTGGTGCAGGGCCTTGCGCTCGGCGGCGAATATGGCGGTGCGGCGACCTATGTGGCCGAGCACGCGCCGAAGAACAGGCGCGGCTACTACACTTCCTGGATCCAGACCACCGCAACGCTCGGCTTGTTCATGGCCTTGCTGCTCATTCTTGGCATTCGGACCTGGATGGGCGAGGCAACCTTTGGCGATTGGGGCTGGCGCATTCCGTTCCTTCTCTCGGGCATCCTTCTGATCATCTCGATCTGGATCCGGCTGACCCTGAACGAGTCGCCGATCTTCCAGAAGATGAAGGACGAGGGCAAGACCTCGAAGCGGCCGCTGACCGAAAGCTTCGCCGAATGGTCGAACGCCAAGATCGCGCTGCTTGCGTTGTTTGGCGCAACCGCGGGTGAAGCCGTAGTTTGGTACGGCGGGCAATTCTATGCACTGTTCTTCCTGACCCAGACCCTCAAAGTGCCCGGCGTCACCGCGCAGATCATGATCGTGGTCGCGCTTGCGCTCGGCACGCCAGGCTTCATCTTGTTCGGCTGGCTTTCGGACAGGATCGGCCGCAAGCCGATCATCCTGGCCGGCTTCCTGCTCGCGGCGCTGACCTACTTCCCGATCTTCAAGGGAATTACCCACTTCGCCAATCCCAAGCTTGAAGCCGCGCTGGCGTCAGCACCGGTGACGGTCATCGCCGACCCCTCCGAGTGCTCGTTCCAGTTCAAGGCCACCGGAACCGAGAAATTCACCACCGGCTGCGACATCGCCAAGTCCGGCCTGGTCAATTTGTCGGTGAACTACCAGAAACAGGATGCGCCAAAGGGAACGCCGGCGCAGGTGAAAGTCGGCGAGCAGACGTTGGCCGCCACGTCGCCGGATTTCGCCAAGGCGTTGCCTGCGGCCATCAAGACCCATGGCTATCCGGCATCGGCCGATCCCGCCGAGATCAACCATGTGATGACGGTGGTGCTGCTGTGGGTGCTGGTGATCTATGTGACGCTGGTCTACGCACCGATCGCGGCCTGGCTGGTTGAACTGTTCCCCAGCCGCATCCGCTATAGCAGCATGTCGCTGCCCTACCATATCGGCAACGGCTGGTTCGGCGGCTTCCTGCCGGCCACCGTGTTCGCGATCGTGGCCGCGACCGGAAACATCTACTCCGGTCTCTGGTATCCGGTCCTGGTCGCGCTGATGAGCCTAGTCGTCGGCTTCCTGTTCCTGCCGGAAACCAAGGACGTCGATATCAGGACGAACTGATCGCCCGTTGGATAACGGGGTGCTATCCTCGACGCGATTGATGTAGCAAACCGGCCGCGGGTCGCTTCCCGCGGCCGGTTTTGCTTTGGGTATCGCTTATTGTGGGCCGGCGGCCCCGACAAATTGCAGCACGATCTCGCGCCGGTGCGGACGCCGACGATGCTCGATCAGGTAGATCGCCTGCCACGTTCCGAGCATCAGCCTGCCCTTCAGAACCGGGATTTGCTGCGAAGTCGTCGTCAGCATGGTCTTGACATGGGCCGGCATGTCGTCCGGGCCTTCGGTATTGTGGCTCCATCCGGCGTTCTCCGGCGCAAGCCGGTCGAGCGCGGCCGTCAAATCCGCAAGCACCGACGGATCGGCGTTTTCCTGGATCGTGAGCGACGCCGAAGTATGGCGGATGAACAGTGTGACCACGCCCTCGACGGCGCGAACATCCCTCACGAACTCGGCGATCTCGGCGGTGAGGTCGACAAAGCCGCGTCCGGAGGTTTCGACAGTGAGGGCTGAGGATACAATGGCGGTTCCGGTGACGGAGGAGAGCGGCGTGCGAGACGATGATTTTGGCGAAGTCATTAATGGTCCTCGGTATGTCGTCCCCGCGGAAACAGCTTCGGTGCCTCAAATCTTGCCGCCGACGTCCTTCTGCATCCGATTGGCCATCTCGATCAGCCGTCGCCACGCCCGCTCGACAAACGACATCACGCGATCCATGTCGCGGTCGCTCGGCAATGGAAACTCGATTTTGCGCTCACTCTCGGCCACTTTCGGCTCGGCCGGCTTGAGCGAGTCCGATTTCGGCAACGGCTCGTCGATCTTGCCCGAAACGGTGGGCTCGCGCGCCGCCAGCTCAGCCTTGAGTTTTTCCAGCTCCGCTTTGGATTTTTCATTCTCCGCTTGCAGCCTGCCGATTTCCGCGTCAAGCGCGGCGCGTTCGTCGGGTACGGCATAACAGGCCCAGCCCGCGCCGGTGTTGTTGCAGGTCGAGACGGCACCGGTGCGGGTATCCAGCCTGATCACGCCATCGGAGACCTGAGACAGAACATAGCGGCCGTTCTCGCCGTCGGGCATGGGTTGCGCGGCAACACTGGGCATTTCGCCAAGGATCAATGCAGCAAGGGCGATGGCGAATTTCGGCGATGTCGCTGTGCTCATGGGGATGCTCCGCCTCGAGGCCGATGTCACACTTCCCTGTGCTTTCCTGCCTCGGATCTAGACTTGCGAGCGGTAGGGCGCGCGTCCTGACTTCAACGCGTCGACCAGCAATTCGATCCGATCCTGCCCCCAGAATACCTCGCCGTCCAGAACATAGGCCGGCGAACCGAAGACGTCGGCGGCAAGCGCGTCGTGGCGGTTCTGCTCGTAGATCTTGCCGATCTCCTCGCTTCCCGACCGCTCCACCAATTGTCGGCCGGGAAGTCCGGATTCGTCGGCCAGTCCGATCAGGGTCGCAGGTTCTGCCAGATTGAGCTGGCCTTCCCATACGGCCGGGAATGCCCGGCGCAGGAAGGGATCGGGATCGTGACCGGCCTCGATCGCCGCGATCACGACGCCATCCGCGAGCCTCACGTTGAAGGGCCAATGCGCCGGCTGAAGATGGAAATTCAGCCCGCGCTTTTCGCGCCAGCGCTGCAACTCAACCATGCGATAGCGCTGTCTCACCGGATGACGCTTCGGCAACGGCAACCCACCGGTTTCCGAAAACAGAACCGCAAGCACCACCGGCTTGTGATTCACTTTGAGATCGTGGGCACTGACGACCTCCCGAAACAATTTGTGCCCGATATAGGCCCAGGGAGACAGAAGCGAGAAGTAATAGTCGATCTGACGCGGCATGCGGTCTCCTCGAAATTCCAACGATCGCACGCATCCCAACAGAGGCGCTTGCGCGATGCAAGATTGATCGTCGAGAGAGAGCTTCCAACGGCAACAAATCGCGGCTGCATACCAAAACGTCGCACCGAGGGGCGCGGGCTTGTTCCGCGCGATCCGCGCCCCACGCATTTATTCATCCCATGATCGCGACGCCGGGCTGTCGAGCCCACGCGGCACCCAAGAGGACGCTGACGCAGCGATGACGCGCGGGGTCGCCGGCTAAATTTTGCCCGTGATATGTCCTGCTGCTGCAGTGCGGCGACCGACCCACAGCCGGGCTCCGACAACCCGAATAAATTCAGTTATTTCAATGGAATAGATAGCTGTGACGCAATCTTGACTTGATTCGGTGCGGTCAGTATGGTCCGCGCGGCTTTTGAGGGCGACGGGGCGTCGTTTTCCATCCCACGCAGCATCGTTTCGGGTCTCCGCAGCATGGCGCAAGGCACGAATCACGGCGAAGATGGAAACGGCGACAAATCGTCTCCCGACGAGGCCGCGCTTTCCGCAAGGCTCGGAAGTCTGGAGCAGCGGTTGTCCGAAATTCGGGACAGCCGAAACATCAGGACTGACCAACCTGGAGGTGGAGATAGCGGAGCCAGAGCCTCGGCGATGGCGCGCGGTCTCCGGCTTTCCTCGGAGTTGATTGCCGGCGTTGTCGTCGGAGCGCTGCTTGGCTGGGCTTTCGACCGTTTGCTGTCGACGTCGCCTTTCGGGCTCATCGCGTTCGTCCTGCTCGGCTTTGCGGCCGGCGTGCTGAACGTGATCAGATCGGCAGGTGTTGCTCCGGACGGAACCGGCCGTTAAGGAAAGCCGGATGATTTTGAACGAAGAACGCCGGCGTGGCCGGCGCTACCTTAAGAAGATGCCGCGCGGATGATCGATCCGATTGAACAGTTCAACATCGAAAAGCTCTTCACGATTGGCCATATCGGCAATCAGGAGATCGCCTTCACCAATTCATCCGCTTACATGTTCGGCTCGGTAGCGCTGATTTCGCTGCTGATGGTCGGTGCCGGCCGGCAACTGGTGCCCGGACGGCTGCAGTCGGTGGCCGAGATCAGCTACGAATTCGTCGCCAACACCATACGATCGAACGCCGGCAAGGACGGAATGAAGTTCTTTCCGCTGGTGTTTTCGATCTTCATGCTGCTGACCGTTTCCAACATCATCGGCGTCATTCCCTACGGGTTTACGATTTCGAGCCACATCATCGTCACGGCCGCACTGGCGGTGATGGTGTTCCTCACCGTACTGATTTACGGCTTCTACAAGAACGGTCTGAAATTCTTCAAACTGTTTGTGCCGAGCGGCATTCCGATTTTCATCCTCCCGCTCGTCGTGTTCATCGAGGTGTTCTCGTTCTTCCTGCGGCCGATCTCGCACTCGGTTCGTCTGTTTGCGAACATGCTGGCGGGACACATCGCGCTTGCGGTTTTCGCGAGCTTCATTCCGATGCTGGCGGGCCTCGGCATTGCCGGTTATGCCGGCGCCGTTCTGCCGCTCGGCATGGTGATCGCGCTGACCGCGCTTGAACTGCTGGTCGCGTTTCTTCAGGCCTACGTCTTCACCATCCTCACCGTCATCTACATCAACGATGCTATCCATCCGGGCCACTGATCCGGCCTCACTACCAAACCTCAAGAAGGAGTTCGTTTCATGGATCCGATTGCCGCGAAGTACATTGGCGCTGGTATTGCCTGCATTGGCATGGGTGGCGCCGGCGCGGGCGTGGGCATCATCTTCGGCAACTATCTTGCCGCTGCGGTGCGCAACCCTTCGGCAGCCCAGGGTCAGTTCGGCAACCTGATTTTCGGTTTCGCCGTGACCGAAGCGCTCGGCATCTTCTCGCTGCTGATCGCGCTCTTGCTGCTGTTCGCGCTCTGATCCAACGCCGATTCTCGGCCAATGAGATTTGGGAATCTGAATCTCACTTAGCCGGACAGGAGAAGCCCGTGGCTGAAAGTCATGGCAACGCCAAGGGCGCGGCCGCCCACACCGAGGCCGAGGGCGGCCACAAGGCGCCGTTCCCGCCGTTCCAGAAAGACACCTTTGCTTCGCAGTTGGTGTCGCTTCTGATCGCGTTCGTCGCGCTGTACCTGATCGTCTCGCGTATCGCGCTGCCGCGCGTCGGCAAGACGATCGACATGCGCCAGGACGCGATCGACGGCGATCTGGCGGAGGCGCAAAAGCTGAAGGATGAGTCCGACGGCGCGCTGAAGGCCTACGAAGCCGAATTGGCGGCAGCGCGCTCCCGCGCGCAGGCAATCGGCGCCGAGACCCGCGAAAGGCTGAGCGCGGCGTCCGAAGCCGAGCGCAAGACGCTGGAAGAGCGGTTGGCGCTCAAGCTGGCCGACGCCGAAAAGACCATCGCATCGACGCGCGAGGCGGCGATGCGCAACGTTCGCGGCATCGCCGCGGACGCGGCCTCCGCCATCGTGCAACGGCTGACCGGCGTCGCGCCGGACGGCTCGTCGGTGGGGCAGGCCGTTGACGCGTCCTTGAAAGGATAAGTTCGATGTTCGCCGAACCGGAATTTTGGGTCGCCGTCGCTTTCGTCATCCTGATGAGCGTGTTCGCCTATCTCGGCGTCCACCGCACCGTGCTGAAGGCGCTCGACAATCGCAGCGAGCGCATCAAGGCCGAACTCGACGATGCCCGACGTCTCAAGGAGGAGGCGGCAAAGTTGCTTGCGGAATACAAGGCGCGGCGCGCCACCGCGGAACGCGAGGCGCAGGACATCATCGCCTCGGCAAAGACCGAGGCCGAGCGCATCGCGTCCGAAGCCAAGACCAAGATGGAAGATTTTGTTGCCCGGCGCACCAAGACCGCCGAGAGCAAGATCGCGCTGGCCGAGGCGCAGGCGCTTGCCGACGTGCGCGCTGCCGCGGCCGACGCCGCGGTAACCGCCGCCTCCACCATCCTGTCGCAAACCGTGAAGGGCGGCCTCGCGGAGGATCTGCTGGCGAAGGGCATCGCCGAAGTTCGCGAAAAGCTGAACTGACGATTTCGATTCGAAAAAGCAAAGGCCGGCGCGATCGTCTCGCGCCGGCTTTTCTTTACCCCAAGCGATCACGGTTATCTCTTCCGCGGCGGTTTCGGCTCCGGCGTCAACGCCTGCGGATCGAAGCCAATGTAGAAGATGTAGTTCTCACTGGTGAGGCCCGGCGGCATCGTATAGCCAAGGTCTTCCCCGACCAGACTGAACGGCACGGTGGCGTCCTCCGACATCGCCACCGTGGTCCGGTAGACCTTGGTGGAAATCACCTTCTCATGGATGCCGGTCTGCACCACGGCGACACGAAGCGGGATTTCGACGGTCGCCGGCGCTCCCGCAGGGCCGGCAATGACACGGCCCTGAATACCGATCCGGGCGATGATCTGGCCGCTCGATCGCGTACAGTCGCGTGCGGTCCGCGTGATGGTCGCCTGATAGCGCAGCTCGCTTGCGACCGGCTGCTTGCCGGGCGGAGCTACCGAATAGGTGGAGGCGCCGGCGCGAATTCTTACGGCCGGACAATCCAGTTCGACGCCATCCGGCGCCGGCGGCGCTTCGCCCACGGCCTGCGATTTCGAGCCGAACAGTTGGCTGAACCGGTCGCCGATTGTCGGAAGCGAACTGGAATCCTGCGAGGCTGAGAACGTGTTGCTGGTCCCGCTGCATCCCGCAAGCAGCACACCGGCGGTCGCAAGCCCAAGCGTGAGGCGCGCGGGGCCTGCCCGACCAGCCACCGCAGCCCGCTCGATCAGCCTGTGACGCATTGCCCAGAAATCCCCGACGAAAAGCCGTCCGCTCGTTTAGCGCGCCGGCCGAAGGGCGCGCGCGGCTGCTTATAGCAGTGCAATGGCGGCAAACCCAAGGCACCTGTCACAATGTTGAAACCAAAGGTTAACCGCGGAAATCCTCGGGCAGTAAGCCAAACAACAGATGATCCTGCCAGACCCCGTTGATGCAGAGATAGCGCCGCGCCAGACCCTCGCGGGTGAAGCCGCACTTTTCCAGCACCCGGATCGATGGCGCATTGGAGGGAATACAGGCGGCTTCGATGCGGTGCAGATTGAGCTCTCCGAACAGCGTCGGCAACAGCACGCGCAGGGCCGTCGTCATATAGCCGCGATGGGCGTGGGGCTGCCCCACCCAGTAGCCGATCGTGCCGGCCTGGACTATGCCGCGGCGCACATTTGCCAGCGTCACCCCACCGATCATCGCGCCGTCGGACTCCCGGAACACGACGAACGGATATGACCTGTCGGCGGCTACATCCTCGGCATAGCGGCGCAGCCGGCGGCGGTAGCCCGAACGCGTCAGATCGTCGGATGGCCAGATCGGCTCCCACGGCGTCAGATAATTCCGGCTGACTTCGCGCAAATGCGCCCATTGCAGAAAATCCGACATCTGCGGGGCGCGCAACAGCAAACCGTGGCCACGCGGCGCAAGCGCGGCCGGTCCGCTCGACGGCAAACGAAACAGGGCCATGCGTGAAACTCCCCGATGCTTTAACCTCGCCGCCGCGCAAGGGCCTTCAATGCAGGCGTGCTTTGACCTTCGACCTCGTCAATCCTTCCGCAAAAGCGACCGCCGTGTCCAGCCCCCTTCCGCTGCCAAGCGCTACGACGGCCGGGCGGCTGCGCGACAACAGGCCCCGCGCCGCATTTCGTGTCGATTCCACGTTCACGGCATCGATCCGGGCCACCAGCTCCTCGACCGCCAAAGGGCGGCCATAGGCCAGTACGTGACGCGCAAGCTGCTCGGCGCGGGAGCTGCAGCTCTCCAGCGCCATCAGCAGCCCCGCCTTCATTTGCGCCTTGGCGCGCGCGATCTCGGCCTCGGTCAAGGTCTCGACGGCATCGTTGATGACGTCGACGATCACTTCCATCATCTCCGGCGCGTCGCCGGGGTCGGTGCCGGTATAGAGCCCGAAAAAGCCGGTATCGGTATAGGGCGCATGGAAGGCGTAGATCGAATAGCACAGCCCGCGCTTCTCGCGCACCTCCTGGAACAACCGCGACGACATTCCGCCGCCGAGGATGTTGGTAAACACCTGAAGCGAAAACAGCGAAAGGTCGGTTTGCCGCACCCCCTCGAGCGCGAGCGTCAGATGCGCCTGCTCGAGTTCCCGGTGCACCACGCGGGAGGCGCCCTTGCCGAAGATCGCCGGCTGCGGCTTCGGCGCCGGCGCGCCGTCGAAGGTCGCAAATCGCGCGGCCACTTCCTCAACCACGCGCTTGTGATCGACGGCGCCGGCGGCGGCGACCACCATGTCGGGGCCGCGATAATGCGTCGAAAGATAACCCCGCAACATCTCGCGGTTGAAGGTTTTCAGCGTCTTTGCCGTACCCAGCAACGAACGCCCCATCGGCTGATCCGGGTAGCAGAGTTCGTTGAGGTGCTCGAACACGACATCGTCGGGCGTATCCTGAGCGGCGCCGATCTCCTGCACGATCACGCCTTTCTCGCGCTCCAGCTCATCGGGCACGAATGAGGGGTTGGCGAGAATGTCCGAGAGCACGTCGAGGGCGAGTGGAACATCGGCCTTCATGACGCGCGCATAATAGGCGGTGGTCTCCGTCGAGGTACCGGCATTGAGGTCGCCGCCCACTGCCTCGATTTCCTCGACGATTTCGCGCGAGGAGCGCCGCGTCGTGCCCTTGAACGCCATGTGTTCCAGAAGATGCGAGATGCCGTGCTCGTTGGGCTTTTCGTCGCGGCCGCCGACGCCGGCCCACACCCCGAGCGCCGCGGTCTCAAGGTGCGGCATCGTATCGGTGATGACGGTGAGGCCGGAAGGCAGCTTGGTCACTTCAACGCTCATCCGGCAACTCCTTGCTTCGCAGCACGGCTGACCGACTGCACAAATCTCGCGACTTCAACCTTGTCGTTCTTGGTAACCTCGATGCGCTCCGGCTTGGTCAGCAACCCCTCAAGCCAGGGCGGCAGTCCCGGCCTCACGCCGCAGGCGGCCTGAACGGCATCGGGAAATTTCGCGGCATGCGCCGTCGACAGCACGATGTTGGGAATTTTCGAGTCCGACGCATCGCGGTCGGCCACGGCGAGCGCCACTGCCGTATGCGGATCGACGAGATCGCCGGCCTCGCGCCAGGCCGCGCGGATGGCGGCGCTGGTCTCGGTCTCGTCGGCGCGGCCGGCGTCAAATTCCTCCCGGATCGTCGCCAGCACGGCATCGGGCAGCACGAAGCGTCCGGACTGCTTCAGCGACGCCATCAGCCTGCGGACGAGGCCGGCGTCACGGTGACTTGCCTCGAACAACAATCGCTCGAAATTCGACGAGACCTGAATGTCCATCGAAGGCGAGCTCGAGGCGTGGACCTCGCGCACTTCATAGATGCCGGTCTTGAGCGTGCGCGGCAGGATGTCGTTGACGTTGGCGGCGATCCGCAGCCACCTGATCGGCAAGCCCATGCGCTTGGCGACGAGGCCTGCAAAAATGTCGCCGAAATTTCCGGTCGGCACGGTGAAATCCACGATCCGCGCGGGCGCGCCAAGCGCCACCGCCGACGTGAAATAATACACCACCTGCGCCACGATCCGCGCCCAGTTGATGGAGTTCACGCCCGACAGCGCGACGGCATCGCGAAAATGGTGATCGTTGAACAGCTCTTTCACGATCGCCTGACAATCGTCGAAGGTGCCCTCGACGGCGAGCGCATGAACATTGCCGGCACTGGATGTGGTCATCATTCTACGCTGCACGTCGGAGATCCGGCCGTGCGGAAACAGCACGATCAGATCGACATTGTCGAGGCCGGCAAACGCATCGACCGCTGCCCCGCCGGTATCGCCCGACGTTGCGACCACGATGGTGGTGCGTTGCGCCCGCTTCGCCAGCACGTGATCCATCAGCCGCGAGATAAGCTGCATGGCGACATCCTTGAACGCCAGCGTCGGGCCGTGAAACAGCTCCAGCAGGAACTGGTTCGGCCCGAGCTGGTCGAGCGGAACCACCGCGGGATGACGGAAGGTGGCATAGGCCTCGTTGGCCATGCGCCCGAGATCGGCGTCGGAAATCTCGTCGCCGACAAAGGGACGGATCACCTCGACCGCGACCTCCCAATAGGGCCGACCGAAAAATCCGGCGATGGTTTGGGGCAAGAGCTGCGGCCAGGTTTCCGGCACGTAAAGGCCGCCGTCGCGGGCAAGCCCGGTCAGCATCACGTCGCAGAAACCCAAGACAGGAGCCTCCCCCCGCGTCGAGATATAGTGCGCCAAACCGCCCTCCAAAGGCCGCGGCAATAGACTTAAGCCTTTGATATAAGTTGATAATCTGATTTTTCTGGCCGTGAAGCCGGGCCGCACCATAAGCGTTTTCGCGACATTGGGAAATGCCGCAATGGAGAGAAAACCAAACCGTCGGGCGCGCCTGCTCCGACTGCGGCCCCTCAGGTGCGCATCCGCGATCCCGCGGCACGAAGTGCCCGGGTCTTGCATAAATCCGTCCGTCACCCGTCAGAGGGCGCAGGGAATGCCGGGCGCTCGATGCGCCCGAAGTCTCGCGTGCGAAATGAAAAAAGCACACGAGCGTAGTCACCACGGTCACACCGGAATCACCCGGCATTCCCCGCGCAACGGTTTTAACAGCTTATATCGGGCTCTCCCCGGGGACCGGGCTTTCTTGCCCCCGTCGCTTCGCGAAAGACTCCACGAAACTTGACGCCAGCGTCGGGGCGTCAGGACCACACGACTTCGCCGTCCGCCGCTAACATCGCTCGTCTCGCGACATTGCCGCGTCCATTGCATCCCGCCCCGCGTTGATGACGTTGCGCAACGCCCCTCTTTTGGGACCGGACGGCTCGAAACATACACCTGATTTGCATTTCGGAAAAACAGAAATATTTTTGCAAAGGGGTCTGGACAAGCGATTTATCTTAAAGCAGCGCTCATTCACTGATTTGCCCCCTGCCCCTCGCTCGAACAAGGCGAGCGGCGCCCAGTGAGGCGGCGCAACACGCTGCGTCATTGCGCGCTGCGGGCCAGAATTGATACGATTACGTGATCAGGGCGAGGGGAAAATATGAGACGGCATCAGTTTCCATCGTTTTTGTTCATCGCAACTGCAATAGTAGTTTTGGCAACGGCTTCTCCGTCGTTCGCACAAGGCGGCAGCATAGGCGGGAGCATTGGCAAGCAAAACAAATCAGTCTCGGGCGGAGTGGATGATTCGCCGGCTCCGCGTCCGCTGAAGAAAAATACCGCGAGACATTCAGAGACGCCGAGCCAGCGGCCGAAAGGCGGCTGTCCCAACATCGTCGGGTCATGGAATAGCTGGGCTTCGAATATTTTCGGTAACGGCGACGCGGTCATGGAAGCCGACGGCAGCGCCAGGCATGCCAGCGGCATCGCCGGCAAATGGCGTTGCGACAATGGCCAGCTTTATATTGAGTGGTCGGATGGAAAGCCCGGCCCCGTGCGCGTGTCGGCCGATGGCAAGCGCATTTTGAATTCCTCCGGCGGCGTCCACATGAGCCGTTGATGGGTCTTGCCGCTCCTCAGGATGAGGATACGTGCCCCGGATGCTGCGCAGCGCGCCGCTCTTCGCGGCGTGGTGCGCTGCTGATCCGGGGTCCATTGTGCACTCCACATCGCCTTGGGTCCCGGCTCTGCGGTGCACCGTGAAGAACGCTGCACCGCGTCCGGGACAAGCAAGGCATTGCTTCACACTCTCTAGGAGGAAGCGTGACGCCCCTTCCCGCGCCACCAGATTGCGAAAGCAATCGCCACGGCGCCGGCCAGGGCAAACCAGGTGATGGCGTATTGCAGATGATCGTCCTTCAGATGCACCTCGAGCGGTCCGGGTTTCGGGATGGCATTTGCAGGCAGGGGCTGTTCGAGATCGACATAGAACGGCGCGACCTCGCCCCAGCCGAGTACACGCGCCATCGCCAGATGATCGCGGGTGAACCACAGACGTTTGGCGATGTTTTCCGCAGGTGTCAGAAGCCCTGCGGATTCGGGAAAGCGGATATAGCCGGTCAGCATGACCGGTTCGCCGGTGACGAGCCGCGCCACCGCGCGATCCTCCACGACGCGGTCCTGCATCGTGTTCTGCACGAAGCCGGCGTTGATCACGACGGTCTCGCCGCTTGGGAGCCGCGCCGGCAGGAAGGCCCAGGTGCCAGGCCCGCTAATATCGTCGCGCACCGCCGAGCCCGCGCTATAGACCATGGCGTCGGGTACGGATTCATACTTCGCCTCGAAACTGACGCGGCGAAATTCGTCCCGCACCGATGTCAGCGCGTTCCATTGCGCAGGCGACGGCAACGAATTGGGTGCCGCCGCGAGGCGCTCGGTCAGGGCCGCTATCAGCGCATGTTTCTCAACCCGGCGCTGCAACTGCCACAGGCCGAGGCCTATGGACAGCGCGACCATCAAAAGCGTGAAAGCCCCGAAGCCAACACCCCGGCGACGCCACCATCCCGTCGTCGCGCTCATTTCGGCTCGCGGTCGATCAGGCGGCCCGGAGCTGCGTTGTGGTGGAATTGCAGCGCAATCAGAAGCGCCTTCATCGCGCGCAGCGGCAGCAGCGTGGTCGCGAGAATCAGCGGCAGCCAAAGCACCGCGTGCAGCCAGAACGGCGGCTGAAACTTGACCTCCACGATCAACGCGCAGGCAACCACGATCGCTCCCGCCAGCATGATGATGAAGATAGCGGGCCCGTCTCCGCTGTCGATGAAGGCATAATCGAGCCCGCAAGATTCGCACCGCGGCGCAAGCGTAAGAAAGCCCGCGTAGAGCTTGCCCTGGCCGCAGCGCGGACATTTGCACGCAAGCCCGCGCAACGCGCTCTTGGCGAGTGTTGGTGGCATCGGGTCGGGCATGCTTTTGCTTTTCCTTTTCAGCCAGGTGCTCCCGTGTCCCGGACGCGGCGCAGCGTCCTTCACGCTGCTCCGCAGAGCCGGGACCCATGCGGCGACAAGCTCGGTGGGCCCCGCATCAGCAGCGCACCGCATAGCGCGTCGAAGACGCGCGTAAACGCGCTTATGGCGCTGCGCAGCATCCGGGGCACGCCACAAAACAAAAGGGGCAGCCCTTACGGCCGCCCCTTGTAGCACCGTGGAGGGCGCGATCAATGCGCGCCGTGGGCCATGCTTTCCGCGCCGTGACCCCAAACGTAGATGCAGGCGAACAGGAACAGCCACACCACGTCGACGAAATGCCAGTACCAGGCGGCGAATTCGAAACCGAGATGCTGCTTTGGACTGAAGTGCCCGGCATAGGCACGCGCCAGGCACACGGTCAGGAAGACGGTGCCGATCAGCACATGGAAGCCGTGAAAACCGGTCGCCATGAAGAAGGTCGCGCCGTAGACATTGCCTGAAAAATGGAATGCGGCGTGGGCGTATTCATAGGCCTGCACGCAGGTGAAGCTCGCGCCCAGCAGGATCGTCAGGATCAAACCGTATTTCAGGCCCTGGCGGTCGTTCTCGAGCAGCGCGTGATGCGCCCAGGTCACGGTGGTGCCGGAGGTCAGCAACAACAGCGTATTCAAGAGCGGCAAATGCCAGGGATCGAAGGTCTCGATGCCCTTGGGCGGCCAGACGCCGCCGAACAGCGCCTCGCGGGTGGCGTGAACCGGATCGGCGGGGAACAGCGCCGAATTGAAGAACGCCCAGAACCAGGCGACAAAGAACATCACTTCGGAGGCGATGAACAGGATCATGCCGTAGCGGTGGCTGATCTGCACCACACGGGTGTGATCGCCCTTGTACTGCGCCTCGCGGATCACGTCCGTCCACCAGTTCGCCATGGTGTAGAGCACGCCGATGACGCCGATGAAGAAAATGATTGGCGCCGCCGCACCCATCATATGATGCATCCAGTTAATCGCGCCGACGGCCATGATGAAGACCGAAACGGCGCCGACGATCGGCCACGGGCTCGGATCGACGAGGTGATAGTCGTGGTGCTTGACTTGCGCCGTAGCCATTTGCGGTCTCTCCGTTAGCGGTGCCTGTTCGGCACTGTTCGTCTCAAAAACTTAAGTCTCGTAACCCGACAATCAGAGGCTTGCCTTTAAAGATTTCCTCTGGGTTTGTCCGGCTCGCCCGCGGCGAGCGGCTTCGGTGCCGCCTCGCGCACGGGATAGAAGGTGTAGGACAGCGTAATAGTGTTCAACCCGTCATTATCGCTGTCATTGACGATCGACGAATCGACATAGAACACCACCGGCATTTCGCGCTTTTCACCGGGACCCATGGTCTGTTCGGTGAAGCAGAAGCAGTTGATCTTCTGGAAATACGCCCCAACGGTCAGCGGCGCCACATTATAGGCGGCCTGCCCGGTCGTGGTCCGCGCCGATTGATTGGTCACGGCGTAGTTCACGGTGACGACCTCACCGATCCTGACCTCGATTTCGGTCTGCTCCGGCTCGAACTTCCACGGCAGCCCGCCCGCCACGTTGGAATCGAAACGTATGCTTACCTTGCGCGAGAGCGGTGCCCCCGACGGCGCCGAGGTGGCAACCTGCGTGGTGCCATTGAAACCGGTGGCGCGGCAAAACCAGTTGTAGAACGGCACCGCCGCGTAGGAGGCGCCCACCATCAGCACGACCACAAAACCGCAGATCGCCGCCACCGCCGCATCGCGCGTCAGGTCGCGGCGCGCAGCGGATTTCGGGCTTGCGGCGGGCTGTTGGTGTCTGCTTGGTTGGTTCGCCATATCGCTATATCGGCCGCACTAGGACGGCCGGCCCCTTGACCATGGTGACCGCAAAAAACAGCACGACGAGGACGCCGAGCGCCAGCGCGATGGCGATCGATCGTTGGCGACGGCTTTTTTTCTGCGCCTCGGTGAGGACAATTCCGTTTCGCTCCTGCTTGTCGTCCATTGCGTTGCCATGCGCCCCCTACCAGATCGACGGCGCGACGGCGCGGGCGACGACTTCGACCAAGAGCGTCGCAAACAGCGCAAACAGATAAAGGATGGAGAACGCAAACAGCCTTCGCGTGGCGCGCAACGCCTTGCGGCCCTCGCGGCGACGGTAGACATCGATCGCAAAAGCCAGCATTCCGCCGCCAAGCGCGAGCGAGGTCACGCCGTAAACCCAATCGAAATAGCCGAGCGGCCAAGGTGCGACCGCGACCGCGACCAGGACGATCGTATAAAGCAGGATCTGGAGCCGCGTCGCGTCCGGACCGGCAACGACCGGCAGCATCGGCACCCCGGCGCGGGCATAGTCGTCGGTGCGAAACAGCGCCAGCGCCCAGAAATGCGGCGGCGTCCAGAAGAAGATGATCAGGAACAAAAGCAGCGGCTCGACCGACAACGATCCCGCCGCCGCCGCCCACGCTACCACTGGCGGCAAGGCGCCGGCAGCGCCGCCGATCACGATATTCTGCGCGGTCCAGCGCTTCAGCGCCATGGTGTAGATCACGACGTAGAAGAAGATCGTAAAGGCGAGCAAGCTGCCTGCAATCCAGTTGACCAGGATGCCGAGCGTCATCACCGAGAAGAAGGCCAGCGTCAGCCCGAACGCCATCGCTTCCGGGGGCGTGATGCGGCCGCGCGGGATCGGCCGGCTGGCGGTGCGCGACATCAGGGCGTCGATGTCGCCCTCCAGCGCCATGTTGAGCGCGCCCGCCGCGCCCGCACCGACCGCGATGCAGAGCAGTGATGTGAACGCCAGTACCGGATGGACGTGAACCGGCGCGATTACAAGCCCGACCAGGGCGGTGAAGACCACCAGCGACATCACCCGCGGCTTTAACAGCGCGATGAAATCGGCGACATCGGCCTCCGAAATTCGAGGCGCTGTGAGATCGATATGATGTTCAACGATCGACAATGCAGTCACACTTCCTGAGCGACACGGTAGGTATACCCCCTCTCCCATGGGGAGAGGGTTGGGGTGAGGGGGTACGCCCCATCGATAGACCGTACCCCCTCACCCGGATTGCTTCGCAGTCCGACCTCTCCCCATGGGAGAGGTGGAAGGTTCACTGCACGCGGGGCAGCACCTCGAACTGATGGAACGGCGGCGGAGACGGTAGCGTCCACTCCAGCGTGGTCGCGCCGGCCCCCCAGGGGTTGTCCGCGGCTTGCCGCTTGCGAGCGAACGCATCGATCAGGCCCCAGATGAAGATCAGCATGCCGACACCGGAAATATACGAGCCAATCGAGGAGACCAGGTTCCAGCCGGCAAACGCATCGGGATAATCGACGTAACGGCGCGGCATGCCTGAAAGGCCG